>Ga0302326_10006367_pt1 | contig 26496 bp, 15 predicted proteins | sample Palsa_T0_3_FD_202264 | JGI IMG/M metagenome (GOLD analysis project Ga0302326, IMG submission 202264) | Peat permafrost microbial communities from Stordalen Mire near Abisko, Sweden - Palsa_T0_3 | ecosystem: Environmental > Terrestrial > Soil > Palsa > Peat permafrost | place: Sweden: Abisko... | reverse complement strand
TCAGGTAGGTCAGTACGTCGATGATCGTCTGCGGGGTGTCGGTGTTGAAGAACGTGGTGTTCGTGTTCACCTTGAACCCGCGCGACTTGGCCAGCTTGATCGCGGCCACCGCGTCGTCGAACACGCCTTCCTTGCAGACCGACTCGTCGTGCCGCTCGCGCAGCCCGTCGATGTGCACCACCCAGGAGAAGTACGGGGAGGGCTTGAACTTGTCCAGCTTCTTCGGCAGCAGCAGCGCGTTCGTGCACAGGAACACGAACTTCTTGCGCTTGATGAGCTCGGCGACGATCACGTCGATCTGCGGGTGCATGAGCGGCTCGCCGCCGGCGATGGACACCATCGGCGCGCCGGATTCCTCGACGGCGCCGAGCGCCTGCTCTACCGGCATCCGCTGCTTGAGGATCTCGTGCGGCTGCTGGATCTTGCCGCAGCCCGCGCACTTCAGGTTGCAGGCGAACAGCGGTTCCAGCTCGACGAGCAGCGGAAACTTCTTATTTCCAGCCAGCTTCTGGCGCATCAGGTAGGACCCGACGCGCAGGGACTGACGTAGTGGCATGGGCATTATTGCCTTACCTCCTTGGGCAGGCCGAACCGGATTGATTCCGTGGTCGTCACGCGCTCGGAAACCGACAGGGGGCCAAGCCCGGCCAGCGCCGAAATGATCTCTTCTACCACCGCGGGCGGGGCCGAGGCGCCGGCGGTCAGGCCGACCGTCGAAACCCCGGTGAGCCAGCCGAGGTCGATATCGGCCGCGCTGTCGATCAGGTGGGCCGGCGTACCGTTGCGCTCGCAGGCCTCCACCAGCCGGACCGAGTTGGACGAGTTCGCCGACCCCGCCACCAGCACCAGGTCCGAATCGGCGGCGACCGCGCGGACCGCGACCTGGCGGTTGGTGGTCGCGTAGCAGATGTCGTCGCTGCCGGGCCCGCGGACCGCGGGGAACCGCTCCCGCAGCGCGCCCGACACCTGCGCCGCCTCATCCAGGGACAGCGTGGTCTGCATCAGGTAGGCGACGCGCTCACCGTCACGCGGCCGCAGCGCGGCCACGTCTTCCGGGGTCTGCACCAGCACGGTCGAGGACGGCGCCTCGCCGAGCGTGCCCTCCACCTCCTCGTGGCCGGCGTGGCCGATCAGCGCGACCGTGTACCCGTCGGCGGCAAACCGCCTGGCCTCGGCGTGCACCTTGGACACCAGCGGGCAGGTCGCGTCGATGACGGCGAGCCCGCGACGGGACGCGTCCTGCCGCACCGCGGGCGACACGCCGTGCGCGGAAAACACGACGGTGGCGCCGTCGGGCACCTGGTCGAGCTCGTCGACGAACACGGCGCCGCGGCTTTCCAGGTCACCCACCACCCGGGTGTTGTGCACGATCTGCTTGCGCACGTAGATCGGCTCGCCCTGGCGCTCAAGCGCCCGCTCGACGATCTCGATCGCCCGCTCCACGCCGGCGCAGAACGACCGCGGGCCGGCCAGCAGCACCTGGCGCGGTCCGCAGGCGTCGGCCCACCGCCGCAGCACCGGCGCGGCGGCGCGCAGCGACCGCAGCGCGGCTAGCCCGCCGGAGACGATGCCGGCCAGCGGCCGGTCCGGGGTGTCCGACACGGCCCGGACCACGGCCACCGGATGCTCTCCCGCCGCCGCGGCCAGCGGTCCCGACTCCATGTCGGCCAGCAGGTAACCGGCGGCGGCCAGGGACGCGCGTTCGTGCCGCCGGACCAGGTGGTCCACCGTGGTGATCGGGCCGGTCCGCGCGGACAGCCCGGCGCGGCGCAGCTCGGCGGCCAGCAGCGGCGCCGAACCGCAGCTCACCGCGCCGACGTCGGTCCCGACGACCAGGTCACCCGGCCTGAGGTCATCGGTCAGGCCGGCCCCGACCCCCATGACGGCCACCGGGCCGAACGGACGGTGGCTCATGTTCTTGGCGGCCTGGGCCGCCCGGGTGGTGCCAAACCCGGTGCGCAGCACCTCAGGTACAGAGCCGCTGCGGAGGGTCTCAGCAGAACTGGCGCTTGACCGCAGGCCACGGCGGATCGCGCGGGCCTCGATCCGCATCGGCGCGCAGATGAGCAGCGGGTCTGTCATGCGCTACCTCCGGTTGATGTGGCCTTCACATAACGGCCGAGCGCGCTCAGGGGAAAGGCCAGCCGGTACAGGTGATAGTTGATGTAAAAGTCGCCGGGGAACCCGGTGCCGGTGTACTGCGGCTCGTCCCAGGACCCGTCGGCGCGCTGCGTCCGTGCCAGCCATCCGATGCCCCGCTGGGTCGCGGCGCTGTCCTGCTCACCCGCCGCGAGCAGGGCCAGCAGCGCCCAGGCGGTCTGGGACGCGGTCGAGGTGCCGCATCCGGCGAGCGCCGGGTCGTCGTAAGAACGCAGGTCCTCGCCCCAGCCGCCGTCGGGGTTCTGGCGGGATTCCAGCCAGCAGACGGCGCGGCGGATTACGGGCTTGGACGGCTGTACCCCGGCCGCGATCAGCGCGGGCACCACGGCGCCGGTGCCGTAGACGTAGTTGGCGCCCCACCGGCCGAACCAGGACCCGTCGCTTTCCTGTGCGCGCAGCAGCCAGAGGGCGCCCCGGCGGACCACGGGCGAATCGGCCTGGCCCTCGGCGGCGAAGGCCTCGACGATGTGCGCGGTCACGTCCGCCGACGGCGGGTCGATGACCGCGCCGAAGTCACAGAACGGCAGCTTGTTGACCAGCTCGCGAGTGTTGTCGGCGTCGAACGCACCCCAGCCGCCGTCCTTGGACTGCATCCCGGCCAGCCAGCGCAGCCCGCGGTCGATCGCGGCCCGGTTGACCGGGTGCACCCGGCGCAGGGCCAGCACCACCTCGGCGGTGTCGTCGGTGTCAGGGTAGACGTCGTTGTCGAACTCGAACGCCCACCCGCCGGGAGCCAGGTCCGGCCGGCGCACCTGCCAGTCGCCCGGTCCGCGGATCTCTTCGCCCAGCACCCAGCGCGCGGCGTTCACCAGGGCCGGCTCGTCCGGCGGCAGGCCGGCGTCGGCCAGCGCGATCATGACCAGCACGGTGTCCCAGACCGGCGACTGACACGCCTCCAGGCGGCGCACCGGGCCTTCGGGTGAGTCCTCGGTGATCGTGAACCGGTCCAGGCCGGCCAGCGCGCGGGCCAGGACGGGGTGGTCCAGGTCATAGCCGAGCAGGTTCAGCGCCATGATCGAGTACACCCACGGCGGCTGGATTCCGCCCCAGCAGCCATCGCGCTCCTGCCGGGCGATAATCCAGTCCGCGCAGCGCCGCAGCGCCGCCCGGCGCATCGCGCCACGCGCTCTTCCCCGCCGAGTGCGACCTGCCCCCGCTTTGTCGGCAGTTTTGGCTGCTATACCAGCCGAAACCGCCGACATATCCGGGAACGTGATCCGGTGGAGCGCCTTATCCAGCAAGGTGAAGGCGCGGGCCCAGGTGTCGCCGGGCGTCTGATCAGGTGTTATGCCGGTGCGGAGTTCGTCGATGGTGAACGCCAGGGGGCGGGACGGGCGGAACGACTGGACTACCGCGAGCGCGACGATGGTCTGGCGGGCCCAGCAGCCCCAGTCGTAGATGTTGAGCGGGAACCAGGACGGCAGGTAGATCAGCTCCGGCGGGATGACCGGCAGCTCGTCCCAGGACCACTGGCCGGACAGCGCCAGCCATATCCGGGTGAACACGCGAGTCGCCTCGACTCCGCCGTGGGCCAGGATCCAGCCGCGGGCGGTACGCATGTGCGGCGCGTCGGGCTGGTCGCCGGCCAGCTTCAGCGCCAGGTAAGCCTCGACCGTGGTGGACAGATCGCCGGGGCCGCCGAAGAAGTTGGCCCAGGTGCCGTCGGCTCGCTGCTGGGAGCGGATCCAGCGGGCCGCCGAGTCGATCTGCTTATCGTCGTGCAGGCCGAGGAACTCACGTAGGAGCAGGTCCTCGGCGTCCATGGTCACGTTGGTCTCGAGCTCGCCCTGCCACCAGCCCTGGGCATGCTGCAGCCCGAGCACGTGATCACGGGCTCGCTGCAGCGTGTCGCGGGCGGTATCGGTGACGGTGCCGGCCTGGACGGTGGCGTCTTTTACCACTGGCGGGCCGTGATGAATTCGGCGATCGCGGTCAGCTCGGCCCGGACGTCGGCGGCGAGATCGATGTCGGACAGGCTGGCGTTCGCCGCGGCGAGCTGGGTGTCGGCCTCGTTCTCGGCCCAGTCCTTGCCGCCCGCCGCGACCACCAGGGCGGCCGCGCGGACCAGGTCGTCCTCGCTCAGCGGCTGCGGGTCGGTGAGCAGGGTGCGCAGCTCGGCCGCCTCAGGCGTGCCGCTGCTGAGCGCGGCGACGACGGGCAGCGACTTCTTGCGGGCGCGCAGGTCGGCGCGGACGGGCTTGCCGGTGACCTCGGGCGCGCCCCAGATGCCGAGCAGGTCGTCGGTGAGCTGGAACGCCAGCCCGACGTGCGCGCCGAACCCGGCCAGCCCCATGGCCAGGGTAGGCGGCGCGCCGAGGTGCACCGCGCCGATGCTGCAGGCACACGCCATCAGCGCGGCGGTCTTGTCGCCGGCCATGTCCAGGCATTCGGCCAGGGTCACGTCGTCGCGCTTTTCGAAGGCCAGGTCCGAGCCCTGCCCGCCGATCAGTCGCTGGACCGCGGCGGACAGGCACCGGGCCGCCCATGCGCCCTGCGGGGTGCCGTCTTCAAGCAGCAGGTCCTGGGCCAGGGCGAGCAGGGCGTCGCCGGCCAGGATCGCCGCGCCGATGCCGAACACCGTCCAGGCGGTCGGCCGGTGCCTACGTTCGGTGTCGTTGTCCATGATGTCGTCGTGCAGCAGGGAGAAGTTGTGGACGAGCTCAACGGCCACCGCGGCGGGCACACCGCGCTCGGGGGATGCCCCCGCGGCCCGGGCCGACAACAGGGCAAGCGCAGGCCGCAGCGCCTTGCCACTCCCGTTTCTCGTCGGGTTGCCCGCGGCGTCCGCAAAACCGAGGTGATAGGCCGCGACGGCGCGGACGTCCGGCGTCAGCCGGGCGATCGCGGATTCCATCGCCGGTCCTACCAGGTCACGCGCCAGGGTCACACCCTCAGGCATCACAGCAGTCACTGACGTACCCCTATCGTTGAGGCAGAAGCGTTCGGTTCGAAAGGGCCGGCTGGTTCGGCCGTTCCCTGGGCTGGCTCGGTGGCAGGCCCGGAGCCAAGCGCGGCGGGCCCGGAAGCATGCGCGCCGGGTCCGGAAGCACGTACGGCGGACCCGGAAGCATGCGCGGCGGGCCCGACAGCGAGCACGGTCTGACGCAGTTCGATCGCCGCGGACAAGCCGCTGCGGACCGCGCCCTCCATCGTGTCCGGCCAGCCGGTGTCGGTCCACGCGCCCGCGAGCACGAGGCCGGGCAGCCGGGTCCCGGCCTTGGGCCGAAGCGCCCCGGTGCCTGGCGCCTGACGGAAGGTGGCCCGCCGCTCGCGGGTGACGAAGAACTCGGTGACCCGGGCGTCGCGCGCGGCCGGAAACAGCTCGGCCAGCGCGGGCACGAACTGCTCCTGCAGCCTCGCCGCCGGCACCTCCGCGTACTCATCCGCCGCCGACAGCGAGATGGCCAGGTACTGCGGGCCGCCGCCGCGCCCGTCGCCGAGGCCGGAGATGCTCGTGCGGTCGAAAACCCACTGGACCGGGGAGTCGATGGCCGCGGCGAACGGAAGGCTGGTGACCGGGCGGTCGTAGATCACGTGCACGTTGACGATCGGCGAAGCGCCCAGGCCGGACCAGGCCGCGACCGTGTCGGACGGCAGCGCGTCCGGCGGGACCAGCGGCGCGGCCTTCTCGTGCGGGACGGCCAGCACGACGGCGTCCGCGGCGATCTCGGCGCCGAGGCTTCCGGGGACGGCGTCGTCCGCGGGGCGAGCGAGGCGGACCCGGAAGCGGGCGCCGGAGTCTTCGCGGGCGCCGGTCGCCTCGGACCCGGTCGTCCCGGACCCGGTCGCTCCGGACCCGGTCGCGCCGGACCCGGTCGTCCCGGAACCCGTCGTGCCGGACCCGATGACCTCGATGGCTGCGACCTTGGTGCTGAGGGCGACCTGGGCGCCCAGGCGGGTCAGCAGGACGGCGGCCGCGTCGCCGTGCAGCTCGCCTAGCGGCAGGGCGGGGACGCCGATATCGGCCGCGTTGTTCTTGCCGAGCAGGCCGGTCTTCACCACGGTCGCGGCCAGCGCGAGCGACGCGTCATCGCCGGCGATGTTCAGGGCGGAGACGGTGAACAGGTCCCACAGGGCACGCCGGGCCCGCTCGCTTTGACCCCGCGCGGCCAGCCAGTCGCCGAAACGCTGGGCGTCAACCCCCGGATCCGCCGGGTCCACGCGGCGCATCGCTAGAGCGGGGAGTGCCACGCGGGCCCGTTCGGCCCTCGTCAGAAAGGGATACCGGCCCAGCGCCGGCAGCATATGCAGGGGACCGGGGAGGGCGGTCCGGCGGAGCCTAGCCTGGCGGGGTGTACGGGTCCGGCCCGGGGCGAGCACCGTGACGTCGAACCGGTCCTGCAGCGGGGCGTGGGCGGTCATGCCGAGCTTGCCGAGCAGGCCGCGGTAGGCCGAGCAGCAGCCGAGGAAGATGTGCTGGCCGGTGTCGACGGTCAGCCCGTCGCGGGTGAACGAGCAGGTCGCGCCGCCGAGCCTGGGCCTGGCTTCGAGCAGGGTGACCCGGGCGCCCGATTCGGCGAGCGCGATCGCGGCGGTGATCCCGGCCAGCCCGCCGCCGATCACCACGACCCGAGGTTCGCCGGGGCTCATCCGTGCCTCCCGGCCAGTGCCTTGACCGCGACCACGGCCTTCTCCCCCGTCGAGAGCGACATCCGGCCGCGCAGTACCTCGGCGGGCTGCGCCGCGATGCGTTCGAGCAGCCTGCGGTAAATGCCCGCCATCGCGCCGGTGCAGGCCGCGCTGCGCCAGTCGAGCATCGGCATCAGCCGCATCCCGGTGGCGTACCAGTCCCTGGCCCGCTCGACCTCGAACTCGACGAGCCGGGAGAACTGCGCGGACTGGCTGGGCGCATCGAGAGCAACGTCGAATTTGGCGAGATCTTCCGATGGCAGGTAGACACGCCCGTTCTGGTGGTCCTCACGGATATCGCGCAGGATGTTCGTCAGCTGCAGCGCGACGCCGAGTGAGTCCGCCAGCTGGGCGGCCTGCTCAGCGTCTCCGCTGGTGCCGTAGATGCCCAGGGACAGCCGGCCGATCGAGCCTGCCACGCAGCGGCAGTAGTGCAGCAGGTCCTCGAACGTGCCGTAGCTGGTGCCGCGCACGTCGGCGATGCACCCGTCGATGAGCTCGCCGAAGGCCTGGATGGGAACGGGAAAGCTCTGCTGCACGTCGGCGAGCGCAAGCAGAACCGGGTCTTCGGCGCTGGCCGCGGCGAGATCACCGAGGGCCAGGCGGGCGCCTTCCAAGGCGGCGATCTTGTCCTCAGGCGGCATCGTGCCGTCGCCGATGTCGTCGATCCGGCGGGCGAACGCGTATATGACGGCCAGGCCGCGCCGCTTGTGGGCGGGCAGCAGCCTGATGCCGTACGCGAAGTTCCTCGCCTGTGTCCAGGTGATCCGCTCGCATTCGCGGTAGGCCTCGTCGAGCTCCACTAGTCCCTGCTCACCTCCCTCTCACGTAGGCCTTGACCAGCTCGCCTGCCAGCCGCGGCTTGCGCGGCCGCGGAGTTCCGCTCAGCACGTCATACCGTTGCGCCCGGATCGCGGCCAGCGCCGCCCGGCCGCCCGCCAGGTAACCCGCGACCGCCAGCCGGGCCGCGCCACGCAGCGTGCCCACCAGCGGCGCACCCTCGTCCAGCAGGCTCGCAGCCCGGTTGACCTCGAACGTCATGAGCTGGCGCACCGTTGCGCCCGCCGTGGCTGCGGCCAGGTCTGCCTCCGTGCAGCCGTACCGCTCCAGGTCCTCGGCGGGCAGATAAATCCGCCCGTGGGCCAGGTCCTCGGCCACGTCCTGCCAGTGTTCAGCAAGTTGTAGGGCAGTGCAGATGTTATCGGAGAGCATGACACGTTTCGGCGTAGCTACGCCGAAAATGCAGAGCACGATCTGGCCAACGGGATTAGCGGACAGCTCGCAGTACTGCTCGAGTTCGGCGAACGTGCGGTAGCGCGTGACCAGCTGGTCCTGCCGGTTCGCCTGGATCAGGTCGAGCAGCGGCTGGGCGGGGACGTCGCATTCCTTGACCGTGTCCGCCATCGCGCGCATGACCGGCGAGGACGGCGTGCCGCCCGCGTAGATGCGGTCGACGTCGGCGGCCAGTTCATCGAGCAGGCCGAGCCGCAGCTTGCCGACGGAAGTCTCCGGATCATCGCTGGCACCGGAGCGCGCTTCGTCGCCGAGGTCATCGGTCAGCCGGGCGAAAACGTACAGGTTGGTCAGGTGCCGCCGGAACTTGGCCGGCAGCACGCGCAGCGCGACGGGAAAGTTTTCTCCCGAGGCGCTGGCCACCACTTCTTCGGCACGCGTCACTGACGGACGGACGTGCTCCCGCACATCAGTCCGTTCGGTACCGCTACGTCCCCCGGCCACGGAGTTATCTTCCAGGTAATGCACAAACAATTGCAAACAATGACGCGTGCGTCACATGACAGCGGCGTCGGTTAACCCGGCACGGGAACCGCTAAGTTACGCGCCCACTACTGTTCGCACAAGTTACATCTCGGTTAGCGCAGGTTACACGGCCGAAAAATAGTTTGCACCAGCGAACAACGTTATGCCCGCTAATGAACCTGACACGTTCGTCAGTTGCTTGTCAGTTAGCCGCGGATTATGTTCGCCAGGCGGTCTCACGTGCGCCAGATGAGCACCAGGGCGCAGTCGTCGGAGCCGCCGATCTCCCGCTGCATCGCGGCGACCAGGGCCGGAGCACCAGCCTTGAAACCGCTCGACAGCATGCGCTCGGCCTGGCCGAGCAGCCGGTCGGTGCCTGCGTCGATGTCACGACCCGGCGATTCGACCAGCCCGTCGGTGTACAGCATCAACGCGTCGCCGCGTTGCAGCACGCCCTGCTCGGCCTCGGTCGCGGCGCCGTGCAGGTCCGGCACGACGCCGAGCACGATCCCGTGGGCCCGGGTCAGGCGCCAGCGGCCCGCCCCCGCGTCGTAGCGCGCGGCGGGCGGGTGCCCGGCCGAGGAGATCATGTACTCGCCGGACGCCAGGTCGAGCGACAGCTGCACCGCGGTGACGAAGCCCTCCGTCGCCGAGCCGCGGCGCATGTACGCGTTGCAGGCAGGCAGGAAGTCGTCCCGCGGCACGGAGCCGAGCAGCCCGCCGAACGCGCCGGACAGCAGCAGCGCCCTGGTTCCGGCGTCGATGCCCTTACCCGACACGTCGACGAGCGCTACCTCCAGGGTCTTGCCGTCGCAGAACGACACCACGAAGTCGCCGCCGAAGGACGAGCCGCCGGCCGGCTTGAGCACGAGCGAGGATCCCCACCCCTCGCCCAGCTCGGGAAGCTTGCCCTGAGCCCGGATGCGGTCCCGCAACTCCAGCAGCATCCGGTCCCCGCGCAGGCCCTGGACGCCGAGCTTCTCCCTGGTCCGCGCGGCCGCGTCGGCGAAGATCGCGGTCAGCACGATGGTGGCGACGATCCCGGCCCCGGCCTTTCTGTCCACCACGACATAGGCCAGGGCCGCCGCGGCGAAGACGAAAAAGATGCGCAGCGCCCGGGGCCACAGCAGCAGACCGCCCGCCAGGACCGGCAAGATGATCACGCCGGGCGAGAACCACCACTCGGAGACGTGCACGGCGGCCACCGCGATGGCGATCGTGACCAGCGAGAGCACAAAGGCCAGCCGCCGGTTCCTGGTGATGAACTGCTTCGTCAGCTGGGTTCGCACGGACCGCAGGGCGCGCAGCGCACGCCGCCGGCCCGCGCCGGGCCGTTCCGGCGCCGGACGCCCGGGACCCCGGGGTTCGCGAGGCCCCTTCGGTGTAGTCGGCTGCGACGCGGAAACCATGATGCGGGAACTGTATTCGATGTAGGCCGAGCAGGGGAAAACCAGTCGCGCCAGCGCGCGAGCCAGGGTACGAAGGCAGGTATGACAGAGTCTGCCGCTGGCGCCCCCCGTCCTGCTTATCCGATCCGGCCGATCACCCCGGACGAGTTCGACCGCTTTGAGCTGGTCGAGCAGCACGGCTTCAACGAAGGGCCGATGACGGAGGATGACCGGCGGCTCGTTCTGACGCGGTTCGAGTTCGACCGCAGCCTGGCGGCGTTCGACGGCGGCACGCCGATCGGCACCGCGGGCGCGTTCAGTTTCCGGCTGAGCGTGCCAGGGTCGGAACTGCTGCCCGCGGCCGGAGTGTCCTGGGTATCGGTACTGCCGACCTACCGGCGGTGCGGCGTGCTGACCAGCATCATGCGCCGCCAGCTGGAGGACGTCCGCGACCGTAGCGAGCCGATCGCGGTGCTCTGGGCCTCGGAGGCCGCCATCTACTCCAGGTTCGGCTACGGGCGCGCCAGCTGGACGTTCCGCTTTACCGTCAGGCGCGGCGAAGGCGCACTGGCCCCGAACGTGGTGCCCGACCGCGGCCTGGTCCTGCGCCTGGCGGAGCCGTCGGCCGCTCTCGCCGAGCTGGCCAAGGTCTACGACTCCGTGCTGGCGGGCCGCCCCGGGCTCTTCGTCCGTAACGAGGCGTGGTGGCAGCGGACGATCTACGATCCGCCCGAGGACCGACACGGTGCCAGCCCGCTGCGCTGCCTGCTCGCCGAGGACGACAGTGGACCGCGCGGCTACGCCCTGTACTCAGCCATCGGGCTGCCGGACGCCGAGCCGTTCCTGCCTGCCGCCGCCATCACCGTGCGCGAGCTGATGGCCGTCGACCCGGCGGCCAGCGCCGCGCTGTGGACCAACCTGCTCAGCCGGGACCTGACGAGCGAGTTCCGCGCCCGGCTGCGCCCCGTCGATGATCCGCTGCTCTACCAGCTCGCCGACCCGAGGCGGGCGCGGCCGCAGCCTGCGGACGGGTTGTGGGTGCGGATCATCGACGTGCCTGCCGCGCTGGCCGGGCGCCGGTATTCCTGCCCGGTGGACGTGGTCATCGAGGTGCGTGACGACATCCTCCCGGCGAACGCCGGGCGCTGGCGGCTGACCACCTCCGCCTCCGCCGGGACAGCCTCGTTTGGTGCGGCCGGGGCCTCCGCCGCCGCAGCCGGGGCGGGCGAGGCTGGGCGCGGCTTGGCGGCGTCATGTGTCCGGGTGACCTCGGCGGCTGACCTGGTACTTGATGTCACCCAGCTCGGGGCCGCCTACCTCGGCGGCACCAGGCTCGGCACGCTCGCCGAAGCCGGGTTCGTGACCGAGCTGCGGCCCGGTGCGGTCCGGCAGCTCTCCGCCGCCATGTCCTGGGATCCCGCCCCCTGGTGCCCGACCATCTTCTGAGGTGTCGCCCGCGCTGCTGCGCGCCCATTTGTCGCAGGTGACTTCCGGTCAGCGGCCCTACGGTCCTTCATGAGCGGGGGGACAGGTACCTGTGTGTGCCGTGAGGCACGAGCGCGCCGTGGTGCGTATTGTCGGGGTGGATTTGGGCTCTGGGGAGTTTTTTGTGTATCCCAGTGCACAAACTCCTCCCGTGAGCCCAAAGGCTCCCAGGAAAAGCCAGTAATCTAGAATTCATGAGCTAGCAGGCGCGGGTGATGTTGATGGGTCCCGCAAGTCATCCCCTTCAGCTTGAGCGGTGAGCGGTGGGCGGCTTTTGGATGACACTGGCGGGAGGAGGGTGAGCTTGTGCCAGCAATGAAGGTGACGCTGAGCGCGGCGATGCGCGCTAGGGATGTGTCTCGGCCACGGGACGAGCAGATCGCCGAAGCCGAGGCGGCCGAAGCCGAGGCGGCCGAAGCCAGCCTGCCAAGCAGTATGTCGGCGAACGTCAGTCCTGCGGGCGTCGGGAGAGGGATCGACGCCGGGAATGGCACGCGCGAAGATGCCGGGCGGGATGGCGCCGGGGCTGCTGGGCGGGACGAGGGGGGTACTGAGGGGACGGGTGGACGGACGGGTCGAGGGGGCGGCGGGCGCAGGCGCAGGGTGCCTAGAGATGCGCCGCGGCGAGGGCGACCTGCTCGCTGACTGGTTTCCGGCTCGCTCACTGGTTTCCGGCGGGGTCGGGAAGCCGTCAGCATCATGACGCGCCGACGCCGCCCCTGACCAACTGAGCTGGCGGGGCGGCGCGGGCGGAGACGGGGGGGGGGGGGGGGGTTAGTCGAAGATGGGGTCGCGGGTGCGGGAGCGCTTGAGCTCGAAGAAACCGTCGGTGCCGGCGAGCGCCAGGACGCCGTCCCAGAGGCGGGCCGCGGCTTCTCCGCGCGGGATCGGCGACATCACCGGCCCGAAGACGGACATGCCGTTGACCGAGATGACCGGGGTGCCGACGTCGTAGCCGACCCGGTCGATGCCCTCGGCGTGCGAGGCGCGGACGGCCGCGTCGTACTCAGTCGAGTCCATCGCGTCCGCCAGGTCAGCGGGCAGGCCCGCCTCGGCTAGGGCGGCCAGGATCGTCTCGCGGTCGCGCGGTGCCTTGTCGTGGTGGAAGCGCGTGCCGAGCGCGGTGTACAGCGGCCCGAGCACTTCGGGCCCTTGGGCCTGCTCGGCCGCGATCAGCACCCGGACCGGGTACCAACCGGTCCGCAGCAGCTCAGCGTACTGCTCCGGCAGGTCATCTTTGCCCTCGTTCAGCACCGACAGGCTCATCACGTGCCAGACCACCCGGACCGGGCGGAGCTTCTCAACCTCAAGGATCCAGCGCGAAGTGATCCACGCCCACGGGCAGATAGGGTCAAACCAGAAGTCGACAACCGTCGGCTCCTGCTGCGTAGGCTCTTGCTGGGTCATGCGCACTCCTTAACATGAGTAACTCTGGCCGGTGCCGACGACAACACGGCACCGGCAGCGACAACCCCGCAGCAGGACCGTGAATTCCGCCCGACCATTACTAATGGCCCGCCGCCTAGGGCCCGGCGCACAAGAAGGGACCACCCGGTGACATCGAACCTGACCCGCGACGAGGCCATGGCCCGCTCGGCGCTCATCCAGGTCACCTCGTACGAGGTAGAGCTCGACCTGGTGGATGGCGATTCCACGTTCGGCTCGGTCAGCGTGATCAGGTTCGGCTGCGGCGCGCCCGGCTCGTCCACCTTCATCGACCTGACCGCACCGGCGGTCCGCGGGATCACCCTGAACGACGAACCCGTCAGCCTCGACGCGTTCGACGGCGACCGGATCATGCTGGAGGACCTAGCGCCCGAGAACGTCCTCCGGGTCGTGGCCGAGTGCTCCTACTCGCGCAGCGGGGAAGGATTGCACAGGTTCACCGACCCTGTCGACGGGCGGGTGTACCTGTATTCGGACCTGGAGACCTTCGACGCGCACCGGGTCTACGCCTGCTTCGACCAGCCGGACATGAAGGCCAGCTACGAACTGACCGCCACCGCTCCGGAGGACTGGCTGGTGGTCTCGAACATGGCGCCCGAGTCGACCAGCCTGGCCGGTGGCGCGCTGCGCTGGCGTTTCCCGCCCACGCCAGTCATGCCGACCTACATCACGGCGGTCGCGGCCGGCCCGTACCACGTGGTCAGGGACACCCACGACGGCATTCCGCTCGGCCTTTTCTGCCGTCAGTCGCTGGCTGAGTACCTGGACGCCGACGAAATCCTGGAAGTGACACGCCAGGGCTTCGACTTCTACCACCGCTTGTTCGGCATAAGGTACCCGTTCGGGAAGTATGACCAGCTGTTCGTGCCGGAGTTCAAAGAAGGTGCGATGGAAAACGCGGGCTGCGTTACGTTCCTTGAGGCCTACATTTTCCGGTCCCGGGTCACGGATTTCGCCCACGAGGCGCGCGCCGAGACGATACTGCACGAAATGGCGCACATGTGGTTCGGCGACCTGGTCACGATGCGCTGGTGGGATGACCTGTGGCTGAACGAGTCCTTCGCCACCTGGGCCGGCACGCTCGCGCAGTCCGAGGCCACCAGGTGGACGGCGGCGTGGACCACGTTCGCGCAGCTGTACAAGGCCTGGGCGTACCGGCAGGACCAGCTGGTTTCCACCCATCCGATCGCGGCCGACATTCCCGACATCCACGCGGTCGAGGTGAACTTCGACGGGATCACCTACGCCAAGGGCGCCGCCGTGCTCAAGCAGCTGGTGGCCTACGTCGGGCGGGAAAACTTCCTGGACGGCGTGCGGAAGTATTTCGCCGGGCACGCGTTCGGGAACGCGACGCTGGCCGACCTGCTGGCCGCGCTCGAGGAAACCTCGGGCCGCGACCTGGCCTCATGGTCGGCCGAATGGCTGCAGACCGCGGGGGTGAACACGCTGCGCCCGTCCTATTCCGTCGATGCGGGCGGCCTGTTCACCGAATTCGCGGTGGAACAGGAGGCAGCCGCCACGCACCCCGTGCTCCGTTCGCACCGCATCGCCATCGGCCTTTACGACCAGACCGAGGCCGGCATCACCCGCAGGCACCGCATCGAGACCGACGTGGCTGGCCCGCGCACGGTAATAGCTGAACTCGCGGGCCAGCCGCGCCCGGACCTCGTCCTGGTCAACGACGACGATCTCACCTACGCCAAGATCCGGCTCGACGAGCATTCGCTGCGCACCCTGATCGGCGCGGACGGCCGCGGGCACGCGGGCGGCGGCATCGGGGCCTTCACCGACTCCCTCCCCGCGGCGCTGTGCTGGTCGGCCGCCTGGGACATGTGCCGCGACGGTGAGATGGCGGCGCGCGACTATGTGCGGCTGGTCCTGTCCGGTGTCTCGTCGGTGGCCGACATCAGCGTGGTGCAGACGCTGCTGCGGCAGGCGAGCCAGGCGGTACGCCGGTTCGCCGACCCCGGCTGGCGGGAAACCGGGCTGGCCCTGATGGCCGGGAAGTCGCGCGACCTGCTGGACGCGGCGCCGGCCGGATCAGACCTCCAGCTCGCCTACGTCCGGGCCTTCGCGGGCGTGGCCACGTCCGGCCATGACCTGGCCTTGCTAGCCGGGTTGCTGGACGGCTCGGTCGTGATCGACGGCCTCAGCATCGACACCGACCTGCGCTGGGCCCTGCTGCTGCGCCTGGTCAGTCGCGGCACCGGGGCGCAGGAGGCAGGCTTCGGGGTCTTCGGCGCGAAGGAAATCGACGCGGAGCTGGCCCGAGACGCCACCGACGCGGGCGAAAGGAACGCCGCGACCTGCCGGGCCGCCATTCCGACGGCCGAGGCCAAGCGCGAGACCTGGGAACTGCTGACCGCGGGCGAGCAGACCATCGCGGCGTTCCGCGCCACGCTGGGCGGCTTCACCGACGCGGACCAGCCCGAGCTGATGAAGCCGTACCTGGCGAAGTACTTCGAGGTGATCGGCACGGTGTGGCGTGACTGGTCGTCGGCCATGGCGCAGGACTTCGTCAGCGACGTCTACACGGTGGGCGCGATCTCAGCGGAGACGGTCGCAGCGACGGACGCCTACATCGCCGCCGAGCAGCCGCCGGCCGCGCTGCGGCGCCTGCTCGTCGAGGGCCGCGACGACCTGCTCCGCGCGCTGCGCTGCCAGGCGCGCGACCGCCAGGCCGCCTAGAGGTGGAAGCCTGGCCGTCGGCGGCGGGCGGCACCATCGGCGGCGGGCGGCCGTCTTATTGGTGGGCTGCGAGGGCCTTTTCGACCGCTTCGCGGACCTGGGCGGGCACCTCGTCCAGCGGGACAGCCACGGTGGAGCCGGTGGCGCGGTCGGTCAGCTCCGCGGACCCCGACGCCAGGCCGCGCTTGCCCACCGTGACCCGGAACGGGATGCCGACCAGTTCGGCGTCGCTGAACTTGACCCCGGCGCGGACCGGCCGGTCGTCCACGATGACCTCGACGCCCGCGCCGAGCAGGGCCTGGTACACCTTCTCCCCCGCCTCGGCCACGGCCGTGTCGTCCTGCTGGGCGATCACCACCACGACCTCGAACGGGGCGATCGCGACCGGCCAGACGATGCCCTTGGCGTCGTGGTGGACCTCGACGACCGCGGCCATCGCCCGCTCGACGCCGATGCCGTAGCAGCCCATGATCGGCTTGACGGGCTTGCCGTCCGGGCCGGAAACACTGAGCCCGAGGGCGTCGCTGAACTTGTAGCCGAGCTTGAAGATGTGGCCGACCTCGATGCCACGCTCGACCTCGAGCCCATGCCCGCAGTTGACGCAGCCCTCGCCGGCCGCCGCCTCGCGCAGATCGGCCCACCGGCCGACGTTGATATCCCGCTCGACGTCAACGCCGCGCAGGTGGGTGTCGTCGATGTTGGCGCCGGTGTACATGCCGCGGCGGCCGCGCAGCGCCTCGTCGGCGATGACCGGGTGATCAGTGACCCCGACCGCGCCGAGGCTGCCCGGCAGGGCGCCGAGCGCGGCCTGGATCTCCTCGGGCTGCGCTGGGCGGACGGTAGCCGCGCCGGTGGCGTCTACGAGCTTCTGCTCGTGCAGCGCGTGGTCGCCCCGCATCAGGACCAGGGTGAGCGTGTCGTCCAGGACGTAGACCAGGGTCTTGATCTGGCGGTCGGCAGGCGCCTGGTACTGCGTGGCGAGGTCCTCGATGGTGCGTACGCCCGGGGTGGGGAAGGGTTCGGGCGAGGCAAGCAGCACCGTCCGTTCCGGGGAATCGTCTACGGCGGCCAGCCGGGACGTCGCCTTCTCGATGTTCGCGGCGTAGTCGCACTCAGGACAGTGGATGACGAGGTCTTCGCCGGTCGGGGACGGGCAGACGAACTCGATGGAGTCCGAGCCGCCCATCGTGCCGTTGGACGCCTGCGCCTGCAGGGCCGGGATGCCGAGGCGGTCGAACGCCCGGGCGTAGGCGTCACGGTGGGCGCGGAAGGACACGTCGAGCCCGTCCGGTCCGAGGTCGAAGCTGTAGGAGTCCTTCATGGTGAACTCGCGGGTGCGCATCAGGCCCGCCTTGGGCCGCGGCTCGTCACGCAGCTTGGTCTGGAACTGGTACCACAGCTGCGGCAGCTGGCGGTAGGAGTCGAGCTCGGTGGCGAGGGTCGAGACGATCTCCTCGTGGGTCATGCCCAGCGCCAGGTCGGAGCCTTTGCGGTCCTTGAGCCGGAACATCTCCTCGCCCATCACCTCCCAGCGGCCGCTGGTCTGCCACAGCTCGGCGGGGTGCATGACCGGCATCAGGATCTCCTGCGCGCCGATCCCGTCCATCTCCTCGCGGATGACCTGGATGACCTTGAGCCGGACCCGCTGGGCGAGCGGGAGCAGCGAGTAGTGCCCGGCCATCAGCTGGCGGATGTAGCCGCCCCGCAGCAGCAGGCGGTGGCTCGGCGCACCGGCGTCGGCCGGGTCATCACGCAGCGTCGGGATGTACATCTTGGACCAGCGCATGGTTTAAGGATTCTCACTCTCAGGCATCGCCGTCGAAAGCCCGTAGTCTATCCCCGCCGGACAGTAAGCGCCGAGCAGTTAAGGGCCGGGTTAGCCGCCGGCCAGCGCCGGCAGGTCGGCCAGGCGGCGGATGTGCGGGTGATCATCCGGTGCCGGGCAGAAGCCGAAGGGGTCCATGTGGACCGGCTGCAGACCCGCGGCCAGGGCGCCGGCCACGTCGTACCGCAGGCTGTCCCCGACGTGCAGGACGGTCTGGCCCGGCGGCACGCCCAGGGCGCTGAGCGCGATGGCGAAGATGGCCGGGTCGGGCTTGGCCACGCCGACCACCGCGGAATCGATGATGACGCCCACCGGGACCGCGCCGGGCACGGGCTCGGCCGGGTGGGGCGCGTAGCACATGCCGATGCTGCGCAGGTCGGCCTCGACCGTGCCGTCCGAGTTGGAGACCACGCCGATGGGGACGCCGAGTGCGGCCACCGCACGCAGGCCGTCGAGCGCGCCCAGGCCGGCCTGCGCCCAGCTGCGTCCCAGGATCCGGCTGGCCATCTGATCGGCGAGGGCCTCGCACCGGTCCTGGGCCACGCCGCAGGCCGCCACGTAGGTGATCAGGTAGTCACGCCACCAGGTCTGGCTGACCGGCGGCACTTCGGCCGCGTCCTGGACCGCCATCGCGTGGTAGTGGGCTCGTTCCAGGGTGACGAGGTCGGGGTCGAGGCCCGCTTCGCGAAGCGGCGGCAGCACGTGGGCGGGTGCGGGGAAGACCAGCACCCCGCCCGCGTCGAGCAGAATCGCACTTGGAGCCACCCTCGCACTATATGCAGCGGCCGGGGGCGGCCGGATGCGTCAGGCCATCCGGTCCAGGATCTCCCGTACCAGGTCCAGCGGGGTGTGCGGGTGCAGGAAGGCGAACCTGGCCACGGTCTCGCCTTCCCAGGCCGACGGCGGGATGAACGCCACCTGGTCCTGCAGCAGCTGCTCCGCCCACCGGGTGTACTGCGCGGAGGTCCAGCCGCGGCGGCGGAAGAGCACCACGCCGAGTTCGGGCTCGCGGATCAGTTCCAGGTGGTCCCGGGCCTTGATCTCCACCGCGGCCTGGCGGGCCAGCGCGATCGCCGCCTCGATGGCCTCGGAGTACGCAGTCACCCCGTAGACCGCGAGCGAGAACCACAGCGGCAGGCCGCGGGCCCGCCTGGTCAGGTGGTACGCATAGTCGGTCGGGTTCCACTCCCCCGGCGTGTCGTGGATGACGTCGAGGTACGAGGCGTCCTGCTTGTGCACCGACTTAGCGATCGACGGGTCCCGGTACAGCAGGGCCGCGCAGTCGAACGGGGCGAACAGCCACTTGTGCGGGTCCAGGATGAACGAGTCAGCGTGCTCGATGCCGTCGTAGCAGGCCCGGATGCTCGGCGCGAAGAGGCCTGCCCCGCCGTAGGCGCCGTCCACGTGGAACCACAGCCGGTACTCGCGCGCGACCGCGGCGACCCCGGCCAGGTCATCGATGATGCCGGCGTTGGTCGTGCCCGAGGTGGCCACGACCGCGGCGACCGACTCGGGGTGGCCGTCGGCGCCGATCGCGGCCCGCAGGCCGGCGCCGGTCAGCCGGTGATCCGGGGCGGGCACGAGCAGCGAGTCCATCTCCAGCATCCGCAGCGCGTTGACGATGGAGGAGTGGGCGTCCTCGCTGACCGCCACCCGCCAGCGGCGGCCCGCGGCCGCGGACCCGGCCTTGCGCTTGGCCACCTCGCGCGCCACCACCAGCGCGGACAGGTTGCCGGCTGAGCCGCCGGAGACGAAGCAACCGCCCGCCGCGGGCGGCATCCCGGCCGCATCGGCGATCAGCCGCAGCACCTGGTTCTCGGCAGCGATCGCGCCGGCCGCCTCCAGCCAGGAGATGCCCTGGATCGAGGCGCAGGAGACCAGCATGTCGAACAGCAGCGCAGCCTTGGTCGGCGCGGCCGGGATGAAGCCGAGGAAACGCGGGCTGTCGGCCGAGATCACCGTGGGCGCCACGACCGAGGCGTACACGCCGAGCACCTGGTCGGGGTGGTGCGGCCCGGGGCCGAGCAGTCCGTTCAGCGCCGTGGCCAGCTCGGCCGCGTCCTTGGGGCCCTTGTCTAGCGGGACCGGGTCCAGCCGCAGCCGGTTCTCCGCGTAGGCGAGCACCGACCTGATCATCGACTCCGTCGTCGGATCCACACTGTGCATGGCCGCAACGTAGGGCCTGAACAGGCAGCACCGCAAGCCGCGGCGGGTGCCTAGGCCGTGTCTAGGCCGGCATCGGGGCGGCCGACGGGGTCTTCTGGTCCGCCGGGTCCAGGTCGGCGGCGCGGTCGAGGAGCGGCTGGCAGCGCAGCCGGGCGGCGATGTCGCGGGCTTCCTCCACGGCCAGCGCGGCGGCCTCGGCGTCCTCGTGGCCCAGCAGGTACTCGGCGTGGTCGAGCAGGCCGTGGGCCAGGTGGTAGGGGGTGCTCTGCTCGCGCAGGCGGGTGATCGCGGCGGTGAAGGCGGCCGCGGCGTCCTGGCCGCCGTCGGTCGCGGCCAGACGGGCGCGAGCCAGGTTCCGCTCGGCCCGCAACATGGGGGCCAGGTGCCCGGGCTGGTAGGAATCGAGCAGCGCGAGCAGTTCCCCGACGGCGGCGGTGTCCCCCAGTTCGTGCGCGGCCCGCACGGCCAGCGGCCACGCCCAGCGCGGGCCCTCGAAGCTGATCCCCAGGGCGCCCGCGTAGGCGAGCACCGCGCGGGCGTAGCGCAGCGCGTCCTGCGGCTGCCCGCGGGCAGCGGCGGTGAAGCCCTCCGCCACGCTGATCATCGCCTGGTCTTGAGCATCTTCGCTGGCTCGCAAGTCGTGCAGAGCGGCGAGCCTGGCCTCGGCCGTCTCAGCATCGCCGCGCAATGCGGCGAGCCAGCCCCGATAGCACGCTATGTAACCGTCGTCGGCCCGCCCGTCAGAGTCCACCGCCCGGGTGAGTTCAGCCTCGGCGGCGTCCCAGTCACCGAGCTGCAGCAGCGCCTCGGCCAGGTTCAGGATCGTCACCGCCAGGAAGGTCCAGGCTCCAGCCCGCCGCAGATGCCCGGCGGCGGTCCGCGCGGTGTCCGCGGCGGCCGCGGGGTCGGTAGCGGCCAGTGCGTCCGCCAGGTTGAGCAGCGCGCGACCCACAATGAAGCCATCGCCAGTCTGAGTGGCGAGCCGGGCGCTCTCGCGCAAGTAGGCGACCGCCTGCGGCCGCCGCTCGGCGGCGGCGTGGTACATGCCGCGGTTGAGCAGCAAGGCGCTGAGCTGCTCGTTGCTGACATCGAGAGCCTGGCCGAGGGTAAGGGCCTCGGCCGATAGTCGATCGGCGTCGGGTGAGCCGGCCACCGTCTCCAGCACCGCAAGTTGATGCAAGGCCTGGACGGTGTCGAGGTCGGGATCCGTCCGCAGGACCTCCATCGCGGCGGTGAGCTGTTCGCGGGCCTCGGCGTGCCGTCCCCAGGTGCGCAGGGCCTGCCCGACTACAGCCTGCGCTCGGGCCGCGGCCCGGTCCTGGCCATGCTGAAGGTAGTGCTTCCTGGCGAGTCCGGCGTGTCCGACCGCCGCGGCGTTTTCCGCGGCGGCGCTGGCGGTTTGCGCGGCGCGCTCCCAGAGCGCACCCGCGGCGGAATGGTCGTCCGCGTCCTCGGCCGCGATGAGCTGGGCGGCGGTGGCGTAGCTGGTGGCGGCGCGGGCCGGGGCGCCGGTGCGCTCGGCGCGCTCGCCCGCCCGGACCAGCGCGGTGGCCGCCTGACCGCGGATCTCGGCGGCGTCGGGATCCTCAGGGAGGGCGTTCAGCGCGTCCAGGTAGTGACGCGCGATGACGTCGGCCATCTCCTCGCCGTCGCCGGCGAACGAGGCGCGCAGATGCGCGGCCACCTTGAGGTGCCTGGTCTTGCGGTCCCGGCGGGACAGCGTGTCGTAGGCGACCTGGCGCAGCATCTGCTGGGCGAACTGGTAACTGCCCCGCTCCGGAGACAAGGGATCGGCGGACACGGTCAGCACCTCGCGGCGGACCAGGTCGGCCAGCGCGGCGCGTACGGACGACGCGTCCTGCCCGGAGACCGCGGTGAGCGCGTCGGCGGGAAACGTGGTCCCCAGCACCGCGGCGTCGGCCACCAGCTGCCGCACCTCGGGATCCAGGGCATCCAGGCGGGCGGCCAGCAGCGCGTGCAAGCTGTCCGGCACGGCCAGCTCGCCGATATCGCCGACGAGACGGTAGACGCCCTCGACCGGCCGGACGATGTCCCGGTCGATCAGGGCTCGGACCGTCTCCACCGCGAACAGCGGGATGCCCTGCGCATGATCGGTCAGGGCCGACCGCGCCAGCTGCGGCATCCCCGGCACCAGCGCGTTCACCAGCTGATCCATCGACGCCGGATCCAGTGGATCCAGGGTCAGCATGCTCCGGTTCCGCCCGGCCCCGAATCCCGGCCGGGCCTGACTGAGCTCGGGACGCGCGAACACCAGGACGTAGATCGGCAGGCCCTGGGCCCAGTCGATGAGATGATCCAGGAAGTCAAGCAGCCCCGTGTCGGCGTACTGGGCGTCCTCGACCAGCAGGACCACCGGCTGGACCGCCGCGAGGCGCTCGAAAAACAATCGCCAGCCCGCGAACAGTTCCTCCCGGGACAAGGCAGTCCCGCTGTCCCCCGCGGCCGCCACGCCCAGCAGGCGACCGAGCCGGGCGCCGACGTAGGCCCGTTCCGTGATGTCGGGGACGAACCGGTCGAGTCCGGCGGCGAGCTTGCGCGCGGCGACTTCGGCGGTGTCCTCTTCCGCGATGCCCAGGCGCTGCCGGACGATCTCGGCCAACGCCCAGAACGCCACGCCCTGGCCGTAGGACAGGCAACGGCCGCGATGCCACCACATCTCCGCCGCCAGCCCGTCGGCGTACTTCTCGAACTCCCAGCCCAGCCGGGACTTGCCTACCCCGGCCGGCCCGGAGACCAGCACCAGCCGCGGCACCCGCCGCTCGGCGGCGGCGTGGAACAGGTCCTTGATCGTGCGCAGCTCAGTGTCCCGCCCGGTCAGCGGCGCCTCAAGCCCGTCGACCCGCTGGACACCGCCGACCGCGGACAGCACCCGGGTGGCCCGCCACAGCCGGGCCGGCTCGGCCTTGCCCTTGAGCCGGTGCTCCCCGGCATCGGCGAACCCAATCGCGCTGCCCGCCAGCCGCTGCGTCGGCGTGTCGGCCAGCACGGTGCCGGGTTCCGCGGCCGACTGGACCCGGGCCGCGGTGTTGACCGAGTCCCCGGCGACCATTCCCTCGCCGGCCGCGCCCAGGTTCACCGCGACCTCGCCGGTCACCACCCCGGCCCGCGCGGCCAGGCCGGGGACCCCGGACTCGGCCCCGAGTTCGGTGACGGCGGCCACCAGGTCAAGCGCGGCCCGCACCGCCCGTTCCGCGTCCTCCTCGGTTGCCACCGGGGTACCCCAGACCGCCATCACCGCATCGCCGATGAACTTCTCGACCGCTCCCCCGTACCGGCCGATGACCGTCCGCGCCACCTCGAAGTAGCGCGAAAGCAATTCCCGCACCGCCTCGGGATCCCGGGACTCCGACAACGGAGTGAACCCCACCACGTCGCAGAACAGCACCGAGCAGACCCGGCGTTCGGTCATCGACTCAGGTACCGCCGCGCCAGCCGGGACGGGAATGGCCGCGCGGACCGGCTCAGCCGCGAAGAGCGTCGAACCGCAGACACGACAAAAGCGCTTGCCGGGAGTAAGCGGCTCACCACACGCAGGGCAAGCTCCCGACGGAGCGCCGCAATCCCCGCAGAACCGGTCGTCCTCTCCCAGAGACGCACCGCACTGCCCGCACCTCACGCAACACTGCCTACGCTAGGCCCATCAACCATGTCAAGTCCGCATGCACCCGACATCGCGTCCCCCTGGCTGCCGATCCGGAATAGTGCTATGGGTTGACTGCCCCAGCGCGGATCTGGCCACACCGCCGGTCATCGGCCAAGATGGGCCTTGCCCACGGGAATGGAGGGACGATTGTGACGAACTCAGCTCAGCCGTCCGGGATCGTGTCGCAGGCCCCGGAGCATCCGCTTGACCCGCTGACGGCGGAGGAGATCCGGCAGGTGGCGGCCATCCTGCGGCGGGACCGCGGGGTTCGTGACAGCTGGCGGATCGCCTCGATCGAGCTCAGGGAGCCGGCCAAGGACGCGCTGGGCGCGGGCGAGGTGGCCGGCCGGGAGTCGCTCGCGGTGTGCTGGGACCGGACCGACGGGCAGGCGTACCGGGCGGTGGTATCGCTGACCGGGGACGCGGTCACGAACTGGGAGCACCTGCCGGGCCAGCAGCCGAATATGACGGTGGACGAGTGGCACGAGTGCGACCAGATGCTGCAGCGGCAGCCGGCTCTGGTCGAGGCGCTGGCCCGCCGCGGGATCACCGACATGTCCCTGGTGCTGACCGACATGTGGGCCTACGGGGCCGCGCTGGTACCCGGACCCTACCGGGGCCTGCGGCTGGGCTGGTGCGACGTCTGGTACCGGGACAGCGAGGATAGTAATCCGTACGCCCATCACGTCACCGGGCTACACCCGATCGTCGACCTGAACCGGATGACGCTGCTCGAACTCGAGGACAGCGGCGAGGTCTCGGCGGGACCGGACGTGCGCGGCGAGTACCTGCCCAGGCTCATCGGCCAGCCGCTGCGCGAGGTCGCTCCGCTGGAAATCAGCCAGCCCGCCGGGGCCGGCTTCAGCCTGGAGGGTCACCTGCTGCGCTGGCAGGACTGGGAGCTGCGGCTGGGATTCAACCACCGCGAGGGCCTGGTGCTGCACCAGGTGGGGTTCCGCGACGCGGGGCGGCTGCGGCCGGTGGCGCACCGGCTCTCGTTCGCCGAGATGGTCGTGCCGTACCGCGACGCCAGCCCCGATCACTACCGCCGGACCGCGTTCGACATCGGCGAGTGGGGCCTGGGCTTCATGACTACCTCGCTGGCCCTGGGCTGCGACTGCCTGGGCGAGATCAGGTACCTGGACGCGGTGGTGCACGACTCGCGGGGCGAGCCGCGAACGATTTCCAACGCGATCTGCGTGCACGAAGAGGACAGCGGCGTGCTGTGGAAACACGTCGACGAGCGGGCCGGGGCGGAGGTCCGGCGGGCCCGCCGGCTGGTGGTCTCCTTCCACGTCACCGTGGCCAACTACGAGTACCTCATCTACTGGCGCTTCTACCAGGACGGGAACATCGAGTGCGAGGTCCGCGCCACCGGGATCCTGGTGACCTCGCATACCGGCGCTTCCGGGGCCGCGCCCAGCTCGGGGACGCTGGTCGACCAGGGCACCTACGCGCCGTTCCACCAGCACTTCATCGTGGCGCGGCTCGACCTTGACGTGGACGGGCCTAGTAACACGGTCTACGCCGTCGATTCGGTGCCGGCCCGGGCGGGCGGCGACGATCCCTACGGTCTCGGCCTGGCGCTCACCAGCACCCCGTTGCACACCGAGGCGGACGGCCAGCAGGACTACGACTGGAGCACCCAGCGAGGCTGGAAGATCGTGAACGACAACGTCCGGAACGGCCTGGGCACTTCGGTCGGGTACAAGCTGGTGCCGTCGGGGATGTTCCCGCCGCTGCTCGATCGGTCCTCGCCGGCCTTCCGGCGGGCCGAGGTGATCGGGCACACGCTGTGGGTGACGCCTTACCACCCCGACGAGCGCTGGCCGTGCGGTGACTTCCCGAACCTGAGCGAGCAGGACGCGGGCCTGCCGGTGTGGACCGCGCAGGACCGGCCCATCGAGAACACCGACATCGTGCTGTGGTACGTCTTCGGCCTGCATCACATTCCCCGGCCGGAGGACTGGCCGGTGATGCCCGTCGACGTCGTGTCGTTCTGGCTCAAGCCCTTTGGCTTCTTCGACCGCAATCCCGCCCTGGACCTTCCCCCCAGCCACTAGCGATCGCAGTCGGTGGCCCCCGGAGCCCTTTTCCTGATCGTGGCGCGTCGGGGTCAGCCTGGCAGCAGTTGTCTCACCAGAGCGGCGGGTGCCGGTGGGCCCACGGGCGGGCCTGCTCGAGCTGGGCGGACAGGGAGATCAGGGTCCCCTCCTCCCCCATCCGGCCGGCCAGCATGACGCCGATCGGCAGGCCCTGGGCGTTCCAGTGCAGCGGGACGTTGACGGCCGGCTGGCCGGACACGTTGTAGACCGCGGTGAACGGGGTGAAGCGCTTCTGCCGCTCGAAGTTCTCGGCCGGTTCCACCTCATCGAAGTAGCCGACGGGCACCGGGGGCATGGCCAGCGTCGGGGACAGGACGGCGTCGTAGCCGTTCAGCGTGGTGAGCGCCAGGCGGGTCACGGCCTGCAGGTAGGCCTGGGCGAAGATGAGCTCGCTGGCGCTGACGGCCTGACCGCGACCGCGCAGGTAGCGGGTCAGCGGCAGCAGCACTTCTTCGCTTTGCGGGGCCACCGGGGCCAGCGTGGCGTGGGTGTACCACAGGACCTCGAAGAACGGCACCACGTCCGGGCCGAGCGGCGGCGTGATGTCCTCGACGTCGTGGCCCAGGCTGGCCAGCAGGGTGCTGGCCTCCTCGTAGGCCAGCTGGCAATCGGGGTGCACGTCGGCGCCCGCGACCGGGTTCTGCAGAGTCCGGCCGATCCGCAGCCGGCCCGGCGGACGGCGGGCGTAGCTCAGGAAGGACTCGCCGGCCGGCAGCGGCGGCAGGGTGTACATGTCGCCGGGGAAGTTGCCGGCCATAACGTCAAGCAGCAGCGCGGCATCGGCGACGGTGTGGGCGAGGGGTCCATTCACGCCCAGGCCGGACAGGTCGGGCACGATCGGGCCGCCGGAAACCCGGCCGCGGGTCGGCTTGATCCCGAACAGACCGCACACGCTGGAGGGGATGCGGATCGACCCGCCGCCGTCGCTGCCCTGGGCGGCAGGCGCCAGCCCCGCCGCCACCGCGGCGGCCGCGCCGCCGCTGGATCCGCCCGCGGACCGGGACAGGTCCCACGGCGTCCGGGCCGGCGGCCCGATCTTGGTCTCGGTGTAGCAGGGCAGGCCGAACTCCGGCGTCGCCGTCTTGCCGGTGATGACCGCGCCTGCCTTGCGAAGCGCGGCCACCACGTAGTCATCGGCGTCGGGGACGTTGTCGGCGTAGGCGAGCGAGCCGAGGGTCTGGC
>Ga0302326_10006366_pt1 | contig 26498 bp, 24 predicted proteins | sample Palsa_T0_3_FD_202264 | JGI IMG/M metagenome (GOLD analysis project Ga0302326, IMG submission 202264) | Peat permafrost microbial communities from Stordalen Mire near Abisko, Sweden - Palsa_T0_3 | ecosystem: Environmental > Terrestrial > Soil > Palsa > Peat permafrost | place: Sweden: Abisko... | reverse complement strand
CGAGCCTGGGAATGAGCGGCATCCACATGCGGCTGGTCTCCGCGTAACCGTGCAGCAGCACCACCGGGATATCACTCCCCTTCCCTGCCATCAAATACTGTAATTGAACGCCGTTAACATTTGCCGTATGCATCTCAATTCTTTCCGCCGCGTCGCCGGCGTACGCCGTCAATTGAACGGTCAAGATCACGAACGCGAGCGGCGCGGTGCCCCACGCGACATTCTTTGGCCACTTCCGCATGTTGTATTAACTCCTGTTGCATCTATCTATCTATGGCCAGTCATTCGCGGGCCCGAGCGCCCGCGCGGCTGAAAGTTCCGAATGGCTGCCGCAATACACGGGATGCGGCTTGCTCCCATCCCCTCGAATGGTCCGCAAGGTCGGTTGCCGGCGGAGTCCTCGAGCTCCGGGCGGGTTACCAGTCCGTAGACCCCCTCGCGCCACGGGCTCGCGGGTTCGAAGCGCCACACCGTTTCGCCATGTTCCAGGTGGGCGGTGCCGGCGACTCGCCTTGCGTCCGGTCCCCGAATCGCAATAAAGCTCTCTGCGGTGGAGCTGAGCGGCGATCCGAGTCGAACGACTAACGGGTCCTTCGTGTCGCGACGCGGCAGCCGGAAAGTCCAGAGGTCCGGCTTCGGTGGGTCGGCATTGAAGCCAGTGACGCGCCACGTCTTGCGAATTGGACGCGCGAGTTCCGGATCATCGACTTCCAATGTCACTGCCGATCCCGCCTGCAGGGCTCGGCCGAGGGCGCGATTCTCGGCAAGACCGGACTTGACCCGTCCCGGGTCGAGCAGCACCGTCACACGCCTGCCATCCGCACTGGGCAGTGGCAAGTCGAGGAAGGCGTGCTCGGCCGCGCGGCCATCACCGCCAATTAGCTTGACATGGTCGATACTGAGCGGAATCCGCAGCGGTGCCGAAAATCGCAACTCGATACGCAAGAGATTTTCGGGCACCGTGTCCCCCGAGGGAAAGGCGATACCGGTCGGCTTTTGGTAAAATCCCCAGGCCGTGCTCGCCGCCAAGAGCAGCGAGCCGGCGACGGCCTGGGGGAGTGCACTCAAGGTGCTGCCCTCGCAGCGAGATCCGGATAACCCTCTTCGGTACGCAGCAGATGGTGAACGCTATGCCACGTATCGTTGGGTGAATATTTGTAGTCGGCAAAGTCGTACTCGTTGACGAAGTCGCTCAGGCGAAGGAAGGCGCCCTTGCGGATCGATACCAACTCCATCGCACCCGAGGCTTCATTCCGGCGCAATGCGGCGAGATACTGCGCATCCTGTGTGCCCAGTTGGGCGACGCCGGGCATGGGAATGTAGGTGGACTTCACCCCAAGCAGCGGCTCGGCCGGCCACTTGATCGGCGTGCTGAGTCCCGGCTGACTCGATGCCTGCGCAATGGCGGCGACGGAGAGCAAATCCGCCGACTTGTGCGAGTTTATGAGCAGCACCATCGGGCCTTGGCCTATATCGAACGTCACCATATCCACGGGCATACTTCCCCACCCGAGCTCGGCGATCGTCTTGCCGCGGATGTGCGCGCCATCTATTAGATCCTTAAGGGGGATCGTGACGAGAGGTGTGCAGGTATACGCCGCGAGCAGGGTCGGTTCCCCATTTAAGGTCAACACAGTCATCTTGCGGATCGGCGCGCGCGTCTCGAGCTGATTGTGAACGGCGTGGTACATCTCGATGCTGCTGGCAGTGACTGCGCCCGTAAACGGAAAATTGTAGATGCGCAGTGTCGAGGCAAAGCTCGCGTTGGAAAGACCGGCGACGTAGAGCTTTCCGTCGTAATACACCATGTCTGTCACGGTGTAGGTGCTCTCCGGCGCATCGCGCCAGAAGGTCTTGTCGGAAGCCGGCGCATCGTTGATTTCAGCAGAGGTAGACGGCGTCATCTTCAAGTCCACCGTCCGCACCTTGCCGGCGGCATCCACCGATACCAATGCCGGCTCTGGCGTTGCAGTTCCTCGCACCACAGATAACGTGATGTAGGCCAACTCAGTACCCGGCCGGAACGCCATGTCTTCAAAGCGTAAATTGTCCGGACTCGTATGCAAGGCACGAGCAATCGGTACGGAGACATTCTTCAGATTGAAGGTAGTCGGCGTGGTAGCCGGGACCGGCGGAAGATTCAGCGCGTGGATCTCACCTGCGCGCCAGTCCCCGATCACGAGTGTGTTGGCATCGACAAATGTCATGATGCCGACCGAATGGACTGTACCCGCAGTCGCGGCTTCTGCCCAAGCCCCGATCGCTAACGCCGCAAGCGAGATACGCAATAGCGCCCGCACGAGGCGAGTGGCGCTAGCCCCTGCAATCATGAACTGCATAACAATTCTCCTCTCGGGTGTCAAAATCCCAATCTTCTACCAGCGAGGCGTTACGCTAACCGCCGCCTCGCTCCTGGGAATTGCACTTTCGTCTGCGCTTTAGCCTATGAATCTCCTGATGCGTAAGAGGATCAACCCGCGGCGTGAGCGATTGCGCGCTCTTCGGCGCTTCCCTGGCTACACTGTTCTCGACGCCACACGCCCGGTGGAATACCGGTTTGCTTGGCGAAGACACGCGTGAGATGACTCTGATCGGCGAACCCGCATTCCAGCGCGATGTCCGCGATGGTCAGAGGTCCAGTCAAGAGCGCTTTGGCCCGCTCAATGCGGTACCGTAGGAGGCAATGATGTGGCGTTTCGCCCGTCGCGCGGCGGAACGCCGAGGTAAAGTAGGCTCGAGATAGACCGCAGACCGCCGCAACGTCGTCCACGGAGATATTTGCGCCGAGATGGGTCGCCAGGAATTCGCGGGCGCGCCTGACTTGCCACCGGGGGAGACCTGAGGCGTACTGCTTTTGAGTCTCGGGGAGCACGCAGTCCGAATATGCCAGTCGCGATCGAATGGCGAAAAGCGACTTGGCAAGCTCTGCGTTCACAGTCACCAAAAGGCGATAGTGCTTGATGACTCGGTCCCGTCGATCCTTGCGTTGAGATATGTCTCCGAGCATTGCCGACAACGGCCGCAGCCAGTCATAAGCAGAATCATCCGCCAACTCCACCGCCAGACTTGCAAGCCTGCAGCGTGTTGGCGCGGGTTCGCATGGAGCCGCCGCTATGGGTTCGAGCGATTCCGATGGATTCGTCCGGAGCGCCATTGCGGTCGATTCTTCTGCACGCATACCTTTTTCCCTATGCCACCGCCGGTGTGCCCCAGCCCGTGCAAAGGGTGTCACTTTAAGGGAGACTCGCCAACGACCTTGCTGACGAGGTCTTGGTGCGATGAACAGAGGGTGCCGATCTGCTCCTTTCGAACGATGCGGAACCCACGCCATTGACGGATACTTGCCCTTCAGGCTGCAAGAGCCTCAAGCGTTATGATTTCTCTTGCTTCGGGATCACACTAGCGTCGTGGCGAGGCGACGACCCTCTGGGAGCGCAGCGATGAATTCCATTGCAGCAGAGAGCGAGCAAACTTTGGCGTTGCGGCTTGAACTCGATCGCGTCCGCGGCGAACTCGAGCGTTGCCGCCGCCATGCCGCCCAAATGCAGAGTGTTTTCTCGCATCTCGGCGACACCCTGTTCGCAGCGGCGCCCGACGGCACCATCGTCAATATCGGAGCCGTCTTGGCCGACTTCTTGGGCCTTGCTTCTGATGAGGCTCCCGGCCTGATTTGGCGCCAAGCTATTCATCCGGATGACACGCAGCGCTATTCGGAAGAATGGTCAGCGATCAATAGTTCTGGGTCTGCCGGAGAGATCGCGGCGCGCTTTCGCACTCGCGAAGGTGGCTATTGTCCGTGTCTGATACGCATCATTCCAGTGTTCGACGGCGACAACAATATCGTCAATTGGTTCGGTACGAGCACCCAGTTGTCCGGTCCGGACCGCCGGGGCGCCGCGACTTCTCTTCTCGATGTTCTGTGCCGGCTACTCACAGAGAACGAACAATTACGTGGAGAGTTTCGGGATCTGTTTGAGGAAGCCCCGATTCCCTACGTCTATGAGGCTTTGGACTCTCGCTTCATTCGCGCCAACCGCGCCGCGCTGAAACTGCTGGGTATCAAACCTGAGGAAGTGCCCGACACTTACGGGAAGTCTTTGGTCGCGGACACGGCTGAAACGCAGAAGCGCTTGATGGAGGCATTCGAATCGATCAGGCAAGGTAACGAGCGAGGTGCGGTCGAGCTTGAACTGCGCCGCAGGGACAATGGCAAACCGATCTGGGTTCAGTGGTGGTCTACGCCTGCTCCGGGCGGTCAGTACACACGAACCATGATGGTGGACATCACGGACAGAGTATTGATCGAGCAGACCCGACTCGCGCTGGAATTCACCCTCGAATCGAGCCTAGTGGGTGATTGGGATTTGGACTTGGTGCATGACACTTCTCGCCGATCCTTGCGTCACGATCAATGCTTCGGGTATGACCATCCGATACCCGAAACGGAATGGGGCTTCGAGGTCTTCAGCAATCATCTGCATCCCGAAGATCGGGAACTGGTTCAAACGAGCTTCAATCGCGCAGTGGCGGCGGGGGTCAATTGGTCATGCGACTTTCGGGTGATCTGGCCGGACGGCAGCGAACACTGGCTCGCCGCGCGCGGCAAAGTCTTCCATCGCGAAGAGGGACTTGCAACGCGCATGCTTGGCATCGTGATGGACATTACTGATCGCAAAAAAGCGGAGGAGATCCTAAGGAACGCCGAAGAAACGGTGCGCGCGACCAAGGTATCGCTTGAATTCGCGCTTGAGGCTGGGCATGTCGGTGATTGGGATCTTGACCTCATCCATGACACCTCCCGGCGATCGCTGCGGCACGATCGCTGCTTCGGGTATGAGATGCCGATCCCTGATGCGCAGTGGGGTGTTGCAACATTCCTGGGACATGTCCACCCGGAGGATCGGGCACGTGTTCAGAATAGTATGCAAGTGGCTGTGGATGCGTTGACTGCCTGGGAAGAGGAGTTTCGGGTGATATGGCCCGACGGCAGCGTTCATTGGCTGACGGCGCGCGGTAGCATCTACCGATCGTTGGAAGGCCGGGCCACCCGAATGCTCGGGGTGGTATTGGATATCACGGCCCGTAAAGCAGCCGAGCAGGCACTTCGTGCCTCGGAGGAGCTGTCTCGTGGACAGGTCGAGGCACTTAAAAGCACACTCGATGCGTTGGCCGTCGAGACTACACCCGACCGGTTGATAGGGCATATTTTGCGCACGATCGCAGAGCGGTTTGCCGCGCACAGCATCAGTGTCTGGTGCCGAGATGATTTGACTGCCGCGATTGGATTGGAGTTCGCGTTTGAGGAAGGGCGTCTGATCACGAAGACCGACCCGAGATTCGATGGGATGGATCTTACCTTGCCGATGAAGGACAACTGGCCATGGCCGGAGGTATTTCGCACGGGCAAGCCCAGCGTCATCGAAGACATACGAACAGTGCCGGCCTTTTCTCTGCGCGACCGCTTGCTGCCGCTCGGAATCGTTACCGTGCTGCTCGTGCCAATGTCGGTATGCGGGCGGCTTGAAGGGGCGATCGGCCTGCGTTTCACTGAAAAGCGCGCCTTCGGCGCCGAAGAGCTGGAGCTTGCTCAGGCACTCGCCAATCAGGCGATGTTGATGATTCAATTCAGTCGGCTTTCCGCGCAAAGCCGCCAAGCGGCAGTAACCGCCGAACGCAATCGAATCGCGCGCGATGTTCACGATACTCTGGCCCAAGGACTGACTGGCGTGATTGTGCAGCTAGAGGCTGCCGGCGATGCGACATCCAAAGGTCTGCCGTTGGAGGCTGGTGATCACCTATCGCGCGCTGTGGATCTCGCTCGGGACAGCCTCAACGAAGCTCGACGCTCCGTACAGGCCCTTCGCCCGCAGGCGCTTCAAGATCGAGACCTACCCACGGCGATGAGCGAAATGGTCGACAAGATGACTGCCCGAACGAGCTTGCGGGCGCGGTTTAAGGTGCGAGGAGACGCTGTAACCCTGCCACACGACTGGGAGGACAATCTTCTTAGGATCGGCCAAGAGGCGGTGACCAACGTGGTGCGACACGCGCAGGCAAGCGAGTTCGCCATGGAGCTCAACTTCGCCAGCGAAGCGGTCACTTTGACCGTGCGCGACAACGGGTGTGGGTTCATCCCGACTGCCAGGTACGATGGTTTCGGCCTGGTTGGAATACAGGAACGGGTGGAGTCGATGGGGGGGCGGCTCTCCATTCAAAGCGCAATCGATGAGGGCGCCGTCGTGACGATCGTTCTGCCTCTCATCGGCGTCGACAGGGCGTCAGTTCGATGAGTTCGAAAGATGCGATCCGCGTTCTGATTGCGGATGACCATGTGACGGTACGCGAAGGACTCGCGGCGATCATTCATCGCCAGCCTGACATGACCGTCGTGGCGGAAGCGGATACTGGAAAGAGCGCCGTGACCCTGTGGCGAAGTGAGCGACCGGACGTCACTTTGTTGGACCTTCGCATGCCGGTACTTGATGGCGTGGGTGCCATCGAGCAAATCCGCGGTGAGGATCCGCTCGCGCGAATCGTGGTGCTTACGACCTTTGACACGGACAATGAGGTCTCACAGGCGATCCGCGCCGGCGCCCGTGGCTACATTTTAAAAGATGCGCAGCGCGAAGAACTCTTGAATACCATTCGCAGAGTGCATGCTGGCGAGACCTGTATTCCCCCCGCGCTTGTGGCAAAGCTCGCGGCCGGGATGTCGAGCGAAGTCTTAACCGGCCGAGAGTTGGAAGTATTGACGCTACTTGCACAGGGCCAGGGCAACCGCGATATTGGCGCGTGCCTTATAATCAGCGAAGCGACAGTAAAGACGCACTTGCGCAGTATTTTCGCCAAGTTGAACGTATTAAGCCGCACGGAAGCCATTGCAGTAGCCACTCGCCGAGGACTGGTGCGGCTTTAGCACTGGCCGATCGCCAATGGTGCGTGGAGCTCACTGGCACCCATTAACTATCAGATCTGACTCATCCCGCCGTCGGTGATGATCTTCGTTCCGAGATGAATGCGGATTCGGGCGCCGCAAGACGCCGAACCGTGCGTCCTCGTTCGCGGAATCGACGCCTCCGCATAATAGCGCACCCCTCCCATTCGGGGAGGGAGCGCCCCAGCGCCCGCCCGTACAACGTGAATTCAAAAGGGCAGACATTTGGTCAAGCCGCTACCTGACCTCCATGTGACATTGAACCGTGGCACACCGGCCGCGGTCGTCTGGTGGGCTCTTTTGGAGAGGATGGTCAAGGTCGGGCACGGTTTGTCGGAGCATGACCCAAGCGGCGCTCTCGCCACGTGATCCGGTCGTATGGCAATCAATAGAGGAGTTCGGTAATCATGAAGGCAAGTTCGCGCAGTCGATTTCCGTTCATGCGAGTGTTTGTCCTCGCGATGTTAGGCGCCGCCGGCTTGAGCGCCGCGCAGGGTGGCGGCGGACCTACTCGACTAACGCCCTCGGAAATTCACTGGCCTGACACCGGAAACGAGGCGCCAGGTTCCTCCATGCAAGGCGCCGTTCAGTCGTTGATCATATACGGGGACGGATCGAAAGCCACTCTGTACTCCATCATGTTCAAGGTCGGTCCCAATGCCGCCATTCCCGCACATTGGCACCCGGACAATCGATCGTGTTTTGTCATGGTCGGCGTTTGGTATTTCGGCTACGGCGACACATTTAACAAGGCAGCGTTGAAAGCACTACCGCCGGGCAGCCATTACACCGAACCGGCGAATGTGCATCATTTCGCCGGCACCGAATCGGAGGGCGCCACCGTCGAATGTACATCGGTCGGACCGTCTGGCACGACCTATGTCAATCCGAACGACGATCCTCGACACGGAAGCTAGCCATGCCCATGGATCAATGTGTCGAAGACTGGGCGAGCAACGATGCGTATGCGGATCTTGTCATCAAGAACGGACGAGTCGCAACTCTCAATCCTTTGCAACCCTTTGTGCGCCATCTGGCGGTTAGAGACGGTTTGGTTCTTTGCTTGACCGATGACGAACGGCAGATCGCACGCTGGTTCGGCCCTTCGACTCGAGTGATCGACGCCGGTGGTCGGACAGTCATTCCGGGCCTTCATGACAGTCATATGCATCTCATCCGTGGCGGGCTCAACTTCAATTTGGAACTGCGCTGGGATGGCATCAACACGCTATCGGAGGCGATGTCGAGGCTGCGACAGCAGGCCCAGCGCACGCCGCCGCCTCAATGGGTACGAGTTGTCGGAGGCTACAGTGAGTTTCAATTCAAGGAAGGCCGGCTGCCGACGCTCGATGAAATCAACGCAGCGACCGGTGAAGTGCCCTGCCTCATCAATATTCACTACGCCGCCATCATGGTTAACAAAGCCGGCTTACGGGCGCTGGGCATCGACCGCGACACGCCCAACCCAGCGGGTGGGATGATCCAGCGCACCGCACGCGGCGAACCCACCGGATTGATGTTCGCGGAGCCGAGCCCGTTCGTCGTCTACAGCACAATCGCGCGAGCTCCGCCGCTCTCCCTGGCCGATCAGGAGAATTCGACGCGACAATTCATGCGCGAGCTTAATCGATTGGGAATTACCAGCGTGAGCGATGCCGGAGGCGGTAACCTCAACTACCCCGAAGACTATGCAGTGATCGAGGGCTTGCGGATGCGCGGCGATATGACGGTGCGAATCTCCTACAGCCTTTTTGCGCAACGTCGAGGTGAGGAGCTGCAAGATTACCAACGATGGACGACCGGCTCTGAAGCTGGACAAGGGGATGCGTATCTGCGGCGATTCGGCGCCGGCGAGAATATTGTCTGGTCTGGTGCGGATTTCGAGAACTTCTTGCGTCCGCGCGACGACCTTCCCCTGGTCATGGAGTCGGAGCTCGAAGCGATCATCCGGCTGCTCGCCGCCAAGAAGTGGCCCTTCAGAATTCACGGCACTTACGATGAGACCATCTCGCGTTTCCTCGATGTGTTCGAACGCGTCAATTCTGAAATCCCGCTCGCGCCACTGGGCATCGTGTTCGACCACGCAGAAACCATCAGCGACCGTTCGCTCGAACGGGTGGCAAGGCTTGGGGGAGGAATCGCAATCCAGCACCGCATGGCATATCAGGGCGAGTTCTTTATCCGCCGCTACGGCCGACCGGCTGCAGAGGCGCGCCCTCCGGTCAAGAAAATGCTTGCCATGGGCCTGCCCGTGGGGGGCGGCTCTGATGCTACTCGGATTTCCAGCTTCAATCCGTTCGTCACGCTGTACTGGCTGACCACGGGAAAAACTGTCGGCGGCATGGAGATTACCGAGGATCGCAACCGGCTCGAGCGTATGGAGGCACTGAAGCTCATGACGGACGGCTCGGCCTGGTTCTCGAAGGAGCAAGGGCTCAAGGGCCGGCTCGAGCGCGGCATGTTTGCCGACTTCGCGATACTCAACGCAGATTACTTCGCTGTGCCGGACGAGGGCATCATGGCGATCGAGAGTCTGCTCACGGTGGTGGGCGGCCGAATCGTATATGCGGCGGGGCCTTACTCCAAATTATCGCCGCCCGATCTTCGGGCGAGCCCAGATTGGAGTCCCGTGGGGCATTTCACGCCAGGATTTTCGAAGGCCAAAACCGCCGTAGCCACAATAGGCCGCGAGGACAAGGGTCACGCCCACCTTCAGGTGATCCAGTCGAGCGGCGACATATGGAGCTTCGGTTGTCCCTGCTTTACGGGGTAGCGCTCTCGGCGCACACCGCCGATACCGCGAGCGCGAAAAAAACGCCTCTCGGCTACGGAAAAAGCTTTGCCGCCGTCTCCGCGATTTTGCGTCCCTGGTAGCGAGCACCGATCAATTCGTTCTCAGAGGGCAGCCGCGAGCCGTCCCGGCCTACGATGGTGCTGGCTCCATACGGGCTGCCTCCGGTCACTTCATCCAAGGTCATTTGGCCAGCGTGACCGTAGTCTAAGCCCACAACCACCATGCCAAAATGCAAGAGGTTTGTGATGATGGAAAACAGTGTGGTCTCTTGGCCGCCGTGTTGGGTCGCCGATGAGGTAAAGGCCCCCCCGACCCTGCCGTGCAGCGCGCCCCGTGCCCAGAGTTCCCCTGCTTGGTCCAAAAAGCTCGCCATCTGAGAGGACATCCTGCCAAAGCGTGTGCCGGTCCCGATCACGATCGCATCATACTTAGACAGATCAGCAACTGCGGCAATGGGTGCTGCCTGGTCAAACTTAAAATGCGCCGCTGTCGCGACCTCGATTGGAACCGTCTCCGGAACCCGCGCAATGTCCACTGTTGCCCGTGTCTGCCTGGCACCTTCCGCAACCGCGTTAGCCATTTTTTCGATGTGTCCGTAAGCGGAGTAATACAAAACAAGCATTTTGGCCATCATCGTCTCCCGGTGAGCCATTGCGGCAACCTTGTCTTTAATATTGTCGACTCACGCCAAGGGAATGACTTGAACGGGGATTCGGCGAATTGAATTATTGCGTTGTCATCTACAGACGCAGACGAGCGATCTGAACGCCTATTTATTGAATAGCCGCCTTGTTCCGGGGATACTCGTAGTGAGAACGTCAAGCGGTGGCCGTCCGCCTCCGACAAAATCTCTTCGAATGATAACGGCCGCTAAGCGGCGCCTTATCGCTGCCATAAATATGGGTCGTCCGTTTCGGCAACGACACCAGTGCGCGGAACTACTGGTGGTCGCGCGGGATCGGCTCTTCCCAGTTTCTTGTACGTACCACTACGCCGTCGCGAAGCAGGGTGCGCGTGTACTTATAGAAAAACGTATGACGGTCGCTCGAGAGCTCAAGACGCCCGCGCCAAGTAAGCAGATGACCGTGCGCCACCTGGTCGTAATCCGACTCCCCGCGCACGCGTGCTGTTTCCGGATGTGCATCGTCGATGTCGTAGGTCAACAGTTCGGAGTGGCCAAACCGACCCCACGGATAAGACACGGCCGTGTGCCCCTTCCAGATCACAGTCGTGTGCAGATGAGCGTCGTCGCGCGCGATGGTCCATTCCCCCGGCCACGCCGACGCGCCCTCCGTGATCTCTGCAGGCGCCTCTACCACGTCGGGCACGGGGAACGCGGGAGCGGTTGCGCCGTGCACCGGGATACGGGGTAAGACGATGCGTGAGGCATCCGTGCCGCCCGTCATCAGCGTCGTCGTCATTGGGTCGGGTGTCGGCCACATCATGGGCCATAGGGCGTTCGAGACCGCCACGCGAATTCGGTGACCCTTGGGGAACACCCATGAAGCCAGGTGCAGATCGACAGCGAGCGCGTAGACCTCGCCGGGCACCAAGTCGGAGGGCTCCGCGTGTGAATTGCGTTGCGCCCCCGACACCGCCCCGCCCGTGACGAGCGTCACCCGGCCATCGGGTGCGACGTCCGAGAGACGCACGAACCAATTCGCGAGCGGCGCATCGGCGGAGACATTGAGTGTCACGCGAGGACGCCCCAGGATCGCAAACTCATCCTTGAGAGGCTCGGAGTCGTACGTCATGCTGTGGGCATCGAGGGGCCGCTGATCGGTCAAGAGCTCACCCCACCAGAACCCGGCTTCGACGCCGGCCGAGGGCACGTAGCGAAGCACATCCTGTCCCGGCTGAGGTGCGTCCGATGATAGCCGCCGATCCCGCTGCAAGTACAGCGTCGTCGGCGACAGCCACTTAGGCGGCCACGTCTCCGCGCGCCACTCGCCGGGCACGTTCTGCGGCTGTGACCCGGGGGGATGCCAGTGCTGCAGATAAACGATGAGTTTCGGGTCGTTGAGTACGCCTGTGTCCCGACCTTTTAGCCAGTAGTCGAACCAGCGCACGGCTTGGTCGCGCCACTCCGCGAGCGGACCATAGTCACTGCCGTTCGGAAACGCATGATTCCACGGGCCAATCCAGGCCTTGATCGGCGCCTTCACGCGCCCGAGCATGCGCGGAATGCTGTCGCGGTAGCCGTCCTGCAGGCCGCCGATGAGGAATGCAGGGACGCCGAGACTCTCAATCGGCCGCAGCGGCGCGCGCCAAAACGCGCTGTCGCGCTGGTGCTTCATGTAGGTGAGTGACCAAGGAGTCGAATCCATCCGCGGCCCGATCACGGACTCCTCCAGACTGAAGTCCGGCGCCCCGCTTCGACCCTGGTCGAGGTCCATGGTCAGCTCGAACTCATCGACGTGAAACACCCCGTCGATATAGTGCACGTCCTCGGTGAACAGCTCCTCGGTCGCGGCGACTGCCAGGATGGCTTTGAGCGCGGGCGGTTTTCGCAGCGCGATCTGGATCGCGCTGAACCCACCCCACGAGATGCCCAGCATCCCGATCTTGCCGTTCGACCAAGGCTGGCGCGCGAGCCACGCGATGACTTCTTCCGCGTCCTGCTGCTCCTGCGCGGAGTACTCCCTATCTGGCGGCACGCCCTCACTCGTCCCGAATCCCCGAATATCGACCCGAGCACCGACATACCCTCGTTTCGCAAAATACGTGTGTGTGCCGTAGTCGCGCACCACCTCATCGTCATCCTTGCGGTAGGGCAGATATTCGAGCAGCGCGGGGAATCGGGCACGTGCCGCGGCCTCGGGAAGGTAGAGCGTCACCGCGAGCCGCACCCCATCCTTCATCGGGATCGAGGTCTTCTCGATGCGTACACCATACTGCGGCGCCGACGGCGGGGAGAATGCACTCGCCACCGACGCGACGAGCGCGAGCGCGAGCGCCAAAATGGCGATTGTGGTCCGGCGCACACCAGTACACCGGACGAGCTCGGGTTCCGCCTCTCGAAGTCGGGGGCGATCGTTCAAGAGATCGCGCACGCCGCGCTCTCCAGCACAATACCAAGGCGATCCAAGACGTAGCGACGAAGATCGAGATTGTAATCCTCCATCGGCGCGTAATACCCGTGTTCGTGAATCCGCGCGTGCATTCCCTCTTGAACCGCCTCGCAGATGGCCCAATCCTGCCGGTTGATCCGATCCCAAAAATCGACGGTATCGGCGGCGTCGAAATCAACCTTCGCCAATTCGTACGGCTCAAACAGGAAGTGGCACGTTATGTCGGTGTATCCCGCGCTGCGTGGCTGGAGAATGAACGCGGCCACATGGTCGCACGCGAGGCTGACAAACAAGTTCGGGTAGGCGAGTTCGCCTTTGTGACGCACGCGTTCATCGGGGTTCAGATCCGGGAAGGAGCGGCGCCGGGAGGTGCCGCTCGCCGTGAACGTCGTGGCGCCTGGCCGATGCGGAACGCCGTTCGCCCAGTCGAGGTTCGCGCCGCCCTCGCCAAACGCCGGAACCACCTCGCATAACTCCGGATGCACGGCCCCACAGTGGTAGCACTCGTTGTTGTTCTCGCACACGACCTTCCAGTTGGCGCGGACGCGGTAGTTGATCGTGCGAGCAATGCGAAGCTCATTGAGCGGATAGCGCTCTGTCCGCGAAGGAATACCGCCGAGCTGCGCGGCTAAGGGCGAGGCCTGCGAGGGCGTGAGATGGACGAATACAAAACCACCCCACGTGTCCACGGCGACCGGATAGAGGCTAAGCGATGCGCGATCGGACGGGCGGAGCGTCGGGAGATGCGGAGCGCCGATGAGGTGGCCGTCGAGGTCGTAGGACCAGCGATGGTACGGGCAGACAATCCCACGCCCGGCGATCACGCCGCTGAGCGCCGGCAGGTCGCTGTGGTTGCTCGTGTCCCCGGAGCGGCACAGTCGGGCACCCCGGTGCCGACAGACGTTGAAGAACGCGCGCAGTGCTCCGTCACGGTTGCGCAGCAAGAGAATGCTCTCCCCGACCACTTCCAGCACAGTGTGGGCGCCCGGGCCGGGCAGCTGCTCCTCGCGGCCGACACACATCCACTCACGACGGAAGATGCGGTCGACTTCGGCTTGATAGATCGAGTCCGAGCGATACCAGGCGCTCGGTAGCGCCGGTTCGAGGTCGGCGACGGCTGTGACTGCGGGCGTGTCCATGATCTTGCTATCTCCCGGTCGTGTGGCTATGAGAGGGATTCAGGAACACTGAGACGTCGATGGCATCGGCCATGGCTTGGTAACCCGCATCGTTTGGGTGTAAGTGGTCGCCGGAGTCGTAGCCGGGCTTCATGCGCGACGGATCGGCGGGGTCGCGGATTGCGCGATCGAAGTCGAGCACCGCATCGAAGGCGCGGCCATTCCGTATCCACATGTTGACGGCGATGCGCTTCGCCTCCGAGATGGGTGAGTTGAAACCGCGGTCCTGACATCCTCCCGTGGGTGTCAACGTGCCACCGAGCACGACCATGCCATGTTCGTGTGCGCGGTCGATCAGCTGCCGCAGCGCACCGGTAAGATCTTCAGCCGAGATGTCCTCTTCGGGCCGCGCCAGCCACTCCGCGTCGCCGATGTCGTTGATGCCTTCGAAAATGATGACGAATCGAACGCCCGGCACCGCGAAGAGGTCGCGGTCGGCTCGCTGCAACGCACTCGGGCCGGTGAGGGGATGAAGAACGCGATTACCCCCGATACCCAAGTTGATCATCGCGAACCTGCCGGGGCGAACCCCATCCAGGCGCCGCGCCAAGTCGTTCGGCCACGTCCGATCCGCCCCGGAGGTCGACCCGGTCCCGTCGGTGATCGAGTCGCCCATCGCGACAACCGCGACAGCGTCGGCGGCATCGACGTCGACGCCTCGTAAGAAGAAGTAGCTGTGGAGCTCTGCGTCCACCGGGAGGGAGGCGGCAGCGGCAGAGTCACCAGCCGAGGATACGAAACCGGTCCGCCAGCCCTCCTCGTGCACCGTGGCGAGGCTCCCCTCGGTCGATTGCGGCAAATAAAGGCTGATCGAGAGTACCGACCCCGGCGTCGTCTCCAATTCCACTGGATCACTGACAAGGGCCACACCGGCGGGTATGGAGACGCTGGTGCGCCCACCGAAGCGCAGTTCCCGGTCGGTCGTCACATCAATCGAGGGTCCGCCGCGGGATCGTGCCACGCGCGCTCTCCCGACGACGAGAGAACGCGACCCGAACTCGTTGGACAGCCACACTCGAACCTGTCGCCCGGGCACGGTGGTGACGATCGACTGGCGCAGCGTCACATCGTGGAACACCCGTGCGAGACCCGGATAGTCGTCGAAGCTCTCCGCCGCCATGAGGGCCGCACCCCAACTTCGCACCCAATCAGGGCCCTCGCTCGGCGAGGCAGCGATCGTCGGCGCAGCGAGTCCGCCCAACCCGAGCGCCAGCGCGCCGAGTGCAGCCGCCACGCGTCGTGGACTCGCTCGCGGATCGGCTCGGCGTGGGGTCTGACGCATGGGGCACCTCGGCAAAAGGCCTGATCGTTTGTCCGCCGAGCGGTGGCGGAAAAATCAGACTGGGCTTTCTTTTTATATTACATGTGTTCTATAACAAATCAACTGCGATGTCGGCGAATAGGCTCAAGGCCCGCCATTGGAAGTCTCGTGCGCTCTCCGGCATCCGCCCCGCGTTGGCCTTGTCGGCATGGAACACCTGCTCCATCACGGCGTTGCAGCAGGAGCGCCGCCAACGGTTACCATGGTAGCCTTGAATGCGGCGCATTGATCACTGCTCGCCCCAAGGACTTCGCATGCCCAAGATCGTTGATCCCGACCGCCGTCGAGAAGAGATTGCGGTCCTCACGCTGGATGTGATCCGGTCAGTTGGCATCGATCGCGCCTCGATTCGCGGCATCGCCGAGCGGGGAGGCGTGAGCATGAGTGTGCTTACGCATTATTTCAGGAACAAGGACGACCTGGTCTCTTTCGCGTTCCGCTGGCTGTCCGACCAGACGTTTGCAGAACTTGACCTCATGCTGGCCACCCGCCCGGCGGGGCTCGCGCGCCTTGAGGCCGCGCTCGATGCGATGTTTCCGCGGTCCGGCGAAACAACGACCATGGCGCTCTGGACGAGCGTGTGGGACCGCGCGACCCGAAACCCTGCATTCGCGCGCGAGCACCGTGCCTACTACGCGCGCTGGCGCAGCTACGTCACCACTTTTCTGTCGGATGCGGTGGCACGGCGGCAGGTACCTCGCGACCTATGCATTGCCGACGTCACCGACCTGCTGGTCGCCGCGGTCGATGGCCTATGGATCGCGAGTGCGCTCGAGCCAAAGCGCTTCGCGGGCACTCGCCGCCGAGCTGTGTTGGCGCGGCTCGTCGATGGCCTGACGGAGAGGGGCACGATCGCCCGGACGAGACGACCGTCGTCAACATCAACATTCACTGGCGCTTGATTTCAGAGAGGACGTGAGAGTCAACAATTGCCCGCAGCACGATCGCTGGTGGTGACGGCGCACGGCAACTGACAGAGATAGAAATCACGGCACCACTAGTAACGACGAGCTTTTCGATCAAGAGCCGATCACTCACCTTCACTGTCCATGTCTGACGTAGCCTGCACTCGAGTCCAGCGAGATGCAGAAAACTCGAGATTTCAATCGTCGGGGCGAGGAATGAATCCGTTCAGGCTCTGGCGAGACGCACGCGACACGCAGGAGCTTAAGCGGTCAAACCTTTGGCTTCGCTTCATCGTCCGTCACCACTTCGAGGTCATGCACCGCGGAGCCACTCTCCCACTCGGTTCCGTCCGCACGTCTCCAAAACAGCCTCACATACGTGCCCCCCGGCAAGATCGCTCTGATGGTGGCCACATCCGTGCCCGGCAGCCCGCCGCTCCTAAGCCTCACACGATCACCGACCTTGAAGGTTCGCCGCATCATCCTGTTGGTGTCAGCGTCTTTTCCCAGAGCGAATCTCTTCAGCAATTCGATCCATGTCGGCACGAGCCGCGCGCACCTCGGCTTGCGCGGCATCATGTTCATCCAGCGTCTCTTGACTCAGCACTCCATTGCGCGTGGAATGAACTCGTTTAAAAGAGCCGTGTGAACTGCCTGGCTGCGTCGATGCGCCCGTTCCATACGCTCGATCGCGCGGTCCTCTTCGTCACGTTGTTGTTCTGCGGTCACGAGTTTTTCCCTTTCTTCGCCGCCCATTTGAACATCTCGCGCCAATAGGGTCCAAGATCCGGAGTGTCACGTCAGCCGCCGCCACTGTCTAATATCCCGACACCGTCCGATATAGCAAAAAGGGACGCTGAGCCAAGTGGCAATCCGCTGATTTGCTGTATGCTGCACTGCAGCTAAGTCTTGCTGGACAGTATCCAGATTCGGCGCTTTTTAGTAGTATAGATGCTTATGTAGCGTTTATGTCCCTATTAGGAGGGAATTACGTGACTGACTCTGTACGCTGGACGCTCACCATTTCGAAAGAAACCGACGTCACACTGCGCACTTTTCTCGCTCGATCGGGGCTGAAGAAGGGCGACCTCTCCAAGTTTGTTGAAGACGCCGTGCAGTGGCGGCTCATGAAACTCAATATCGCCGAGGCGCGCGCGCGCAACGCCCACCTGCGCCCCGAGGAAATCGAGGCCGCCGTCGATCAAGCGCTCAACGAGGTGCGTGCCGACCGCTTCGCTCAATCCGCATAGTCCCGACGGGGGGCGAGTCGATCATGCGGATCATTCTCGACACGAACATCATCGTGAGCGGTCTCATCTCGGATCACGGTGCGCCGGCACTGTTACTCAATTCGTGGACGGACAAGGCCTTCAGCCTAGTGACCTCAACCACGCAAATCACGGAACTTCAGTCCGTGACGCATCGTCCCAGCGTGCGCCCGCTCATTACGCCCGCGCACGCCGGGCGCTTTATTAACGATCTGCACCGATTTGCGACCGTGCTCGACAATTTGCCGGTGGTTGATCGATCTCGAGACCCGAAAGATAATTTTTTATTGGCCATGGCCGAGGCGGGTGCAGTGGACTATCTCGTCACCGGCGATAAACGCGATGTCTTGGCACTCAAACGCCACGGCAACACCACCATCTTGACTGCGAAGGAGATGCTTCCGCTTCTAGGATTAGGGACCACCTGAATACAGTTGAACAGTGCCAGACAGGGGGTCGCGTACTTTTCGTGCGGAAAGTACGCCACCCCCAATGATGGATGCCAACAAGAGCGGAATGGTGGGTCCTCAGGCTTTTCTCGGGAAATAGAGGCATCCGCGAGCGCGGACGGATCGGGCATCTTTGGTTGATCGCGCCGCGATCAGACGTAGGTGTAGCTTTCGCTCGGGCGAAATTCGACTCACAACAGTGGGTGGTCGTAGATGAGTCAGAAGCTTTATTAGCGGCCGCGGGTTCAATGCGTGTCGAGAAAAGCCGACACGTCGCTCAAGAAGGCGTCCGTCTGATCCACGAACGTTTCATGTCCGCTGCGTCCCAGTATGATGAGTTTGGAATTGCGGATGGCCGCATGAGTCTCCTCCGCGGTGGCGGTGCTGACGAGGTCATGATCGCCCAGAATGATCAACGTCGGGATTGGCAGCTTGCGCAATGCCGGAACGAAATCGAAGGCCGCCAGATTGCCGTCGATATGAAAATCGCTGCGGTTTCCCCATAATTGGTTGAGCGCATCCCAACCTAGGGGTTCGCCCCGCTCGTCCCACTGAGGAGGCCTTCCTGCGTACTCATAGGACGCCTCGGCCTCATCGGCCAGCTTGCGATACTCGGGCAGCTGGGCGCCGTCTGCGCCGATGATGCCCTTGCGCTCCAGCGCGTCGATCTGTGCGCGCAGCACAGGGTCGAGAGATTCCTTGATGAGCTTGAAATCCGCGTTGACCCGCGCCGCGCTCGAGCCCGTGCCGGCGAGAATCAGTCGTCGCACGGTCGTTGGATACTTGATGGCATAGGCCTGGGCCAGGATCCCGCCGAAGGAGTGGCCCATCACATCCACGGTGCCTAAGCCAAGTGCCCTGCGCACGGCATCCGCATCGCAGGCCAAGTTGTCCAGCGTATAACCTGTGAAATCGGCGAGGCGCTCGGAACGGCCAGAGCCGCGTTCGTCCATGAATACCAGGCGATGATGCCGGGCGAGCGGTAGAAGATAAGGCAGAAAATATCCATGCGTCGCACCCGGGCCGCCGTGCAGCACCAGGAGTGGCCGCCCCTGGCCGATGGTCTCGTAATAGACGATGGCCCCGCACGCATCCACGAATCCATCGTGCCGGTCGAGCAGTGCTGCGGAGGGAGCGGCGGCGCAGGGATAAGCCGCGGCGTACCCGGCGATCGCGAAGATCAGTGCCGATATGAGGGGGTGGCTTCGGAGAGACATCACGGCTCCTTTGATTTAGAAGTGCATCTTAAGGTCGATGCCCAGCGTGCGCGGCGGCGTCGAGATCTGGCTGGCGAAGGTAGTGCCGAAGCTCGAGGTCGCTCCCTCCTGGATCTCCAGGATGCCGTTCGAATTCGTCAGATTGTGTCCGTACAGCGAGAGATCGTAGTGTCCGGCACGCACTCCCACCGCCGCCTCGAGCGCGCCATACGCCGGCCGCACGGCATTGTAGCCAAACCCCGCGGGCACATTGCTCAGGTGATTCCAATCGACGCGCAAATACCCGGTGCGATCGGCAATCACCGCGGTGTATTCGCCGCTGACATTGAATTTCTGCCGCGGCACACCGGGCATGGCCTCTCCCGCCTGTGCCGCGGCGGCTTGCAAGAACGGGGCATCGATCGAGGTGAACTCGGCGTGATCGTAAGAGCCGCTGGCGCTCAGCAACAGCGATTCAACGGGCTTGAAATTGATCTCCGCCTCGAACCCTTTGCTCTGTGCAGTGCCCACGTTCGCAACGAACAGGTAGCCGCAGCCCGGGTCGGTCACCGCCTGCTGCACGTTTTTCCAATCGATTCGGTAGGCGGCGAGGTCAATCGACAGCTTGCGATTCAGGAACTCCATTTTTGTGCCCAGCTCGTAGTTCCACACCGTGTCCGGCTGATACAGCGGCGAATAGGCGTTGTACAGCGTGCAACCGAGTCCCGACGGAAGCCCCACGTTGGGGCCGCCGGGCCGATAGCCGCGTCCCGCCGTCGCATAGACAGTGGCATCGTCGAGCGGGTGATAGGTCAGGACCAGGCGTGGACTGTTGCCGCTCGCTTTGGCATGCACCAAGGGCTGATTAGGAGCGGCAAGAGCGCCGCTCTGGACGTTTTCCAGGCTGTCGCGTAGTTCGTAGTAGCGTTCACCGACGGTAATCTCGAGGCGCGGCAGGATCTTGTACGTGAGGTCCGCGAACACCGCCGTCTGTTGATCGATCACGGATTGGTCAAAGCTATATAAATTGGGCCCCGTCGTCTGTCCGATGGCGTCCGCAAACGCGTCGCTGTTGGTCGACTCGGTCGAATGCTGGCGATAGCGACTGAAGTAGGCGCCGCCGACCCAGCGCAGGACTTGATCGGTCGGAGATGTCAGCCGCAGTTCCTGAATGAAACCGGAGTTGTGGGACGTGTCGAAGTCCGTGCCGGGATAGTTGGGGGGAGAGGACACGCCGAACAGCGGCGCGAGATTGGCCCAAAAGAGCGTGAAATCGTTCTGCGTCTGCACGTCCCGGGAGAGCACCGAGGTCGAGGACATCAGCGTTGCAAACTGAAGGTTGTAGTCCACTTGCAGATTACCGACTTCGAGGCGGCTCGCCTGCGGAGTGGGGTAGATGGAAGCCACGGTAAATTCGGGCAGGTTGTTGAAGTAATCCGAATTGTTGCTGGCATCGACTTCCGACATCATGAAGGTCGGTTTGATGGTCAGATCGTCGGTCGGCTTCCACAGACCCAGGATCCGACCGCTCTTCAAGTCCACATCGTTGATGCGTCTGGCGGTCACGGGAAGGTCGGGCTCTGCGACGGTATAGTCGCCGGGGGCCGCCCGACTGATGTAACCGGGTACATGCTCGAAGGCACCGACGACGCGCACAGCGGAATCGGCCGTCAACGGCAGGTTCACGGCTGACTTCGCCAGATATCCTTCACCGCCGCCGTTCACACTGGAGCCGCCGACTTCCGCGTTCACGGCGTAGGCGCTCGGATCAGGCTGTGCCGTCAGTATCCGTACCGCGCCGCCCATGGAACTGGAGCCGTAGAGGGTGCCCTGCGGGCCGCGCAGCACCTCGACGCGATCGACATCGAAAAAATCGACATCCGGCGCGCCGGCATAACCGTCCGTACGGACGTCGAGCGGAGTCTCGTTGATATACAGCGATACCGCGGGTTCCAATCCATAGGAAGTGCCCAGCCCGCGGATGGTCAACGTGCTCTCCCCCGGGCCCAAGACGTCGAAAGATAGGCTGGGAACATAGGCTGCCAGGTCCGCGTTGCCCTGCAGGCGCATCTGATTGAGCGCATCGCCGCTCAAGGCGGTGATGGCCTCCGGCACGTCTTGAAGGCGTTCGGCCCGCCGCTGGGCCGTGACGACCACTTCGGCAAGAGAATCGCCGGCGGTTTGCGCCGCCGCCGTCTGAATGGTGAAAAGACCGGCAAGGACAAGCGCTGGGCAAGTGAACTTCATGACTCTCTCGTGCACGGGATCAAACCTCTTCGAAAGCAGCGCTTCGCCCCACGACCCGCGAGTACACCTCGCCGCCGTAGCGCACATCGGGCTTTCTGTCGTAGCTATAGAGCGCAATCACGCGGGGCACTTTGCCGCGCACCGGGGGTACCCGGTGCAGGGCGCGACGGCCGCAGAAGAGCAACAGCGTTCCCGCCTCGGCCTTGATGGAGCGCACACCCTCCGAGCGGCCGTCAAGCGCGGCGGCGACGGCCGGATAGTTTTCCTCGCCGTCGTCGCGGATATTCGGTGCGAAGTCGAATGTCCCTCCGGCTTCGGGCGCCTGCAGCAAAATGGAGACGACGAAGTCGTTGAGATCGAAATGCCAACCGTGGGTATCGCCTTCGTACATCACGGTCGACGAACACGCGATCACGGGATCGGCCAGTTGAAAAAGTGCGGGTTCATTGAGCATTTGCGCAATTCGCCGCGTCAGGGTTTGATCGCGGTACAGCGTCCGGAGCATCCCTGTCTTGCGGAGCACATCGGTTGCGACGACAAATTGCCGGCACTCGTGCTTGCGCCGCCGCACGTGATCGGGCGGGTATTGCCCAAGCGTTGATTCTTCGTACGCGCTGAACGCCTGTTCTCGCCGATACGCGCGCGGCACCGCGTCCAGCACTTCCTTCGTCATCGCCGCGGCCACGTCGGTGCGGAGAAAGCCGGGGAGGCTCGCGAAACTGGATTCCGTCAGTTGCGCCCGGCAGCGTTCAGCAATGGGGGCGAATGCCGCGTCGTCGGTGAGCGGATAGCGCTCCAGGTCGACCAATGCGGACAGGGACATCGAATCGGACATTGCCAACCCTCCAATTGCCAGGACTTCTTGGATTGCAGCTACATTGCTTTTCTTGTACTTATATTCGATAAAAAGGCCAGTAACGGTAGAGTTTTTGTAGGGATTCGATATAATTTTGATATGATGACATTGCGACGGTCGCTGCCGCCCTTGAACGCGCTGGTGGTATTCGAAGTCGCCGCCCGACATCGAAATTTGACGGCGGCGGGGGGCGAGCTGTGCATCGCCGCCTCCGCGGTCAGCCGCCACGTCGCAGCGGTCGAGCACGAAACCGGGCTGACTCTGTTCAAGCGCCACGGCAACCGCCTCGAGCTGACGGCGGCCGGGCAGCGCCTCTCGGATGCGATCGGGGTGGGACTCGGTCACGTCCGCGATGTGCTGTCGTCGCTGAAGCAGCGGGAGACGGACGCGACGCTGACCATCGCCTGCAGCCACGACCTCGCCCAGATGTGGCTCATGCCGCGGTTTCGCGCGCTGGCCGAGCACTTCGAAGATCGGCGCTTGCGCGTCATCACGGCAGCCACCTATGAGGGCTTTGATGCGTCCGATATCGATCTATCGATCCGTTTCGGCGATGGGAGGTGGCCCGGCTTCAAGTCCGTGCACCTGTTTGACGAGGTGGGCTTCCCGATCTGCGCTCCCGAGCTGCTCGCGAGGCACCCGGAACTTCTGAACGCTCCACCAAAAATACTCATGAAATTCCCGCTCCTGCGGCTCGCCAGCGAGGAGACCATGGGATTCAAGTGGGCGGATTGGTTATCCAATCAGGGTATCAAGCTGCCGGTGGTCACGGGTCCGATGTTTCCCACCTTCTCCCTGCTGCTGCTCGAATTGGTGGCGGCGCGCGGCATTGCGCTCGGCTACCAGCAGATCGTCGATCAGCTGCTCGTCGATCGGCGCATCGTTCGGCTGTCAGACCGATCGGTCCGCACCGGCCTCGGGTTCTATGTGGTGTATCGGGAGCCGGAACCGGTTGCCATCGAGGCGCTGATTCACGTTCTTCGCCAGAAACTCGACTCACAGCACCCCGGTTAGAACGTCACAAGCGATGCTTGACGAACTCGCCCGCCTTCATGATGGCCGAGAGGCTGCGGCCATCTTGAGCGAGCACATCGATGTCCGTGAGCGGATCCCCGTCAACGATGAGTAGATCGGCGTAGCACCCCGGTTGAATCTTGCCAAGTTTGGGTTCCATCAGGATCTCGGCATTCACGGAGGTGGCGGAACGCAGGATATTCACCGCCGATTGCACCTCCCGCCGCACCGTGAACTCACGGGCTTGGTGGATATGCAGATGCCCCAAGAGATCGGTGCCAAAGCCCACTTTGAGATCCTGGCGCTGCATGATTTCCAGTCCCTTGAGCGAGCTGTCGCTCACTTCCTTGAGCTTGACGCCCGCCCAGGCCGGCAACAAGCCTGACCGTACATCCTCGAGCAGTGCCCGCACGATGACTGTCGTCGGCACCACGTAGGCTCCCGCCGCCTTGACCGCCGAAGCACTTGCCTCGTCAATGAGCGTCGCGTGTTCAATGGTTCTGACTCCGAGCTTAGCCGCTCTCGCGATGGAGCTCGGCGGATGGCAATGCGCGGCCACGTATTTGCGCCGCCGGGCGGCCTCCTCCACCGCGGCCGACACTTCCGCGTCCGAGAATTGATCCATCCAAATCGGATCGGTGGGCGATAATACGCCGCCGGAGAGCATAATCTTGATGCAGTGAGCGCCGCGCCGAAGTTCCTCCCGGGCGGCGGCGCGCACCGCGTCCACGCCATCGACAATCACCGCGACACGGCCATCGCCTGAGCAGGCGCACGCGCCGATGCTGCTGAAGGGGTCGCGAAAATCGCCGTGCCCCCCCGTCATCGACAGTACGCGTCCGGCAAAGAACACCCGCGGCCCCCGGATGAGGCGATCTTCCACCGCACGGGCTATCCCTATGTCGCCGCCGCCCACATCTCGCAGGGTCGTAAAGCCGCAGTCGAGCGCATGACTCAACATCTTCGCGGCGTAACCGGCCACGTAGGTCAAGGGCTGCGTCTCCGTATCGGTCACCCGTAAGCTAGACCCCAGCACGTGGCAGTGCGCGTCGATCAATCCGGGCACCAGGGTTTTGCCGCGCACATCGATCACGTCCCCCGCGAGGGCGGGATCGCGCTGCCGCTCCACGGCGACGATGCGATCGTTGTCGACGACCACGACAGATTCATCCAGGTAGTCCGATCGGACGCCATCGAAAATTCTCGCATTGATAAAACTGGTTCTAGACATCATCCCTCCACGGCGGCTTCATCCGCGGCGCCGGGCCGCTGCACCCATCGTGACGGCCCCTTCGACAATGCCGCCGACCAGAGATAAAGAGCGACGCCGACGATGCTGGCCGCCGCACAGATCCAACCGGCAGATCCCAATCCCAGCGTCGGCAAGAAGCCGCCGGCGATGGCCGCACCCCCGGCGAGCCCCAGGCCGTCGGCCGCCGGCACCACCGCGCTCGCCCGACCGCTCCGATCCGATTGCGCGATGACAGTGAACTGGAACGGAAATGAGGAGCACCAGGAAAAATAAAACACCGCCGCCGAGGCGATGAACCCGACCGACGAATGCGCATGGAATAGCCCCACGATCGATAGGATCTCGCTCGCCAGCAGCGTCACGAGTGCGACCTGAGAGTTCGCTCGATACGCCATCGCCCCCACTCCCAGCGCACCGGCAAGTCCCGCGAAGTTGAGCAGGGTCAAGCCTTCAGTGACGCCCGCCGCCGGTATGGATCGGTACGCACCAATGGGCGCGAGATACGTCCACAGAGCACCCTGCCCCAAGAAGAAAATAAAGAGCGCAATGATGGCCACTGTCGCGGCCCTAGGGAAGGACCCCAAACCCCGCCCGGTCTCGGACGGCGACACCAGCGCCTGTCGCGGCAACAGCGGGCACAGCAAAAATCCGAACACCGAGGCGAGAGTCAGGACAAGGAACGGCGCCTGGACTCCATGTGAATCGATGACGCGCTGAATGAGGCCGGTCGTCAGCGCGGCGAGGCCAACTTGCGCGCTCGCGTACACCGCGAAGGCACGGGCGGGACTTACGGCCTTGGCGAGACACATCATGCACAAGGCGCGTAGGACCCCGCCGCCGGCACCGCCGATGGCCCGAGCCACCAGGAGCGCAACGAAGTTTGCGCTCGCGGCCGTGGCGAGGTTGCCAATGACCATGACCCCGAGGCCAACGACCGCGAGGGTGCGCGATGTCCGGCGCGGCGCGGCCCACAGGTAGAGGCCCGTGCCTGAAACCTGGGCGAACAACTCCGTCGCTGCGACAAAGCCGGCTTGACCGACTTGCAGGCCCGCCTGTCTCTGCCACACCCCGACGAGCACCGGTAAAATCGCCGCCACGGCGGTGGCCAATATTCCGAGCGCCCCCGCAGCCCAAAATGTCGACGTCCGCTGCGCGTCGCTGCCGACAGCCGATTCCGTCACGGTCATGGTCGAACCCTGGAGCGCACGGTCACCTCTGCCGCAGTGTGCTGCCGTAAACAGGTATTTAGCAATGATGTGTGCGGCTCCATGCAACAACATTATTCGCATCGAATGGATGATTTTTCGGCATCGAGGACTTTCCGCGGCCATGCCATCATCGCCGCGAAATCTCGACCGCCAGCCTCGGAGAAAGAATTATGCCGACTCTCATGGACAGGCGCAGTTTTCTGCAAACATCCGCGTCCTCCATGCTGCTCGCATCCGTTGCAGCCGGCTCGAGTCGGGACGCCGCGGGAGCACGCGCGCCGGGAGCACCGGGGCCTGAAATATTTTTTACCAAGGACGAGTATCTTGCGCGATGGGCGCGGGTTCAGGCGGCAATGGCCGCCGCGGGCTATGAGAATCTGCTGGTGTGGCAGCGATCCGCGAGTGCCTACGATAAAGTGGGCGATGTCTACTGGCTCACCAATTTCTATACGAACGGCACGGGCCAGGAGCCTTTAAGCGAGGAGCTCGATGAACCCTGGACATTCGCCGCCGTTCTGATTCGTAAAGGGCATGAGCCCGAGCTGCATATCGGGTTGACGGATGAGGTCATCGATGCCTCGAAAATATTTTGCGGCAACGTCGTCCACCATACCCCGCACATGACGGAGAAATTCGCCGAGTATCTGCGCGCCGAACGAATCGAAGGACGGGTGGCGGTGGTGGGCGACGATGTGCTGCCCGGACGATTCGATCGTATCCTGCGAAAGGGAACGCCCCAGATCGAGTGGGTTCCCGATGAATCGTTTCTCGAAGGGCCGCAGATGATCAAGAGCCCTCGCGAACT
>Ga0302326_10006361_pt1 | contig 26505 bp, 21 predicted proteins | sample Palsa_T0_3_FD_202264 | JGI IMG/M metagenome (GOLD analysis project Ga0302326, IMG submission 202264) | Peat permafrost microbial communities from Stordalen Mire near Abisko, Sweden - Palsa_T0_3 | ecosystem: Environmental > Terrestrial > Soil > Palsa > Peat permafrost | place: Sweden: Abisko... | reverse complement strand
ACGCCGTTCTTCAAGGGCTACCGTCCGCAGTTCTACTTCCGCACGACGGACGTGACGGGGGTGGCGGAGCTGCCGGCGGGGGTGGAGATGGTGATGCCGGGCGACAACGTGCAGCTGGTGATCGACCTGATCACGCCGGTGGCGATGGAGAAGGGACTGCGCTTTGCCATCCGCGAAGGCGGCAAGACCGTGGGCGCGGGAACCATCTCGGAGATTATCAAGTAGCAGGTGTCAGGTGACAGGTTTCAGGTGACAGAAAATCGTGGACTGCTGAGGAAAGCCAGTTGAGTGGCACGCGGAGTTGACTGAAACCTGAAACCCGGAACCTGAAACCTGGAGCGAACTGAAGGGAAATGGACATGCGGGAAATCATTACGATGCAGTGCACAGAGTGCAAGGAACGCAACTACTCGACGACCAAGAACAAGAAGACTGTGACGGGCCGGCTGGAGTTGAAGAAGTTCTGCAAGCGTTGCCGCAAGCATCAGGTGCACAAGGAAGCGAAGTAGGAAAGGCAGGGAACAGGGAATAGGGAGCAGGGAACAGAAAACGGTCTGTGCGGCACGATGAAGCTGTTCCCTATTCCCTGATCCCTACTCCCTGCATTTACAGGGGCGTAAGCTCAACGGCTAAACTGCCGGTCTCCAAAACCGGACTTGTCGGTTCGAATCCGACCGCCCCTGCCAGATTGAGAAAGGGAGTAGTAAGCAGGGGACACGGACAGGGATCAGGAAGCCGGAAGATAGTTGGCTGCTGAGAACTAAGAACTGCAAACTGCGAACTGTTTGCGAAGAAGGAATAGAAACATGGCGACGAAGGCAGCAGCGGCGAGTGGCGACAACTTCAAGAAGCCGAAGTTTTTCGACGGCATCGTGGACGGGTTCAAGGACTTTACGCACTTTTTGAGCGATGTGCGCTCGGAGATGCGCAAGGTGGTGACTCCCTCGCCTAAGGAAGTTCGCGTGACGACCACTGTGGTGATCATCGCAGTGTTTTTGTTCGCATTATTTTTCTTCATCGTTGACGCCATTTTCAACGCCGCCATCATAGGGCCGCATGGGATATTGAGCAAGTTGGGCGGGTTGCAGTAATTCAGCAAACCCCGAATTGAGAGAAGAATGGCAGAAGAGATGCAGCAACCCGAAGAGCAGCCGACGCCGCAGGACGGCCAACAATCCGAGGCGCAAGCTGCCGAGGCGCAACCGGCCGCGGCGCCGGAGCGCAATGAGCGCTTCAAGTGGTACATCCTGCATGCTTACTCGGGCTTTGAGCGCAAGGTGCGCGAGTCGATCGAGAGCCGTGTGCAGGCCTTCGGGCTGAAGAACCGCGTGGGCAAGGTGATGATCCCGATGGAGCCGGTGACGGAGATCGTCAACGGCAAAAAGCGGACGGTGGAGCGCGTGTTTCTTCCCGGCTACGTGCTGGTGGAGATGGAGCTCGACAACGAGCTCTGGCACGTGCTGAAAGATACGCCGAAGGTGACGGGATTCCTGGGCACCGGCGACAAGCCGGTGGCGCTGAGCGACGAAGAGGTGAGTTCGATTCTCTTCCGCTCGGAGACGGCGAAAGACAAGCCGCGGATGAAGATCAAGTTTGAGAAGGGCGAGCAGGTGCGCATCACCGAAGGGCCGTTTGCGAACTTCAACGGCGTGGTCGACGATGTGAATGAAGACCGCGAGACATTGAAGGTGATGGTGACGATCTTTGGCCGCTCGACGCCAGTCGAACTGGAGTTCGGCAAGGTAGAAAAGATTGAGTAAAGCAGCTTTCAGCTTCTAGCTCCAAGCTTCTAGCTGGTCCAGTTTCTAGCAGGTCCGGTTGGAGCGAGGCTGAGGGCCTGGATCTCAAAATTCAGAAGTAGAAAATGGGGCTGGCGGCTGGCGGCTAGAGGCTGGAAGCTGGTTTCCGAAGGAAACAAGATGGCACCTCCAAAGAAAGTACAAACGTTCGTCAAGCTGCAGATCGAAGCGGCCAAAGCGACGCCCGCGCCGCCTGTGGGCCCCGCACTGGGCCAGGCGCAGGTGAACATCATGGAGTTCTGCAAGCAGTTCAACGCGAGGACGCAGAACAAAGAGATGGCGGGACTGATTATTCCCGTGGTCATCACCGTGTACACGGACCGCAGCTTTACGTTCGTGACCAAAACACCGCCGGCGGCGATTCTGCTGAAGAAAGCTGCTGGAATCGAGAAGGGATCGGGCACGCCCAACAAGGAAAAGAAGGGCAAAGTGACCGAGAAACAGGTCCGCGAGATCGCCACGCAGAAGATGCCGGATCTGAACGCCGCGACAGTTGAGGCGGCGATCAAGAGCATCAAGGGAACTGCACGCTCGATGGGCATTGATGTGATCGGCTAGCAGCGAGCGAATCGGCAAGTCAGCGAGTTGGCAAATGGGAAGTCCCGGGCAAACGGGGCCTTTCCGCCGCGGTCGACTCAAAGAGAACGGGCTCTCAAACAGGCTCTCCGGATTCCGGAGGGCCTTTGTTTTCTGGGGCCGCGGCAGATAATGTAGTGCGTCCGCACACAATTCGCGGGCCATCTGAATCGACAGAGCTGAAGCTTTTCCTGCGGGTGCCGATAAGAAACTCAGTTGAGCGTATACGAACCAAAAGGGGAATTGCATCTTGTCCACCAGCGGAATTACCAGCAGCCTTCTTTCGCAGATCGCAAGTTCGCCGACGAAAGCCAACCAGTTCGTCACCAACCTGAATCAGTTGGCGAAGGATCTGCAAAGCGGCAATACTTCCGCGGCGGAGGACGATTTCGTCACTCTTTCACAGGACGCGCTGAACGGCGCGACCTCGTCGACGGCAACCACCAGCGCGAGCGGAATCACGACCAGCCTTCTCAACAGCATCGCATCCTCGTCAAGCGGTTCAAGCTCCTTTGTGAGTGAACTCAATCAGCTGGGCTCGGACCTCGGAAACGGCGATTCGACCTCTGCGCAGCAGGATTTGCTGCAGCTGGATTCGACGAGTTTGAACGCGGCGTCTTCAGCAGCCAGCGCAACCGGCGCTAAAACGGCTGCCAGTTCGGCCGATAGCGCCGAGGTACTCCAGACGATCGAGTTGGGCCTGGAGGTCGGCGACGACTCTGTCGTCGGCAGCGCCATGTCGCAGCTGGCTTCGCTCTCGCCTAGTTCACAAGGCGCAAGCGCTCTGAGCCAGGACAGCGAAGCGTACGGCTCAAGTTCGGGCACTGGATCTTCGACTTCCGGCAGTGCATCTTCGTCGAGTTCGATCGGCCAGCTTTTCGACACGGGCAGTTCCGGAAGCTCCTCGTCTGGACTGAGCCTGTTCGCATAAAGCGGGAATAGAGCGCTGTGCGGTCAGGCCGCGTGCTCCGGCACGTGGTCAGCCGCCTTCTCGGGCGCCTGCTTCTGTTCTGCGGGCGCGAGCCAGTGGCTGCAATATTTCTGGAGCTCTTTCACCGACGAATCGCCGCCGCGGAATCCGATGTACGCATCGGGACGAACTAAATTGAGTGATGGCCGTGTTCCAAAAGAATCTGTGAACGGCGATTGCATCTCTGCCTCACCGCTCGGCGCGAAGACAGGAACGACATCGACGAGCTCTCCCAATTGCGAGAGCTGTGCCTGAACTGCGGCCGGATCAGTGAAATTGACGAGCAGGAGGGTCCAGCGCGACGGATTGAGGAGCGAGAACAAACGTTTGGTTTCGCACTTGGTTTCGCCCGCAGAGTCCGCAGACGTGCGAATGCTCACATCGGGAACGCGATCGCCCGCGACGAGCGAACCGTCTCCAAAGTGATCCGCCGACAAGGGGGCTGGTGCGGTAGTTGAGCGCGATCTGGCTGATGCGGGACGTGGCTGCGTCCTGCGCGAAATCAGTGTGAGCGATCCATGGCGCCATGTGCAGGAAGAAAGTTCTCAGGATAGAGTGGCCGCCGATCACGTCGGTCAGACCCTCAGTGCCATTGAGAACCGATTTCATGACAGTAAGGCGGTCCTGGTCATAGGTGTCGAGCAGAGCTTCGGGGGCGTGGCCTTGCAGAACGAAGGCCAGCTTCCAGCACAGGTTCATCGCATCCTGGATTCCGGTGTTCATGCCCTGGCCGCCGGCCGGACTGTGGATGTGCGCTGCATCGCCTGCAAGGAAGATCCGGCCGCTCCGCAAGGTATCGACCATGCGGCTGTTGATTTGGAATATGGAGCTCCACGTAAGTTGGCGCAGCCGCACGGGGATGTGCGACCGCTGATCGTAGATCGCCTGCAACTCCTCGAGCGTCGGCGTTTCGGATGGCGGCGGATCGCTGGGCGGATTACCGGCGACGAGGCGGAAGTGGCTGCCGCCCATGGGGAACAATGCCAGCAGACCCTGCTCACAGGAAAAAATGTGGAAGTCGGAGCTCGAAAGCTCGCCGGCCACATGTACATCGCCGAGCACGAAGGTCTCGTTGAGTGTCTTGCCTTTGAATTGCAGGCCAAGCGTATTGCGGATGGTGCTATGCGCGCCCTCGGCATCGATCACATACTGAACAGCGAGCTCTTCGATGGAGCCGTCGGTGTGCTCCAGCGTTACATTGACGCCGGTGGGAGTCTGGCCGAAGGCGGCGAGTTTGACGCCCCATTCGACGGCGCTGCCTTCCGCTTCCAGCGCATCACGGAGGATGCGGTCGGTTTCAGTTTGCGAGAGAAAGAGAAGGAAGTTATAGGGGCTGGCGATCCGGGTGAAGTCGACGTGAAAGATGAGTTTTCCTTCGCCGTAGATGTTGCCGCCTGTGGCGTGATGGCCTAGGCGGACAAATTCGCCGGCCAGCCCGCGCAATTCCATCTCCTCGAGGGTGCGGGCCTGGATGCCCACGGCTCGAGAGGTAGAGGCTGGACCCTCCATCTCGTCGACGATGCGAACGGGAATGCCGAACCGGCGCAATTCGAGAGCAGCAGTCATGCCGGTGGGGCCGCCTCCGGCAATCAGGACAGCAGGTTTGAAATTGTCGCGCATGAGGACTCCTTCCGCTCGCCTGGCCGGTGAATAAGCGGCCACGCATAAAGGTTAGATGTACATTTGCGAAGACGCGGTAGGGCTTATTGGGGCTCGGCGCGGCGGCTTCGGTCCCGTATCCTCGGGGAGTTCATCCCTTGCCGGTGAGGGCTGGGGCGGGCTGAATCGGGACGACGATGGAGAAGACTGTCCCTGTCTTCGCGGCGTTCGCGCGGGAGTGCACGGCGATGGTGCCGCCATGCTTGTCGATGATCTGCCTGGTGACCCAAAGGCCAAGGCCAGTGCCGACGGTTCCTTTGGTGGTGAAGAAGGGCTCGAAGATGTGACCGCGGACTGCGGCGCTCATGCCGCGGCCGTTATCGCCGAAGGTGATGCGCACCGATTGCGGGACCCCTTGGGCGTTGCGCTTCGCGGCCGAAACGCGAATCCCGATTTTGCCGCCGCGTTCGATCGCATCGAGGCTGTTGGCGAGCAGGTTGGAGAAGACCTGGCGCAGCTCGCCGGCGACGGCGGTGATTTCGAGATCGCAGCGGCAGTCTTTCTCGACGTTGGCCTGCTTTTGATTGATCTTGCCCTTGAGCAGGTCGATCGCGGAGTCAAGCAGAGAAGTGACGGAGGTAAGCGCGGGCGCGTTCGACTCGCGATAGAAGCCGAGGGACTGGCGCGCGATGTGCGCGACGCGCTGCAGCTCGACATCGGCCAGCTGGAGATAGCGGTGGACGCGCTCCGGCAGCTCTTCGGTGTGATCAGCGAGAAACAGCAGATTGGTGATGGACTCAAGCGGATTGTTGATCTCATGCGCGATGGTGGCGGCCATGCGGCCGAGCGAGGCGAGCTTTTCACTGCGCAGCAGCGCCTGCTCGGACTGCTTGCGAGCGGTGACATCAGTGGCGGCGCCGAACCACTCGACGATTTCGCCCGTGGCATCGAAGAGCGGCACGGCGCGCGAGAAGGTCCAGCCGACGGAGCCATCGGCGCGGATGACACGGTGCTCGAGCTCGAAGAGACTCTTTTCGCTGATGGATTTCTGGATTGCTTCGAGAAACATCGGACGATCGTCCGCGTAGATGTATCTCTCCAGCCAGTTCTTGCTGGGCGATTCGGTGTCGGCGATAAAGTCGCGGCCCTGGAGCTGGCGCATTTCGCGCCAATCGGGGCTCATGGAATAGACCACGTCAGAGGTTGCAGCGACGAGCGCGCGAAAACGCTCTTCGCTCTCGCGCACGCGATGCTGCGACTCGCGGCGCAAGCTGGCGAGCGCGAGATGGTTTTCGACGCGGGCGAGGAGCTCGCGTGCGGAAAACGGCTTGACGAGATAATCGTCGGCGTTGGCGGCGATGCCCTCGACACGCGCTTCTTCGCCGGCGCGCGCGGAGAGCAGGATAACGGGGACGGCGCCGGTGCGCTGGTTGCCGCGCAGTGCTTTGACCAGCCCGAAGCCATCGAGCCGCGGAATCATCACGTCGGTGAGGACGAGATCGGGAGGATCGGCAAGCGCTGCGGCGAGCGCGGACTCGCCGTCGGCGAGGGCCTGCACCTGGTAAGCGCCAGCGAGCAGGCGCTCAACATACTCGCGCATATCGGAGTTGTCTTCAACGAGCAGAATGCGGGCCTGCGACGGCTGAATGGCGTTCGCGGTCGCGGTCGTTTCGGGCGGCATCCGGTGCGCCGGTGGGCGGGGATCTTCAGCAATGTCCAGCTGCTCGCGCACGGCGCTTCCTCCGAAGCAAGAAATCGTCGAACCTAAGGGTGGTTAGATGCGGGCTCAAGGCAGTTACGGAATTTACGCACACTTTTTGGGTGCATCGAAAGTGACATTCCCTTGATGAAACGCCACTCTGCTGCGTGCTTTCGATCGACACCCATTTCGAAACTGCTCTATAGCAAGGCTTGCAGCTGGGTTGGAGGCAATTGGGAAGAATTCCCGGCGCGGGAAAACCGAAAGGAAAATATTGCAGAGGAAATATTGATTGTCCTGCTGGGAATCACTTCACTAGCGATCGCGAAGTTGCTATTCGCTCCCGCTGACGACTTTTTGTTCGATGCGGAAGGGTGCGCAATGTTTGCCTGGTGTGCGGGCGAGTCAAAAGGCGCAAGTACCTTTCAAGAAATTTCGATTCGGCGGTTTAGTTTTGGGCGATTTCGATTCCGGCAATTTCGACTTCGAGGCCTCCGTACTCGGGGTGGTCATTTTCGCGGATGCGGTAAGCGAGGTTGATGAGGCTGCCCTGGGCGAGGCCGAGCTCAGCGGCGAGGCCGGCGAGACCCCAGCCGACAGCGCGGATGGCGCCGCCGGCGGTTGGTATATGGCGGGGGGAAATGCCGCCGGAACCGGAAGCGGTTTCCCGCGCAAGTGACTCCTGTGCAAGTTCCAGGCGCAGATGCCGCTCCTTCATGATGCGAGGCGCAGTGACAAGGCGCGCGTTGCGCGCGAGGAAGACGGGCTCGGGGTTGCCGTGGCCGAGGGGCTCGAGTTTGCGCAGCCAACCGGCGAGCACGGGCGTGATGCGATCGAGCGGCAGCTCGGCGTGGATGCGCAACAGGCGCTCAGGCTCGCGGGCAGCGAGGTGCTCTTCAGCGTAAAGGCGCAGGCGACGCTTGAGTTCGGGCAGCGAGGCGGCGGGCAGCGCAAAGCCGACGGCGAAGGCGTGGCCGCCGAAGCGGGTGAAGAGGTCGGCGCAGCTTTCGATGGCGGCGAGGAGCGGGAAGCCATCGACGGAGCGGCCGGAGCCGTGGGCGATTGCAGAGTCGGGACCGTCTTCAATGCTGACGACGATGGCAGGCTTGGCGGTGCGCTCGACGACGCGCGCGGCGAGGATGCCGATGACGCCGCGATGCCAGCTATCGCCATCGATGAGGAGCAGGCGGCAGGCGCAGAGCTCGGCGTCAGTTTCAAGGCGCGCTTCGATGGTGGTGAGCGCGGCAGCTTCCACCTCGCGGCGCTCGCGATTGAGGCGCTCAAGTTTGGAGGCGATCTCCGTGGCGCGCTGCGGGTCGCGCGTCGAGAAGAGCTCGACAACTTCGGACGCTACATCCATGCGGCCGGCGGCGTTGATGCGCGGCGCGAGACGGAAGGCGACGTCGAAGCCGGTGAGCTGCCTGGACGCGGGATCGAGCGCAACAGCGGCGAAGAGCGCGCGCAGTCCGGCTCCGATGGGACGCCGCAGTTCGCGCAGGCCGAGCGCGGCGATGGTGCGATTTTCGCCGCGGAGCGGAACCGCATCTGCGATGGTGGCGATAGCGGCCATCTTGAGAAAGCTGGGCAGGATTTTCTCGCGCATCCGTGCGGGATCGTGGCGCTCAAGCAGGGCCTGCGCAAGCTTGAGTGCGATGGCCGCGCCGCAAAGGGATTTTTCAGGGTAGGTGCAGCCGATCTGATTGGGGTTGAGGATGGCGAGGGCGGCAGGCGCGGCGTCATTCGCATCAGGGAGGTGATGATCGGTGACGATGAGATCGAGGCCGAGGCGGCGCGCGGTTTCGGCTTCTTCAAAGGCGCGCATGCCCGTGTCGACGGTGATGACGAGGCGGATGCCATCGGCGTGCGCCTGCTCGAGCACTGCCGATTGCATGCCGTACCCCTCGCGCAGGCGATGCGGAACGTGAAAGCGGACCAGGCCGGCGGGGGCGCCGAGCATTTCAATGGCAGTCTTGAGAAGCACGACGGCGACGGTGCCGTCGACGTCGTAGTCGCCGTAGAGAAGGATCGGCTCGCGTGCGGCGATGGCGCGCTCGATGCGCTCGACGGCCGCGGACATACCGAGCATGAGCCCGGGATCGTGGAGGTGCGCGGCCTCTGGATTGAGAAACCGGAAGGCCTCGGCGGGAGTGGTGACGCCGCGCGCCAGAAGCAGCTCGGCGACGATTTGCGGCAGACGGGCCTCACGGGCGAGTGCGGCGGCCTGGTCGATATTCGGCCCCTGGTCAATATCCGGCCGATGCGACTCAGGATGCTGCCCGGGCATGACCCAGCGCTGGCGCGGCGGCGGGCGGCGATTTGAAGGACTGGCGTTGGCGGTGGCGATTGGCTCGTTCGCAGCCCCGATGGAACTCACGCGGCCTACTCGTCCTCGTCGTCGTGCGAGTGGGCATCGTCGATGACGATGTCCTGGAAGCTTTCAATATTCTCGAGCAGCGCCTGGTAGCGCTCGTACCACTCAGTCGTGGTTTCGTGGAGAAAGACGACGCCCTGATAGATGAAGCCGAGCTGGATGTAGCCGAGCATGCCGGAGTACTTGCGCAGCCACTTGGCCTCGACGAGCTCGGTCGCTTCCTCGTCGGGAAAGTTCATTTCGCCGGCTTCTTCAATGAGCGCGTCGAGCTCTTCGCGCTCGAGCGTCATCTCGCTGAAGGTGACGAACGGGGCGCCCACGTGCTTGGCCATCTCAACGAAATCTTTCCACGCATCAGGATTGCCGCGGCCTTCCCAGAGGACGGATGGAATGTCGTCCGTAACGTAGCCGGGCAGGCGGCGTATGCCGTGGCCCTCGATAAAGGCCACCATGTCGTCTTTCAGCGAAAGCAGATTATCGGTGCTCATTGTCAAAGCCTCATTTTCGCAGATGGGGGTGGGGCGGGCGCTGAGAATGCAAGGAAAACTTTACACCAGCTTCCCGGATGCAGGAGCGCGGCGAGTGGAGGGGATCTTCGGCGCGGGCGCGTTAGTCTAAAAGGATCGAAGCAACGGGAATTTGACAACGAGGATTTGAACGGGAGGATTTGCACTTGCCAGCATTCGAACGCCATGTTTTTGTCTGCCATAACACACGCCCCGCCGATGCGCCGCGGCCGAGCTGCACCACCGATGGAAAGAGCGAACTGCACACGCGGCTGCAGCAACTGAGCCGCGAGGCCGGATTGGGAGGGAAGGTGCGGATCAACAAGTCCGGCTGCCTGGACCAATGCGAGCACGGGCCGACGGTGGTGGTTTATCCCGACGCGGTGTGGTACGGGCACGTGAAACCGGAAGATGCCGAGGAGATTGTGGCCGAGCACCTGGTGGCGGGGCGGCCGGTGGAGCGGCTGCGGCTGGCCGAGGAGTGCATTAATACCAAGACGTGCCCGCATAGAGCAGGGAATAAGGAATAGGGAACAGGATCGAAGAAAAAGTCCCTAATGAGCGCAGAGAGTTTTTGAAGCTGGCCGAGGCTGCTTCGGCGGCGAGCGTGGCGCGAGCAGCAAAGCCGGCGGCGCGGCGGGAACGCTACCAACTCCTGCCTTCTCCACAGCTTGCCGAATGTACAGGCGCAAGCCTGATGCGTTATTCTGACTCCTAACTGATGATTTTTTCCCGCGATTACATCGGGTATCTGGCCCGCCGCACCATCAAAGACCTCATTGACGCGAAGATGATCACCACCAGCGACATGAAGGTGACAGAGGCGCGCGTGAATACAGCGCTGGTGGATGAGCTCTCGCTCGAGGACCGCATCAACGACGAGGTGCGCGTGATTCTGGAAGCGTATTCCGACGAGATGCGGAAGAGCGGCGCGCAATATGCCGAGATGTTCAAGAAGGTGAAGACGGAACTCGCGAAGAAATACAAGGCGGTGCTATGAGAATCAGCCGCGACAAGCTGAACAAGCTGGCGCACACCGTGGCTGACACGCTGGCGGAGATCGACCAGGTTGGTTTTCTCGAAGACCGCAACACGATTCGTCAGGAGGCGCGCAAGGCGCTGGAAACGCTGCTGACCGAAGAAGCGAAGATCGATACCGCAGCGCGGCTGAAGATTGCGAGCCAGCGGAAGATCATCCTGGAAGGCTCGCAGGAGTGGGACATTCTGTACCGCAAGTACTACAACGAGGAAGTGCGGAAGCTGGGGATCTGAGCGCAGCGATTGCGCTTGGGCCGCGGGTTTCTCTGGGCGTGGCCGCGCCTTTGGATTCACCGGAAACTTTGTTACAGTAGACAGGCGGCTCGCGTTCGCGGGCCGGCCCCGCACAGTGAGTGGCGCTATCGTCTAGGGGTTAGGACGTGAGATTCTCAATCTTAAAACCCGGGTTCGATTCCCGGTAGCGCTACCAGATTTTCCCATCCGTTTGATTCTCCAAAGCCAGCCTGCCGACCTCGCCCGTTGTAACACTTTGGCACTACATTTCGACATTCTCCGCGTCGATTGTTCTGCAAAGCTTCCCGGAAACTCAGTACTTGGTTTCCGGGGACTGCGTGCGTGTAGCGAATGCCGCGCCGCTACTTTCAAAGGTAGATTTATTTGAGCCGTTCCCCAGCGGAGGTTCTTGAAGTACAAATCGCGCACCAGGCACTTGAGGTCATCGTCGGAAAGATCTGTGAGATCCTTGGTGAGCGGCTCGACGGCCCGCCAGATCCATCGCCTCGCGCTGATTGGCCTTCACGCCAAGCGTCATTTTATTTCTGCGGCTGCGGCGGTGCCACGTCTTCACCTGCGAACTCGACTCGAATTCCGTTGGGATCACGTAAATTCCACATCCAATGGCCAAACTTGGAGGGCATAGGCTGGGTCGAGACCTGCAGCCCACGAGCGCGCACTAGGTTGTAAGCGCGATGTATGTCGTCAGGCACTTGAAAACTTATGTGCTGCCTGATCAGTACCGGATCTGAGAGCGTGGTCATCAATTCTATGGCGTCGCCGGAAGAATTGGACACCATAACATGGTTGTTGATGGAGTTCATAACTGAAAACTGCTGAAAGCCAAGCTTGTCACGGTAAAACGCCAGGGTTACAGCATTATCAGAGGGCGCCACCCCAACGTGCTGGAGATGATCGCTGACGGCGTTGCCATTACTCTTGCCGCGATGTTTGACTTGCTGAGATCCGGGCATGTACTGCACAAAATCTAACTCGACCTGGTCAGGGTCTTTTATGGTGAAGAAGAGATTGCCGTCGCCGGAGCGAGTGATTTTTCCTGGGATGATTCCCTCCTTCCTCAGGAAGGCGGCCGATTTCTTCAAGTCGGGAGACAGCAAGGATATGTGTTCAAGCTCAAATTTCTCTGGAGCGCCGGATGAGAACTCAAGATACTGCTCATCATTGACTTTGAAGAAGATGCTTTGCACCACGCCGTTCGAGCCCTTCAGGTCAAAGGCTTCCTCCAAGCCAAGAATTCCGGCATAGAATTGTCTGGCCTTTTCAAGATCGGCGACTTTGAAGCTTTCGCCTGCCAAGCGCGTCACAAGCTGGTCTTGGGCGAGGGCGGGCGTGGTTCTTGTGAGCGAGAAAAAGCAGATCAGGCTCCATATTGCCGTGCTGAGTGAACGTGATCGTCTCATTTTCCAATAACCTCGATTCCATTGATAGTCTGCGGGGCGTGCAAAGAGGTGACGGCCATCAACCTTAAGTAAACCGCACCCGCTTAAACGCTTGTGTCTGTTCGGTAATGGCCTTCTCAACAGCGAGACGTTCAATGCTGGATGCCCCGAAAAATCCGTGCACGCCGCGCGTCCGCTCCTGAACATACTTCAGATCAGCCGGTTCAGCGATCGGTCCGCCGTGGCACAGGACGAGGATTTCCGGCCTGACCTTGACGGCAGCGTCGCGAATGGCTTGCACTCTTTCCGCCGCCTGGTCCAGCGTAAGTGCCGTGTAAGCGCCGACGCTCCCTTTCGTGGTCAGCCCCATATGCGCCACCAGCACGTCCGCTCCGGCAAGCGCCATCACATTTGCTTGCTCCTCATCAAAGACATAGGGACAGGTCAGCATCTCCAGCGACCGAGCCTTGCGGATCATCTCCACTTCCAAGCCGTATCCCATGCCTGTCTCTTCCAGGTTTCTGCGGAATACGCCATCAATCAGGCCCACGGTCGGGAAATTCTGCACTCCAGCGAAGCCGAGGTCGCGCAACTGCCGCAAGAACACATCCATCTGCCGAAACGGATCCGTTCCGCACACTCCCGCCAGAACGGGTGCGTGAGAAACTACGGGCAACACTTCTGCCGCCATTTCTACCACGATCTGGTTGGCATCTCCATAAGGCATCAATCCTGCCAGCGATCCGCGGCCAGCCATCCGGTAACGCCCGGAGTTATAAATGATGATGAGGTCTGCGCCACCGGCTTCGGCGAATTTCGCCGAGATGCCAGTGCCAGCGCCAACACCTAGAATCGGCGCTCCGCTCTGAACTACTTTCGCCAATCTCAGCAGAGAGTTCTCACGATTTGGCGCCAATGCGTTGTCCTCCACTGATTGCATTGAATTCCTCAACCAAGCGATCGGCGAACACCGGGTCATTGATATGGACGTCCATCTCCACCAGTTTCACACTCGCCGAGTGCATGATGGATACTTCTCTCCGGATTGAATCAAACAGCATCCTGTCCGCCTCAGGATCATGGAATGGTCCACCCTCCGCGTCAATTGCCGAAACCCCGCGCAACGGCAGCATGATCGTTACCGGCCCTTTTGCTGCGCTGACCTTTTCGACCAGAATGCGGCCGAGCTCGCGATTTTCCTCCGGTCTTGTACGCATCAGAGTTACATTGGGATTGTGCTGGTAGAATTTGCGGCCGCGAAATTTTTCAGGAATGGTTTCCGGGGCGCCAAAATTCACCATATCGAGTGCGCCAACGGAGACGACCTGTGGCACACCTTTTTCTCCCGCCGCCTCCAGGCGGTGAGGGCCGGCAGACAGGACTCCACCCACCAATTCATCTGCCCACTCGGTGGTTGTAATATCCAGCACGCCTTCCACAAAGCCATCGCGAACCAATTGTTCCATTGCCAGGCCGCCCGTACCAGTGGCGTGGAAGACTAATAATTCACAGCCGGTTTCTTCCAGCAACTCCTTGACCCGGTTAACACAGGGTGTGGTCACGCCGAACATGGTAGCCGCCAAAAGTTTGGCCTGTTTCGCTTCGGGCGGAGCGGGAACCGCAGCGCAGGCCATTCCGGCCATTGCATGCGCCGCATTCCCCAGCACGGTACGCGTGAGACGGTTGAGCCCAGTGAAATCTGCCACGGAATACATCATGCAGAGGTCGGTTGTCCCCACATATGGCCGAGTATCTCCAGAGGCCATCGTCGAAACCATAAGTTTGGGTACACCGATCGGCAATTTCTGCATCGCCGCCGTTGCCACACTGGTTCCTGCCGAGCCGCCGATCGCCAGCACACCGGCCAAGGGCGATTGGGCGTGCCGCTTGCCAATCCATGCCACTAGCCCACGTTGCATGGCCGCAACCGCTCTTCCGCGATCACCGCCCTGGCGCAGCTCTTCAACGGACTCGCCTGCGCATGCGGCAATCTCTTCGCGACGAACGTCCGCTGCAAAAAGCGGTTCTCCCATCACGCCGATGTCCACGATCTCTGGAAAGGAACCTGCGGCCAGTAACTGCTCCTTCAAATAACGAATCTCTTCGCCTTTGGTATCGAGGGTTCCGATCACCAAAATCCGCCTTAGAAAGCTAGAGTGCATGCTTTATTCCTTGTCCGAACCGAGGTTCACTACCTGGCGATCGTTTGAACTATATGAAATTACGGCCCTAAAGGGCTTACTGCCGATTGTGATTGCTTGATGGGGTACACCTTTTGGAATTCGGACTAAGTCGCCAGGACCAATAGTGACCTTTTTGCTCCCGATGATGTTTTCAGCTGAACCGGAGATCACATACAACAGTTCTTCGCAGTTGGGATGCATATGCAGCGCGTTTCTCTGTCCTGGATTGATCTGGACGATCCCCAGCGTTTGACTGGCCTCGGGATCGATATTTTTATTCATGAGCCACCGGATCCACCCCCAGGGATACTTGACCTCAGGAGCTTCAGTAAAGTGCTGAACGGCGGCCTGCGCGGCGGCGTTGGCATCCTTCATGTGAATACGCTCCGCCTGTGCAAAGCCAACGCGGGATGACACCAGACAAACGATCAATAAAACCGTCAGAACCGTCCATCGCAGCCTACGCCGGCCCATGACTTCCCCCGGTCTGGTCAGCTTTCCAGAATTGTGTTTAGCCTTCATATTGATTTCCGCCTCCAAGACTCCGACCCGCATGTGGCCTGACCGAACGTTTGTGCCAGTGGAGAGTTAGTGTAGCGCGGTGAGCCATTGAGTTATCTCGCCGCCGTAGCCGGGGGAGTGGCCGCATTCTCCAGGATCGATCCGCGGCACACAAAATGGTACACAGGCTGTGAGACTCAGTCCCGATTATTTTGCGAGCCCGACGTGCCGCATCAAATCGTCAAAGCGCGGGTCGGAGCGCAAGGGATCAAGGCAGGGATCGACCTTGAGATACAAAAGACCGACGTCGTGGGCCTGGTAGGCTTCTTCAAGCCATTCAAAGGCTTCTTGCTTCTTGCCCAGGCCGGCATAGACGAGAGCAATCTCGTATCGACCCACGCCGTTTTCTCTCACATGCTCTTGTAATTGCGCAATCGTTTTGCGCGCTTCGGCCACCTGGCCGGCACGGGCGTAGGTGTTTCCCAAGTGGCCAAGTGAATCGGGACCGCTGCCGGATTTCAGAAATGCCTCGATGGCGTCGGAGTATCTTCCCTTTTCGGCATAAACGTCACCCAGAAGGAAGCTCCAATCGGGGGGATGGATGTCGAGGCCGCGCACCCGGAGGATGAGCGCAAGAGCCTGATCGTTCTGGCGGGAGAAATAGTTAATAAATCCATCGGCGTGAAAGGAGTGCCAGGAAACAGGATCGAGATCGACGCCACGCTCCACCTGCGCCAGAGCCTCCGGCAATTGGCCGGTTCGCACCAGATAAAACGCGTACTTCTCGTGAATGGCCGCAGAGTTGGGGTTGAGAGCCAGGGCGCGGCGGAACTCGGCAGCCGCGGTTGCCCAGTCCCAGTCCAGAGTCATTGCGGCGTTAGCGAGCTCGGCGTGGGCCTCGGGCAGTGAATCATCCAACTCAATAGCCTTGGTCGCTTCGGCGCGTTGCCGTGAAAACGCTTCCTGATAGGCCATTCGGCCCGACTCGCCCATCCGGCCGTAGCAGTTGGCCAACGCCGCATGCGCCTGCGCATAGTTCGGATTCTTTTCGAGCGCCTTATTGAAGTAATCGGCCGCGCTCCGGCAATCGTCCGCATCCAGTTGCAGAATGCCGCGCAGGTAAAGATCCTGCGCTTCCGGATCGATGGGTCGGTTGCGCGCGAGGCGCGCCTGCTCCTGGGGCGTCACGTTGATGCTGATCTGGTCGGCGATGGCCTGCGCCACTTCGCCTTGCCATGCCAGAACGCCGGTAAGATCGCGGGCATAGGTATGCGCCCAGATGGGCCGGTCGTTTCTGGCATCGATGAGCTGCACGCTGATGCGCACTTCATTGCCATCGCGGAGCACGCCGCCCTCCACCACTCCCTGCGCGGATAATTCATGGGCAATTTCGGGCAGATTCTTTTTGGTGCCTTTGTAACTCATGGCCGAGGTGAGCGAGATGACGCGCAGGGTAGAAACCTGGCCGAGATCGTTGATCAACTCTTCGGTCATGCCGTCGGCGAAGTACTCCTGCTTGGGATCTCCCGAAAGATTCGTAAGCGGAAGGATGGCGATGGAGCGAATCTCCGTCTGAGCGCCGGAATTTCCCCACCACTTTTTGAAGCCGAAGTAACCGATTGCTGCGAGGAGGGCTAAACCAAGTCCGGCCGCGGCAAGCAGACGCGGCGAAGCCAGCCATCTCGGCGCAGCAGAAATCTGTTTGGCGGGAATCCCATTGGCAGGCTCGTGGGCTGTAGCAGCGGATTGCCCAGCAGATCGCCCTGTTCCGGGGAGGGCCGCCGTGTTCTCTGCCTGCCGATCTGCGCGATCCGCCGCTTCGAAGATGAACTTCGGCACGTATGACCCGCGCGGGAGCTCAATGCGGACCGGCGATTCTCCGCGTGTCTCCAGATAGTATTCAGCCAGTTTTCTGCGCAGATCGGTGGCCTTGACGCGGACGACGGAATCGTTCCCCGTATCGTAGCCAACCGGGCGGCCGAACATCTCCGCCCCGATCATCCGTTCCCGAAGGCTGTCGACCTCGCCCTGCAGGGCGTGCTCGACGATCAGGTGGAGAAAATCCTGGGTGCGTTTGCTGGCCGCGAAGGTGTGGCTGGCGATGACCTCTTTGAGGTGCCGGCGAACCAGTCCGATCTGCTCCGCGCTGAGTACTTCCGGCTCGCACGATGAATCGGCTGTGGGCATATCGCGCTCAGCTTCCCAATATACACCGTAACAAACGTCCTTTCCGAGACCCCTGCCTGAAGACCAATACGCCCAGTATGTTATTGAAAAATAATACTGTTACGCCGACAAACGTGCCAGCGAACCGTTAATAGCTTGCGAGTGAAATATTGCCGGTGTTCATATGGGCGCGCTTCTGGACCGTGGCGCCTGGTCGGTTGAGCAAGCGTTTACCAGCCACGGCTCGAGAGAGCGATTGAGCAGAATTTCAACCAGGCGGAACGTGCGCTCTCAGGCGGTCTTCGGCGTCCATCGTAAACGCATTCAGCCGCAATTTCGAGAAGGGCATTAAGATTTGCGGTGGCCGGAGAAGATGTCAGGCTCGGCCGATCACTCGGCATTGCGGGCCGGCAAGTGAACCCCGGCACGTGAACCATTGTGGGTCAGGAGGCAAAGGGTGAATCAACTCAGACTACAAAGACAGGCAAATCGCGTGGCATGCAGATCACTATCGATGGGTCTCGTGTGCATCGCTCTGTTCTTCGCCGGCGGCGCGGCTGCTTTTGCCCAGCTCGATACGGGCTCCATCGCGGGAACGGTCCTCGATCCAGCCGGTAAAGCGGTCGCGGGCGCGAAGGTAAGCATCAGCGAAGTGGCATCGGGAACGGCCTACTCGACGGTCAGCTCATCCACCGGTTATTACGTCCTTCCGTCGGTCCATCCCGGAACCTATACCATCACGGTGGCCACGGCGGGATTCAAGAGGGCGGTTCAGCACGGGGTCGTGGTTTCGATCGGAGCGCGCATCGCGCAGGATCTGCCGCTCGCCGTCGGTTCGGCTTCCGAAACCGTCAGCGTTTCAGCCGGAGCCGAGACGCTCGAGGCAGACAGCTCGGAGATTGACGGCTCCATTCAACCCGAGCAGGTGGAAGATCTTCCCCTGGCGGTGGGTGGCGCCCTGCGTTCACCGGAGACCCTCGTGTACCTTGAGCCGAACACCGTCGGTTTTGGCCAGGCGAGTTCTACTGACGCACTGAAGATCAACGGTGGACAGGAAGAAGCCACCGACTTCCTGGTCGATGGCATCACCACGCTCCGGCAGGAGAATGGCTCCGCGAGCTTCGGTATCATGTCGCCGTCGATTGAGGCGGTGAATGAGTTCCACGTCAGCCTCTCCGGCCTGTCCGCGGAACTGGGCAGAACCACCGGCGGCATTACCAACTTCAACACCAGGAGCGGCGGCAACGACTACCACGGCGCGGTCTACGAATTCTTCAAGAACGCGGCGTTAGACGCCAACAGTTGGTTTAACAACGGCGACATCGCGCAGCAGGGGAGTACCGCGGCGGCGGCGGCGGAATTCAAGCGTCCCTACGATACCAAGAACGACTATGGCATCAACCTGGGCGGACCGGTTCGGATTCCTCACATCTACAACGGGAGGGACAAGACCTTCTTCTTCTTCAACTGGGAGCAACTGCGCTACAACTATGGGGGCGCCATTACCAGCCTGCTGCCAACCCCGGCGGAGTTGGGTTCTAACGGCCAGTACTTCGACTTCTCTTCCACTTTGGGCGCGGCGATTCCGGGCTCGCAAGGCAACTGCGGTCAGAACTATCCGCTCTACTACGGCGAAATCTTCGACCCGAACTACGAGTATGTTCCGTTCCTCGGTTCGCCGTGCCGCTACGTCGCCTTCGGGCAAACGTACAACACCACCACTTTCACGACCTCCGGCAACCCCAACAACCACATTCCCATCACGCGCGCAAGCTCGGTTGCCAGAAACATCGTGAACACATATCTGATGCCGCTGGCGCAGCAGGAAGTCTCCGGCAGCAGCGCCTACAACTACATCTATCGCGGCGCCGGCACCGAGGGAACCATCGCGCAGACGGTGTATAGCATTCGCCTCGACCAGAATCTCGGCGCCAAAAGCAAAATCTGGGGATTCTGGAGCTCCAGAGAAAATACCGATACCGGCGGAAACTCGAATCTGCCGCCGCCGATTCAAACCTGCTGCGGGACGGTCGATCAGCTCGGAAAGATCTTCCGCGCAGGCTGGGACTGGACGCTGACTCCGAAGATGGTCAACACACTGACCTTCGGCGGCAACCGCTCCAACAACATTAATCTCTCGAAGGCATCGCGGATGGGAACCAACTGGGATCAACAGCTGGGCCTCACCTCCGGAGCAGCCAGCGTCGACTTTCCGGTGTTCCAGTTCATGGGCAACAGCTTCGGCGGCATCGGACAGCAGGAACACAGCACGGATACCGACAATGTGCTCGCAGTCAACGACATTTTGCAGTGGCAGCACGGCGCGCACAGCCTTAAGGCGGGCGCCGAATGGCAGTATCATCAGTATTCCTGGGTCGCCTCGATCGGCGGCACGTGCAGCGGCACCGCCGGTTGCATTCAGACCTGGGACAACCAGACCGCCTCGGATGAAAACTACTGGGGGCAGGATGGAAACTCTCTGGCAGCTTTCCTGATCGGCGAAACCGGCGACATGAACGACCTTGTCGACCTCAATCAGCCGCGCTGGATCGCCCACTACGGAGCAGTTTTTGCGCAGGACGATTGGAAGTTCCGGCCCAACCTGACCTTCAATATCGGATTCCGCTGGAGCTACGAAACGCCTCGCCATGAAGCGCATGGCGATACGGCAATCTGGAATCCAACCTTGCCCGATGCGGCAGCCAGCGGTATTCCTGGCGCACTGGTCTTTGCCGGCCAGGGCACGGGGCGCAATGGAAGCAAGAACGAAACCTGGGGCACGGTTTATCGCAAGGACTTTGAGCCCCGTGTCGGCTTCGCCTGGGAACCCGGCTTCCTCGCGCATAAGGATGTGGTCCGCGGCAGCGGCGGCATCTACTACGGTCCGCTCGTGTATGCCGATTACGGCCAGGGCACCGTGCAGGGATTCACGGTGCAGGGAAACAGCTACACCGCCGACCCGCTTGACGGTTGCCCGCTCGACGCTCAATCCACGCCGCCGCCTTGCACGAACAACCAGGGGAGCACGCTCCCGTACGGGCTTCCGCGATTGCCCACCACATTCGACCTGAATCCGAATCAATTGGACGGTAACTCAGGCCTGAGCGCGGACTATGTTGCCAAAAGCAATGGGCGTCCGGCGATGGTGGAAACCTGGGCGCTGGAAGTACAGCACCGGTTTACCCCCACTCTCTTTGCCACCCTGGGCTATCTGGGCATGCACTCCACACATCTGCACGCCATGCTCGATTTCTTGAACGATATGCCGGACAGCGATATGTTTCTGGGCGACTGGCTGAACTACTGGGCGTTTTATCCCGGACCAACATCCGGACCGGGCTCCAAACTGCCCTACGCGAACTTCAGTTGCTTCGGAGCACCCACCTCCAACACGGTGATTCCGGGCTGCACGTGGCCGATCGACGAGCCTACCTCTCAAGCGCTCCGCCCCTTCCCGCAGATCGGCTACATCAATATGGATAGCTATCTGCAAAACCTCGGCCAGTCCACTTACGAGGCTATGGAAGCCAGGCTCGAGCAGCGCTTCCACAACGGCCTGAATATTCTGGCCTCGTACACCTTCTCCAAAACCCTTACCGACGCCGATGTGATCCAGCCTTACTGGAGCACGCTGCAGAACGGCGGCGCGGTGCAGGATCCTGAGAATCTCCGCGGAGAGAAGGCCGTCAGCAGCGAGGATGTGCCCAATAACTTCGTGGTCAGCTACATCTATGAACTGCCGATCGGGCAGGGCAAGCACTTCTTAGGCAGCACCTCACGGCCGGTCAGCTGGGTCATCTCCCACTGGAGCGTCAGCGGTGTGCAACACTACCTGAACGGCCAGCCCATCAGCATCTTCGGCGCCACGGGAATCCCCGGTAAAAACTCCAGCGTTCGTTTCGACCGCGTGGCAGGCCAGCCGGTGAAAAACTCCGCATACAAGAACCCGCTGGAATTCAATGCCACCAGCAACGCCACAGCCTGCGCCACCGGCTACTTTAACTGCGCCGCGTTTTACGATCCCAACCTGTTCCAGAATCGCGACCCCAACGGCGTTGGGGCATCGGGAGAAGGGAACCCATGGCGCTTCGGCACCATGCCGCGCAACTCCTCCGACATTCGCGGTCCTGGCTATCTCACCGAGGATTTTGGCATCTCCAAGGGGATTCCCATCACCGAGAAGATCAAGGCGGATTTTCGTGCCGAGATGTTCGATGCCTTCAACCGTCACATATTCGACAGGCCGAACTCCGACCTCAACGTCAGCAATGTCAGCGTAGGCCAGATCGGCGGCCTGCAAAACGGGCCCAGAAACGTGCAGTTCCATTTAAGGATCACCTACTGACACCCGCTCTTCACATGCTCGCGCAGCAATCGCAGAGCGAAACTACTTGGCGCGGCCCCCGGCAACTGGCGGGCGCCGCGCCTGACACGTCAAACTGACAGTTTCGGGACATAAGTCCCTCCACCAAAAAGAGAGATTCCTTGTGCGATTTACTCTGTTGCTTCTCGCCGCGTTGACTCCCGTTATTGCCGTGCCGCTTCTCGATTGCCAGGCGCCTCAGGCGCTCCAGCTTAACGGCGACTATCCTGGCACTCACGATCCGTCGATAGCTCACGAGGGCGATACTTACTACGTCTTCGCTACCACATCGAAAGCATCCGAGGGCCAGATTCCCATCCGCTGCTCTCACGATCTGCGGGAGTGGAAACGGTGCGGCTTCGTGTTCCCTCAAATTCCAGCCTGGATTCACGAGGTAAGTCCGGTGACAAGAGATTTGTGGGCGCCGGATATCTCTTACTTTCAGGGTAAGTACCATCTCTATTACGCCTACTCGGCCTTCGGCGTAAATTCCTCCGGCATCGCGTTGGCCACGAATGAAACCCTGGACCCGCAAAGTCCGAAGTACCATTGGAACGACGAGGGCCTGGTACTGAAGTCGACCAGCGCCGATAACTTCAATGCCATCGACCCCAATATTGTTCTCGATCGGGCGGGCCAGCCATGGCTGAGCTTCGGTAGTTTCTGGAGCGGTATCAAGATGCGCAGGATCGATGCTGTTACAGGAAAGCCATCGCCGGCCGATGACACGCTTTATGCTCTGGCGGCGCGCGCGACGCCTGCAGATCCCGATCCGGCGAAGCCCGGTCTGCCGGCGAACTGGCAGGCCATCGAGGCGCCGTTCGTGGTGCACCACGGGGAATACTACTATCTCTTCGTATCTTTCGATTTGTGCTGCCGCGGCGTTAAGAGCAGTTATCGCACCATGGTCGGGCGGTCGCGCAAGGTTACCGGACCCTATCTGGATGCCGATGGCAAGCCGATGACAGAAGGCGGTGGCACGCAACTGCTGGGAGCCAACAGCCGCTGGCTCGGTCCAGGCGGAGAGTCGATCCTGCAACGGCCCGAAGGCGACATTATCGTTTTCCACGCGTACGACGCCGTCACCGGCAGGCCGGCGCTCCAGATCTCAACACTCACCTGGCAGAGGGGCTGGCCGCACGCTGTATTGGGCACCACACGAGACTCCGGGAATGCACCCTAAAAAAGGGTTGAACTATATTGTTGAAAGCGCCGCGCAAGCGCATGGCCGCGCTCTGCTGGTTCTTGCACTGATGCTGGCACTGGCCGTCAGCGGGTGCGGCGGAGGCGGATCGGCGGCCACTGGTGGGGGCGGAGGCGGAGGAACCACAACCACGCCTGACATGGGCACGCTCACTTCGGTGAGCGATAGTTATACCTATACGATCACCAATGCTGCGAGTTCTCTGGTGCTCGGCATCTCCGGCCAGAGCCAGGTGGCCGGAACCAGCGTGGCGCAGGAGTCTGCTACCGGATCGACGGATGCGGACTGGCACTTTATCCCCATGAACAACGAACAATTCAATATCGAAGACATGCTGACCCACCAGCTGATGGGGATTTCGAACGCCTCGACGTCGGCGGGCGCGCAGGTGCTGCAGTGGGCCGATAACGGGACCAATGACCATCTCTGGGAGTTCTATCTTCTTACCGATGGAAACTATCTGATTAAGAACGTGAACAGCGGACTCTATCTGGAAGATGAGAATTCGAATCTAACCTCATCGACGACCATCGATCAGAATGCGCGCGCCACGACAGGCTCGGGATGCACCTGCCAGGAATGGAAGCTGACCTCGACGAATAACTCGCCCTATTCTTCTCCGATTACTGTCAACGTGACATATACTTCACCGGACACTTCGGCGATCGGCATTCACGATCCTTCCATTCTGAAGGTTGGTTCCACTTACTATCTCTTCTCCACCCACGCCACCATCCACGCTCACACGTCGACCGACCGCATGAACTTCGGCGACGATGGCGATGGGTTATCCTCGCTACCATCGTGGACCAACAGTTATACGGGCTCAAGCGGTGATCTGTGGGCGCCGGACGGCTCGGCGCACAACGGCGCCTATTGGCTCTATTACGCAGCCTCCACATTTGGCAGCACCAACTCGGCCATTGGCCTGGCCATTAGCCCCAGCGGCACGCCTGGCACCTTCGCCGATTCGGGCGCGGCCATCTACACATCTGTCAACTGCTCGGGATCGAATGCCATCGATCCAACCTCGGTCATCGATACCTCGGGCAATGCATGGCTGGCCTTCGGTTCCTACAGCAACGGCATCCAGATCGTTCCGGTCAATAACACAACGGGCATTCCCACCGGCGCGGCCTGCACGCAACTGGCTTATCACTCCAGCGGCACCGGCCTTGAGGGATCGTATATTTACCCCTACGGCGGTTACTACTATCTATTTGCGTCGGTCGACACATGTTGCGAAGGAGTTACCAGCACCTACCGCATCGTCGTAGGCCGCTCCACCTCGGTGACGGGACCCTACACAGATCGCGGCGGCATCGCATTGACTTCCGGCGGGGGAACCATCCTGTTGAGCGCTCACGGAAATATCAACGGGCCGGGCGGAGAAAGTGTGTTCACCGACACCGATGGAGCGATTCTGGTCTATCACTACTACGATGGCAATAACAGCGGCTATCCGGCGCTCGGCCTGAACGTCCTCGGTTGGACATCGGACGGCTGGCCTTATCTGCAATAGATCGAAGTCCACTGCAATGCATGGAACCCTCTTAGCGGCAGTGCACTATCCGGCCGCTAAAGCTTGTCGCCAAGGCTCTGATGCCATCAATCGATTGCTAACCTCTTCAACTCCGGATACCGCAAGTAGATCCTATGTTGATCTTCCGCAGTTAACTGCCCCAGAGGAATTGGTTTGTCTTGCGGCCGCGTGCCTTTCTGGTTCAGCACATTCATCAGGCTCCATTCTCGCTGCAGCGTCTGCGGCTCGTGCGCCGGCAAATCGTAGCGGGTGAAGTCGATCACATAAGAAGGTCCGTCCGTCTCCCAGTTCTTCAGCAGAGCAAGCCGAAAGTCCCGGTTCATGAACCACTTGATTTCCAGCTCTTTTTCGGATCCCGGCGCACCCGTTCCCTTCGCATCGAACCGGTAGTTGAGTGACGCATTGCTGGGCGTGTGTTTCCGCCACTCCAGGCCGAATGCTCCTTCGGTCAGCACTTGTGTATCCGGCCACCTGGACTGCACCGCCTGTAACCAGTAGGTCAGGTCCTGGTCATGGCCTATCGATACCTCCCAGATTGCCGTGACCCAGCCGAATCCATTCAGCGCGTGACCCTGGTCAAAGTGCATCGCGACTGTGTCGAGCATCTCTTTCCGGCCGCGCTCCACTCCGAGTTTCACTACGGTCTCGATAGGCCCTACGCCCAGCCGGCTGTTGAATCCACCTTGAAAGCCCTCCCGCCGCGCGGCCAGAAAATCGCAGGTCCACCCGTCCAGGCACACGCAGTCAATAAAATCTGCCGTTCCCTGGGCCGGTTTCAAATAGTGCTCACGACTGGGGTAGTACGGATAGCAGATGCCGCCGTCACCATCTCCATGGTCGATGCCATGCTGGCTCCAGATTTCGCCCTGGCACACATGTATGCCTTCTTCCGCAGCCAGAAATCTCTGGTTCTCCGCATCCATATAACCTGCTACCAGACATTGCGGGCGATAACCTCCCCCGGCCATTTGGGAGATTAACTGCAGTGCTTTGTGAATCGTCTCGCGGTTATGTTCCCCCGTGTCAAACATAGGTGCAAAATAGCCGCCGGGAATAAATGTGATTTCGTCGTCATAGCGGTCATGATAGGAGGCGAGTAAGTGCCGTGCCTCCTTGTACTCCGGACGGCTGTCATTTAATGCCAGCCAACTTACAGCCCACGTCATCTTGCCCGCTGGGCAGCCCTCCGCAAAAGCTTCACGCCGCGAGCGGATTCGGTCCGGGCTGTTGTCAGAGGCTTCGTCCTCGCCGATCGAACGATCGGGAGTTACCTCGATCTGATTCACGCGTACCACTGAAACGTGGGTAAGATACCTGCCGCGGAAAGCTGACGTACCTTCTTCAGCTCCAAGCGCACGCAGCTCCACCCTTGCCAGCGCGAGCGATGCCGCCGCCCCCGCCCCTCCACTCAGAAACTGGCGCCTGGTCCAGGAATTGCTCATTCCCATTCTTTGCGTCGCGATCTTTCTCTTCGCTTCTGCGCTGTCCGCTTGGGCTTTCCGGCCGGCGATGCGCCAACTTTCCAGCCACCGGCTATTTCAGCGATTCGGCCGCACACCCAGGTGGAGAGTTTACTGGATTGCAGCGAGCGGCTGCGTTTCCGGGGAGCGTAACCACATAGTGGCCCGGCCAGCGCGCGGGCTCGTTCACGGGATAGTCCGTGCTGAGTATCTGGGCGCCGCTTGCCGTCATGGCGTCACGACGAGCCGTGTCGTTGGTGCGCGCCTCCTTGGTATCCGCATCGGTGCGTGTGCGAACCAAGTAGCCTTTGCGGACCAGAGCAGAAATGTCAGTTGCGGGACCGTCATTCCGTTCGATAAAAGCAGCGTCGGGTTCGCCAGGCTCCGCGTTGGTGAACAGGACTCTGCCGCGAAGCGAAGGATGACCAGCCAGATAAACGGGACCGACCGGTCGCTGATCCATGAGAAAGATCACCTTGCCGCGAGCGCTCTTCAGAGTGGGCCAGTTTCCGGCCAGTACCGCTTGATCAAGGGTTTCATACGATCCGCGCACGTCATCCGGCGTGATCATTTCATTCGGCGGGAAAACAGAGCGAATCTCCGCATCCAGCGCGTCAAACGTGCTGGACGTGAACAGTTCCGGTTCGGTGAGTTGAATCGGACCGTGCGGCTTCTCCTGTTTGGTTTCCACGAGAATGAAGATAGGGATGTGATCCGGATGGGAATGCGACCATTGCCGAACTTGCTCAAGGCAAGCGGTGAAAGGCTGACACGTGCTGCGGTAGTCGACATCCTGGACGTGCATGACCTTGAAGCCGGGCTTAGTCATGACGCCGTCAGGATCGAAGGCGGGATCGGGCGGCAGTTGCGCGGCTGCCACAAGCTGTGGGCCC
>Ga0302326_10006360_pt1 | contig 26507 bp, 27 predicted proteins | sample Palsa_T0_3_FD_202264 | JGI IMG/M metagenome (GOLD analysis project Ga0302326, IMG submission 202264) | Peat permafrost microbial communities from Stordalen Mire near Abisko, Sweden - Palsa_T0_3 | ecosystem: Environmental > Terrestrial > Soil > Palsa > Peat permafrost | place: Sweden: Abisko... | reverse complement strand
ACAACTACATGGGCGTCGTCTCGCTGGTGCGGGTGGTGAACGGCGCGCTCAAGCTCGGCGAGAAGATCCGCGTGATGTCGACCGGACGCTCCCACGGGGTCGATCGCCTTGGCCGCTTCACGCCGAAATCGATTCCCGAGCCCTTCCTTGCCACCGGCGATGTCGGATTTGTGGTCGCCGGCATCAAGGAGATTGACGGCGCGCCCGTCGGCGACACGATCACGCTCGAGAACCGCCCGAGTGCGCTGCCGCTGCCGGGCTTCAAGCAGATCCAGCCGCGCGTGTTCGCCGGAGTGTTTCCCGTCGATGCCGACGACTATGAAAAGTTTCGCGACGCGCTCGCCAAGCTGCGCCTCAATGATTCCGCGCTGCACTATGAGCCGGAAGTCTCCGGCGCCCTCGGCTTCGGCTTTCGCTGCGGCTTTCTCGGGCTTCTGCACATGGACATCGTGCAGGAGCGGCTCGAGCGCGAATACCAGCTCGCCCTCGTGACGAGCGCGCCGACGGTGGTGTACGAGGTGCTGCGCACCAACGGTGCGGTCGAACTCATCGACAATCCGGCGAAACTGCCGCCGGTGAACGAGATCGAAGAGATTCGCGAGCCCATCATCGTGGCCAATATTCTCGTGCCCCCGGATTATGTCGGGGCCATCCTCAAGCTCTGCAATGACAAGCGCGGCTCGCAGAAGAAACTCCTCTACCTTGCGAACCAGGTGTCCCTGCAGTATGAGTTGCCGCTCGCCGAAGTGGTCATGGATTTCTTTGATCGCCTGAAATCAGCCAGTCGCGGCTATGCCTCCTTCGACTACGAATTCAGCCACTTCCGCGCCGCGCCGCTCGTCAAGCTTGATATGCTCATCAACGGCGAGCGGGTGGATGCGCTGTCGCTCATCGTGCACCGCGACAGCGCCTACCAACGCGGCCGCGAGCTCGTCGACAAGATGCACGAACTCATCCCGCGGCAGATGTTCGAGGTCGCCGTGCAGGCGGCGATCGGCAGTGCCATCATCGCGCGCGCCACCGTAAAGGCGCTGCGCAAGAACGTGCTTGCCAAGTGCTACGGCGGGGATATCACGCGCAAGAGGAAACTCCTCGAAAAGCAGAAAGAGGGCAAGAAGCGCATGAAGCAGCTCGGCCGCGTCGAGATCCCGCAGGCAGCGTTCCTCGCCGTGCTGCAGGTGGGTCGCAAATCGTAAGGCGTCAAGGTCTTCCATGTTCATGCTAATCGTCGTTGCGTTGAGTTGGCTGGCGTTGCCGGTCGGGCTCGTGTGCCTGGTCGATGACTGGTTCCTGCGCCCGCGGCGCCAGATTGCGGCGCTGCCGCGGCCAGCGCCGGATCCGCCGCCGATCGCATTCGCCTACCTTGCGCTGCCCGTCCTGGTGGCCGCGGCGGTGTTGCGCCTGCTGGTGGCCGAACGCCTCGATTTCGCCCTGGTACTGTCGCTCATCACGATTCTGACCGGCATCATCTGGGGACTCGACGCCGCGTGGCTGCGCGCACGCCGCGCCGCGGCGGTGCTCGCCGCCGGGCAGGATCCGGCGCTCTTGCCCGAGCCTGCGACGGTTGACTACGCGCGCAGCTTCTTTCCGGTGGCGCTCGTGGTGCTCTTGCTGCGCTCGTTCATCTTCGAGCCGTTCCGCATCCCGTCCGATTCGATGATGCCGACTCTGCTCGACGGCGACTTCATCATCGTGAACAAGTCGATCTACGGCCTGCGCTGGCCGGTATTCAACCGCAAATTCCTCGACATCAAAGCGCCGCAGCGCGGCGACGTGGTGGTGTTCCGCTACCCGCTCGATCCGTCCATCAATTACATCAAGCGTCTGGTGGGTCTGCCCGGGGATCGCGTGCAGGTGACGCACGACCGCATCACCATCAACGGCAAACCCGTGCCCTTTGAGATCGTCGGCCCCTACGACGACGGCTGCTACCTGAATATGCAGCTCGCCGTGGAGCACATCGGCGCGCACACGCATCAGGCGATGCTCTGCCCGGTGCCGCTCAATATGACTGCAGAGCCGCCGCCCGGGTGCAACCGCAAGACCTCGCGCGGCTACTTCTGCGCGGCGAATGCCTCCGACGCGCAGGTGCTGGATGCCGATGCCCCCGCGCGGGTGCTTGTCGTACCGCCCGGCGAGTACCTCATGATGGGTGACAATCGGGACAACAGCGAGGATGGCCGGGTGTGGGGCTTCGTGCCCGAAGATCATCTGGTCGGCAAAGCGACGCGAATCTGGTTCAATTGGGACTGGGCGCGTTCGGGGGGACCCATCTGGAGTCGGATCGGCGCCCACATCGACTAAAAACGGCCTCAAACGCGGGAGACATCATGCACAGCAAACAACGCGGCGTTACGCTCATCGGCTGGATCTTTTTGCTGATTCCAATCGCGATCCTTGGATATGCCGGCATCCGCCTGGCGCCGGTGTACCTGAACTACATGAAGGTCTCGCGCTCGATGAATCAGCTGGTGTCCGAGATGCATTCGCTGGACACATCGAGCGCCTCGATCATTCGCACTTCGCTCGAGAAGCACCTGGACGTCGAGAGCGTGGACTACCCGGGAATCAAGGACTTTGACATCCGCCGGGACGGCTCGATATGGATCGTGCAGACGACCTATGAGGAAACGGCACCGCTGTTCTCCAATATCTCGCTCGTCGTGGCCTTCGACAAGACCGTCCAGATCCAGTGATGCCGCGCGGCCGGATGCGATGAGGGCAGCAGACTGGCCGTGCTCGTGGGTGCTGGAGAAGCTCTCTTATGCGCCGCGCGAAGCGCGCCTGTTCAGCGCCGCGCTCACGCATCGCAGCGTATCCGGGGCGAATAATGAGCGCCTGGAGTTCCTCGGCGATGCGGTGCTCAACCTCCTCATTGCCGAGCATCTGTACCGCGCCTTTCCCACCGCCTCCGAAGGGGATTTGAGCCGCCTGCGCTCGCGGCTGGTGAGCGGCGAGTCCCTGGCGCAGGTCGCCGCCGCTCTCGGGCTCGGCGAGGCGCTGCACCTGGGCTCGGGGGAGCTTAAGAGCGGAGGCTTTAGGCGCAAGTCGATTCTGGCCGATGCACTCGAGGCGCTGTGCGGGGCGATATTTCTCGACGGTGGCCTGGAGGCTGCGCGCCAGGCGGTCGAGGCGCTCTTTGCCGAGCGCATCGCGGCCCTGCCGGAGCCGGCCGCCCTGAAGGATGCCAAGACGCGCCTGCAGGAGTATCTGCAAGCGCAGGGTCTGCCGCTGCCGGCCTACGTCGTGGAGCGCGTGGAAGGCGAGCCGCACGCGCATACCTTCTGGGTGCGTTGCGAAGTGGCCGCGCTCGAGCGGCGCGCGCAGGGCAGCGGCTCGACCCGGCGCAGCGCCGAGCAGGAGGCCGCCGAGCGCGTGCTCGGCGAGGTCGAATCTGCGCCCGGCGTGGCGCAAGGGTGAGCGGCGCGGCCCCAGCGGGCGAATTTAGGAGTGGCTTTGCCGCGCTCGTCGGCCGGCCCAATGTCGGCAAATCCACGCTCCTGAACGCGCTCGTCGGCGAAAAGCTCAGCATCGTGACGCCGCGGCCGCAAACCACGCGCCATCGCATCGTCGGCATCTGTCATCTGCCGCAGGCGCAGATTGCCTTCGTCGATACGCCGGGCCTGCACCATGGCGCGGCGCGCGCGCTCAATCGCGCCATGAACCGCACCGCCGGGGCGGCGCTGGCGGAGGCGGACCTGTGCATCCTGGTGGTCGCCGCGCTCGAATGGACCCGCGGGGATGCAATGGTGCTCGAGCGCATCGCAAGCTCGGGGCTACCCGCCATCGCCGCCGTCAATAAAGTCGACCGCGCAGCGCCGCGCGCGCGGCTCCTGCCGTACATCGCGGAGCTCGCAAAACGCTTTGAGTTTCGGGAGATCGTGCCGGTGAGCGCGCTCAAGCTCGAGCAGGTCGACATCCTGCGCGAGGCCATCGCGCAGTACCTGCCGGTGGCGCCGGCGCGCTTTGCACCAGGAACGCTGACCGATCGGGATCTGCCGTTTCGCATCGCCGAGCTCATCCGCGAGCGCTTGACCCTCGAGCTCAACCAGGAGGTGCCCTACGGCATCGCGGTCGAGGTGGAAAGGTCGGCCGAAGTGGAGGGGCAGCTCGTCGTGGATGCCGCGATCTGGGTGGACCGGGCGGGGCAGAAGCCGATCGTCATCGGCGCCGGCGGCGAGCGCCTGAAGCGCGTCGGGCGCGCGGCGCGGCTCGAGTTGAACCGGCTTCTCGGCCGCCGCGTGCACCTGGAGCTGTGGGTGAAGGTGCGCGAGGACTGGGCGGATGATGCGCGCGCGCTGCAGCACCTGGGGCTTGAATGATGCGCAACTCACGGCGCGTCGCGCTCGAGAGCGCCTATATCCTGCACCACCGGCCGTTTCGCGAGACGGGACGCATATTCGAGGTGCTAACACGCGAGGCGGGCCGCTTCTCCTTGTTTGCCCGCGGTGTGCGCGGCCCCAAGGCACGCCTGGCCGCGGTGCTGCAGCCCTTTCGCCTGCTGCTTCTGTCCTGGAGCGGGCGCGGTGAAGCGCCGAGCCTCACCGGCGCGGAATTCGCGCCAGAGTCCGCGGCGCTGCCGGCGCCGTGCCTCCTTTCCGGGTTCTACATGAATGAGCTCGTGCTGCAGCTGACGACGCGCCACGATCCGCAGCCGGTGCTCTTCGACGCCTATCACCTGGCGCTTGGGCAGCTCAAAGAGGGCGCGCCGCTTGCGCCGACGCTGCGCATCTTTGAAAAGCGCCTGCTGCAGATGCTCGGCTATGGGCTTGATCTGGACGCCGAAGCCATGAGCGGACGACCCATCGAGCCTGAAGGGTATTATTATTTCCGCCCCGGGGAGGGCTTGTTTCCGGCGGACGCGGCGCGCTCCGATGCGCTCGCGGGCCGTTCGCTCGCAAGTCTCAGGAACGAGCAGCTCGCCGAGGCGCGCGAGTTGCAGGATGCGCGCTCCTTGCTGCAGGCGGCGCTCGCGCACTGTCTGGAGGGGCGCGAGCTTGCCACGCGCTCGGTTGCCCGCTCGATGGCACGCAGGGGGTGTTAGCAGATGGCTCATTCGTTCATAGCCTTGGGATTCAACATTGATCATGTGGCGACGCTGCGCCAGGCGCGCCGCGCGCGCTCTCCCGATCCGGTGCATGCCGCGCTCGCGGCGGAGCTTGCGGGCGCCGACAGCATCACGCTGCATCTGCGCGAGGACCGGCGCCACATCCAGGTGCAGGACGTGCGTGCGCTGCGCGAGCTTTCGAAAACGCGCATGAATCTGGAGATGGCGGTCACGGACGAGATGCTCGACATCGCGCGCGCCGTGCGCCCGGCGGATTGCTGTCTCGTGCCCGAGCGGCGTCAGGAAGTGACGACGGAAGGCGGCCTCGATGCCGCAGGCCAGGTGCAGCGTTTGAAGGAGGCGACTGCCATCCTCGTGGCGCAGAGCATCCGCGTGGCCCTCTTCGTCGATCCGGACGCGCGGCAGCTTGAAGCGGCGGTGCAGATCGGCGTGCCCGTCGTCGAGCTGCATACCGGCGCTTACGCCGAGTCCGCGGGCGCCCGGCAGGCGGCGGAGCTGGCGCGCCTGCAGGTCGCGGCGCGGCTGGGCGCAAGCTTAGGATTGGAAGTGCACGCCGGACATGGCTTGAACTACCACAACGTGCAGCCGGTGGCTGCGATCGCCGAAGTCGTCGAGCTCAATATCGGGCATGCCATCGTTGCGCGCGCCTTATTTGACGGCCTGCCGACTGCGCTGCGCGAGATGCGCGCACTCATGGTGTCCGCGCGTGGCCGATGAACTGCCTCATCTTCGATATCGAGACCATTCCGGACGTTGAGCTCGGGCGGCGCATCTTCGCTTTGGAGGGGCTTGCCGACGCCGCGGTCGCCAAGGCGATGTTCGCGCACTGCCGCCAGGAGTCGGGGCGCGACTTTCTGCCCCTCGAGCAGCACCGCGTGGTCGCCATCGCCTGCGCATTGCGCCACCGCGAGGAGCTGCGCGTGTGGAGCCTGGGCGCAGCGGCAGCGGATGAGAAGGAGCTCATCGAGCGCTTCTTCGACGGCATCGAGAAGTACTCGCCGGATCTTGTGTCCTGGAACGGCGCGGGCTTTGATCTGCCCGTACTGCACTATCGCGCGCTCGCGCACGGTGTGCAGGCCGCGCGTTACTGGGAAACGGGCGGCGCCGATGCCGCATTTCGCTTCAACAATTATTTGAGCCGCTATCATTGGCGGCACCTTGACCTCATGGACGTGCTGTCGGGTTTTCAGCCGCGCGCGCGCGCTTCCCTCACCGACATGGCCTTGCTCCTCGGATTTCCGGGCAAGCTCGGATTTTCCGGCGCGCAGGTGTGGGAAGAGTATCTGGCGGGCAACGCCGTCGGCATACGCCGCTACTGCGAGACCGACGTGTTGAACACCTACCTGGTGTACCTGCGCTTTGAGCTCATGCGCGGACAGTTGACGCGCGCGCGCCATGCCGAGGAACTCGAACGCCTGAAGGCTCTGCTGCGCGGCTCTGCCGAGCCGCATTGGGCCGAGTTCCTGCATGCCTGGGAAGCGCGGCCTTGATGCTCGCGGGGCAGGCGGGCGAGATCGAAACGGGCGCAGTTGTCGCACTGACACATGAGGGGGACGGCATCGTCCGCGCGGGCAAGGCGGCGTTCGTGCCCGGTGCCCTGCCGGGAGAGCTGATCCGCTTTCGGCGCCGCGCGCGGCATCGCCAATACGATGAAGGGGTGCTCCTCGAGGTGCTCGAGCGCTCAGCGGCGCGCGTGACTCCGGCCTGTGCGCATTTTGGGATTTGCGGCGGCTGCGCCCTGCAGCATCTGGCGCCCGCGGCGCAGCTCGCGGCGAAGGAACTGGAGCTGCGCAACAATCTTGAGCGCATGGCGCGCGTGACGCCGCGCGAGTGGCTGGCGCCGCTCGCAGGTCCCGCATGGGGTTACCGGCGCCGCGCACGCTTGAGCGCGAAGTTCGTCGCCAAGAAGGGTCGGGTGCTGGTCGGATTTCGCGAGCGCTTCAAGCCGTACGTGAGCGCGATCGCCAGCTGCGAAGTGCTTGCGCCCGCCGCCGCCGCACTCATTCAGCCGCTGTCCGCCGCATTGACGGGTTTGAGCATCCGCGAGCAGGTGCCGCAGATTGAAGTCTCGATTGCGGACAATGCGCTGGCACTTGTGCTGCGGGTGCTGAGCGAGCCGGCAAGCGCAGACCTTGCGGCGCTTCGCGCCTTTGAAGCGCAGCACGGCGTGCGCCTGTACCTGCAGACGGGCGGCCTTGACTCCGTGCGGCGCCTGAATGCGGTGCCCCTCGAGGAGCCGCTGCGCTACGCGCTGCCGGCATTCGCACTCGAGCTCGAATTCGCGCCGACCGATTTCATCCAGGTGAATCGCGAAGTCAATGAGGCACTCGTGGCACGGGCGGTCGAACTCCTGGGCGTCGAGGCCGACTCCCGGGTGCTCGATTTGTACTGCGGCATCGGCAATTTCACCCTGGCGCTGGCGCGGCGCGCGGGCAGCGTCGTTGGGGTAGAGGCGGATGAGCGCCTGGTGGCGCGCGCTCGTCATAATGCGCAGCGCCATGGCCTCGGCAACGCGCGCTTTGAGTCCCTCGACCTTGCAGGGGAGGCCGCTGCGCAGGCGGCGTGCATGCGCGAGGCCTATTCGCACGTGTTAATTGACCCTCCCAGGGCCGGCGCGCGTGCGATGTTGCCGACTGTCGCACGCCTTAGCCCGCAGCGGCTCCTGTATATTTCCTGCCATCCGGGCAGCCTTGCCAGGGATGTTGGAATGTTGGTTCACGACTACGGCTTCATATTGCAGGCGGCGGGCGTACTCGACATGTTTCCTCATACGATGCACGTCGAGTCGCTCGCGCTCCTCGAGCGTCCCGCGGCGCGGGGCCGAGCCTCATGACCCTGGGGCCCCTGATGATCGATGTGGGGGGCCCCGAACTCTCGGGCGAGGACCTCGCGCTCTTGCGCCATCCCCTGGTGGGAGGCGTGATTCTCTTCGCACGCAATTATGTTGATTCGGAGCAGCTGGCCGCGTTGACGCGCGCCATTCATGCCGCCCGCACCCCCGCGCTCATCATCGCGGTGGATCAGGAGGGCGGGCGCGTGCAGCGCTTCAAGAGCGGCTTCTCGTTGCTCCCGCCGCTACGCCGCGTGGGGCACGAGTTCCACATTGACGCGGCCGCAGGGCTGGAACTTGCGCGGCGACTCGGGTGGCTCATGGCTGCCGAACTGCGCGCCCATGGCGTCGATCTGTCGTTTGCCCCCTGCGTCGATCTGGACTACGGCGCGAGCGAGGTGATCGGCGATCGTGCGCTTGATGCGCGCTCCGCCGCAGTCGCGCAGCTCGCGGTCGCCTACGCCCACGGCATGCGCGATGCCGGTATGGCGGCCACCGCCAAACATTTCCCGGGACACGGCGCGGTCGTCGCGGACTCGCACCTGGCGCTGCCTGTCGACCGGCGCGAGCTTGCGGATCTGCAGGATGATATCGCCCCCTACAGGCTCTTGATCGCCAATGGACTTGCAGGAGTCATGGCGGCGCACGTGGTATTCCCGGCCGTCGATGCTCTGCCGGCGAGCCTCTCGCAGGCGTGGATCACGCACATCCTGCGCGGCGAGCTCGGCTTCCAGGGCGCGGTGTTCACCGACGACCTTTCCATGGGCGGCGCGGCGAGCGCGGGAGATCTTTTGACGCGCGCGCGCCTGGCGCTCGCCGCGGGCTGCGACATGCTGCCCGTATGCAACGATCGGCCCGGTGTGCGCATGCTCATCGAGAAGCTCGAGGCCGAAGCTGCGCCGGCATCGCAGATGCGACTGGTGAGGATGCGCGGCCGCGATGGCATGTCCATCCGCGAGCTGCAGGCCGCGCCCGCCTGGCAGCAGGCGCGCGAGCTTCTGGCGCGTGTCATGGCGCCGCCGGCACTGCAGCTGCACTCGGGCAGCGCATGAATAACTGGTCGGTCGACATGTGGCGGCGCATGGTTGACGCGGCGCCCGAGGGCATCGTGATCTGCGATGCCAAGGTTCCCGGGCTTCCGGCCGTGTACGTCAATGCGGCGTTCACGCAGCTGTGCGGTTATCCCGCCTCCGCGCTCCTCGGCTCCAATCTGCGCATTCTGCAGGGCACCGATCGCGAGCAGGAGGGACGGCAGCGCGTGCGCGAGTCGATCCAAAGCGCGGCCGCCTGCCGCATCCTGCTGCGCAACTACCGCCCGGACGGCTCACTTTTCTGGAACGAATCGCTCATCCAGCCCCTGCAGGACACCTCCGGAGTGATCACGCACTGGGTCGGCTATCACCGCGATGCCGGCGGGCGCTTGAAGAACGGCGAGCGTACGGCCACGGGCCTGCCGCCCTGGTTGCGCGAGGACCGCCTGACGAGCCTGAATTCGCGCGCCTATTTCGAGGAGTTCCTGCAGCGCGACTGGCTCGTGGCGCAGCGCGACTCGCACGAGATCGGGCTCGTCATGTTTGATATTGATGATCTCGGCGCCTACAACGAGACCTTTGACAAGGGGGCAGGCGATGCGTGCATACGGCGCGTGGGGCGCGTCATTGCCGCCTCCTATCGCCGCGGCGCGGATCTGATCGGACGCTGGCAAGGCGGCACCTTCGCCGTCCTCATCCAGGGCGATGCGCCCGAGAAGGCGACGCAGTATGCGCGCGTGGTCACACAGCGCGTGCGCGACCTCCTCATTCATCATCCGCGCGGCGTCGCGGAGCGCTACGTCACGCTGAGCGCGGGCGTTGCGAGCCTCGTGCCGCCGCGGGAGCTTGCGCTCGAAGCGCTCGGCAATGCATCTCGCGCCGCGCTCGCGCGCGCGAAGGCGGCCGGCAAGAACAGCGTCGTTACCGCAGAAGCGACCGACTTCAAATAGTTGCGGTGCGCGCCGTTCAGCGCTTCGCGGGGCGCGTGCCCGCCACCGGCGTCACGAGCGCAATCACGCCAAAGGCCGGATGATCGAAGTAGGTGCGCTCATTGAAGCGCACGCGCCGCCCTTCGTTCAGCGTGAAAGTCGTGCCCGGGGCTGCGCCCAGGCCGGCAGGCGGATTGGCGGGCGCGTAGGCGAGCGTCATCCCCAGGTGCAGATATTGACCGCGCTCGAGCACGATCGTGCCCGTCATGCCCGCGACGTCGATGCCGAGGCGCGGCAGGGCGAAGCCCGCGCGCGTTCCCCAGGCGCTCGCAGTCTGCAACCAGGCCACATGCGCAAGCGGCGCGTAGCCCGCGCTCGCGCGCAGCTTCGCTTCAATATCGTTCAGCTGGAATTGCGATGCGGGCAGCGCCTGCAGGAAGTGGCCGACCTGGGTCGCATCGGCGGGAGCGGAGTCGCCGGAGTTGCTGTCGCTGCTGAAGTTGCGCGCGCCCGCCTCGGCCGCCCAGTTTTCCGCACCACCCAGGGCACTCGTCGCACGAAAGATGATGAGCTCGATGTTGTACGCCGGCACGATGGGCGCGGCCGGCTGCTGCGAAGCGGCGGGCAGCCAGGGAACGAGCGCAACGAGAACAGTAAGGCCAAGGACGGCTGACTTCATCGCGCGATACTCGCAGAAGAGCCTTCGCCGTGGCAAACGACGGCGCGCCTAGGGCGCGCCTGCCCTGCCGAGCCTCTTCAATAGATCGCCTGCGAACTTGAAGCGCGCCTCGTCCGCGGCAATGGCGTGCAGCACGCGCAGTTTGAGCGCGCCTTCCAGGCGATACTCGCGCGGATTTTTCTGCAACATGCGCACGACGGCTGTGGGCTCGACGCGATTTTCCTGCTCGAAGAGCACGTAGCCCCCCTGCGGGCCGAGGTCCAGACGGCGAATGCCGAGCGCGCGCGCGAGCAGCTTCAGGCGCGCGATGCGCAGCAGATGCTGCGCGCTTGCCGGCAGCGCGCCGAAGCGATCGATGATCTCGGCGGTGAGCTCATCGAGAGCGGCTTCGTCGGCCGCGGCGGCGATGCGTTTGTAGAGCGACAGGCGCACGTGCACGTCGGCGATGTAGGTGTCGGGTATGAAGGCGGGCAGGCGCAATTCGACTTCCGCATCGGCGGCGAGCGGCCGGTCCAGGACCGGTTCGCGGCCGTCTTTGAGCGCTTTTACGGCCTGCTCGAGCATGTCGAGGTAGAGCGCAAGTCCCACCTCGGTCATCTGGCCGCTTTGCTGCTCGCCCAGGAGCTCGCCGGCGCCGCGGATCTCAAGGTCGTGGGTCGCCAGCACGAAGCCCGCGCCGAGCTCTTCCATGGATTCGATCGCCTCCAGGCGCTTGCGCGCATCGGCGTTGAGCGCCGCGCGCGGCGGCGCGATGAGATAGGCATAGGCGCGGTGGTGGGAGCGGCCGACGCGACCGCGCAGCTGATGCAGCTGCGCAAGCCCCATGCGGTCGGCGCGATTGATCATGATGGTGTTCGCCGTGGGCACGTCGATGCCGCTTTCAATGATCGTCGTGCACACGAGCAGATTGAAGCGCCGATGATAGAAATCCACCATCAGCTGCTCCAGATCGCGCTCGCGCATCTGCCCATGGCCGAAGCGCACGTTCGCTTCGGGCACGAGTGCCTGCACCTCGGCGGCGATCCTCTCGATGCTGCGCACCTCGTTGTGCACAAAGTAGATCTGGCCGCCGCGCCGCAATTCGCGCAGCGCCGCCTCGCGCAGCGTCGCCGCGTGCCATTCGATGACGAAGGTCTTGATGGCGAGGCGTTCGGCAGGCGCCGTGGTAATGAGCGACAGATCGCGCAGGCCACCGAGCGCCATGTTGAGCGTGCGCGGTATCGGCGTCGCCGTCAGCGTAAGCACGTGCACCTCGGCGCGCAGCGCCTGCAGGCGCTCCTTGTCGCGCACGCCGAAGCGATGTTCCTCGTCGATGACGAGGAGGCCGAGATCCTTGAAGCGCGCGTGCGCGTGCAGGAGCCTGTGGGTCGCGATCACGATGTCGACCTTGCCCGCCTCGATGGCCTCCAGCGTTGCCTGGGTCTCGCGTTGGTTGCCAAAGCGCGACAAGGACTCGATGCGCACCGGCCAGTCGGCGAAGCGATCCTTGAAATTGGTGAGATGCTGCTGCGCGAGGAGGGTGGTCGGAACGAGGACTGCGACCTGCCTGCCCGAGTGCACGGTGACGAATGCCGCACGCATGGCAACTTCAGTCTTGCCGAAGCCGACGTCACCGCAAATGATCCGGTCCATCGGGCGCGCGCTTTCCAGATCGGCAAGCACCTGGCGGATCGCCTCGGCCTGATCGGCGGTCTCCTCGAAGGGGAAGGCGTTCGCGAAATTCTGGTACTCAAGCTCCGGCACCGGAATGCTCAGACCGCGGCGCGCGCGGCGCCGCGCGTACAGGTCGAGAAGTTCGGCGGCGACGTCGCGGATCTGCTCGGCGGCGCGCTTGCGTGCCCGCGCCCATTGGTCGGTGCCGAGTTTATGCAGCGGCGCGCTCTCGGGTGCGGCGCCGGTGTAGCGCGTGATGAGGTGCAGCGACTGCACGGGGACGTAGACGCGATCGCCGTCGAGATACTCGAGCACCAGGAACTCGCCTCTCTGGCCGGCGACGTCCATGGCCTGCAGGCCGACATAGCGGCCCACGCCGTATTCCTCGTGGACCACCGGTGCGCCGGGATTCAGGTCCTGCAGATCCCGCAGGATGGCTTCCGGATCGGTGGCCGCGCGCTTGCGGCGGCGTTCCTGGCGCGCGCGCGCGCCGAAGAGCTGTGCTTCGGAGACGACGGCGATGGGCGGCGCCGTGAGCGTGAGTCCTTCAAGATCGGGGGCGACGGTGAGGGCGAGCGCCGCAGCGCCGGTCGCAAACTCCTCCCAACCCTCGACGGGCGTTACGCGGTAGTCATGCGCGCGCAGCATTTCATGCAGCACTTCGCGCCGCCCGGCCGAGTCGGCCGCGATCAGGATGCGCCCGCCGAATTGACTGCGGAAACTCTCGAGCGCCGCGAACGGCTGCTCGGCATGCGCATCGATGCGCAGCTCGCGCGGTGCTGCGGTCGGAAAATTGTGCACCCCTTCGCTTGCTGGCGCGCTCTCGAGGTCCGCCTTGAAACTGTTGAGTTCGATCGCGGCAAAGTCCGCAAGCCGCGCTGCGGTTGCGGCCGGATCGAGGAAAATCTCGTGCGGGGCGAGCACCGGCCGCTCGATATCGTGGCGCCGCGCCTCGTAGCGCGCCTGAATGTCCTGCCAGTTATGCTCGAGCGCGCCCGCGAGCGCCGCGTCGTGCACCAGAATCGCATTCTTCGGCAGGTAGTCGAAGAGCGTCGCGGTGGTCTCAAAGAAGAGCGGCAGGTAGAACTCGATTCCGGCCGGCGCCAGGCCTTCGCTCACGCCGCGATAGATGCCCGCCTGAGTGGGCTCGCCCTCGAAGCGCGCGCGGAAGCGGCCGCGGAACAGGCGCACGCCATCGGCGTCGAGCGGCATCTCGCGCGCCGGCAGCATGCGTACGCGCTCGAGCGAATCGAGCGAGCGCTGTGTATCGGGATCAAAGCGCCGGATGGCTTCGATCACATCGTCGAAGAGATCGATGCGCAGCGGCGCCGCGGCCCCCATCGGGAACACGTCGAGGAGCGAGCCGCGCACCGCAAACTCGCCCGGGCTCGTGACCTGGCCGACGCTTGCGTAGCCTGCCTCGATGAGACGGTTGCGAAACGTCGGCAGCGCGAAGCGGTCGCCCTTGGCGAGCTCAAATGCACGCCCCTGCACGTACGCGGGCGGCGGCAGACGCTGGATGAGCGTGTCGGCGGCGACGATGAGGCAGCCGCTGCGTTCCTGCGGCAGCGCGAAGAGCGTACGTAGCCGCTCGGAGGTGATATCCGGATGCGGCGAGAAGAGGTCGTAGGGCAGGACCTCCCAATCCGGCAGCGTGAAGAGCGCGATGCGGCCGCCGGTGAAGAAGCGCAGCTCCGCGCGGCGTCGCTCCAGTTCGCGTGCATCGGCGGCAATGACGACGTACAGGCGCTCATCGGCGCGCGCCGCCTCGGCGAGCGCCAGCGCCGCGGCGCTGCCGTAGAGTTGCCGCCACTCGATGCGCCGCTGGGTGCGCGTGGGGACGGGTGGTTTAAGGAGTGACACGATCGCATCCCCATGCGACCGGGCGGGCCGCAGGAACGCGGCAGCTTACCGGGACGGGAAACGATCGCAAGGCGCGCGCGGGCGCGCCTTGCTCGCGCGGGTGTCAGCCGCTCGTGACGACCGCGTCGATGACGCGGTCACGCTCGAAGAAAACCGAGAAGCCGGCGTAGTCCCAGCGCGTGATCGGCGGGGCGCCGACGGTGGGGTGGCGCGTCACGGGCGCCCCGAACTTCTTCTCGACGGTGGTCATCGTCGAGCCGCGCGCGGGCCGCGCGACAGAGGAATCGCGCACTACGACGTGATCATCGACGACGATGGTCTCCGCGCATGCGGCTCCTGCGGCAGTCAATCCAACGAGCGCGGCGACGAGATAGCGGATTTTCATGTTCGACCTCCTGCACCAATACGAATGACTAACGCATCGGGACCATTCTGTCAAAGGCGCGGAGGCTGCGTCCGGGTCGATCTGTGACACAGGTCTGATTCCTGGCGGCCGCCGGGCACAACTGTGGTTAAATTACCTCAATCGCCTTGCTGCATAGGACGCGCCTGCCGCGCGAGGATGTTCCACCCGCTGTCAATCTTCGTGGGCCTGCGCTACGTGCGCGCTCGCACCCACAAGTTCTTCGTCTCGTTCATCACCTGGGCTTCACTCGTCGGCGTCTGCGTGGGCGTTGCGGCGCTGATCGTGATTCTGTCGGTCATGAATGGCTTCGAGGATGAACTGCGCGATCGGCTGCTCTCGCTCGGCGCGCATGCGCGCGTGGTTGCGAGCCCGGGCAGCGCAAGTGCGCCGAGCGCGCAGGACTGGCAGCGGGTGCGCCGCTTGGTGAGCGCGGTTCCGGAGGTCGCTGGCGTCGCCCCCTACATCGAGCTGCAGGCCCTCGCGGTGCGCACCCCGGAGATGCTGCCGGTGGTGCTGCGCGGCATCGATCCCGAAGCCGAGCGCAGCGTCGATGACATCGGCCGCGCGGTCACCGAGGGGCATCTGGCGGATCTCGTGCCGGGGAGCAATCGCGTCATCATCGGCGCGGTGATCGCGCAGCGCCTCGGCCTCATCCTCGGCGATCCGGTGACCATGCTGATTCCGATCGTGGACGCAGCCGGTGCGCCGACGCCGGCGCTGCGCGAACTGACGGTGGCGGGAACCTTCGAGGTCGGCTTCCAGGATCACGACGCCACGCTCATGTTCGCGCACATCGATGATGTGCGGGCGCTCGCGCCTGCCGTGCAGGCGTCGCAGGGCTTGCGCATCCGCTGCAGCGATGTGTGGGCGGCGCCGCGCGTCGCCGCACGCGTGCGCGCGCTCTTGCCGGCGGCCTTCGAAGTCATCGACTGGACAGTCGACCACGCGACCTATTTTCGCGCCGTGCGCATCGAGAAGACGATGATGGCGCTCATTCTGCTGCTCATCGTCGCCGTGGCGGCGTTCAACATCGTGGCGATGCTCGTCATGGTGGTGACCGACAAGCGCACCGATATCGCGATCCTGCGCACCTTTGGCGCGTCCCCGCGCCGAGTGATGGGCGTTTTTATCACCCAGGGGCTCGTCATCGGCTGGCTCGGTGTGCTTCTGGGAGTCGCGCTTGGCGTCCTCCTCGCCCTCAATGTCGAGGCCATCGTGCCGGTGCTGGAACATACCTTCCGCTTCCAGATCATGGATGCGGATGTCTACTACACGACCAGCATTCCCTCGGATCTCAACTGGTCGAATGTGGTGTGGATCGGGGTTGCGGCGCTGCTCCTCACGGGCTCTGCAACCCTCTATCCCGCCCTCAGGGCCGCGCGTACGGCGCCCGCTGAAGCGCTGCGCTACGAATAACGGCTATGGCAGGCGCATACGAATGGGTGATCGGCACGCGCTATCTGCGCTCGGCGCACCGCCGCGGCTTCGTGTCCTTCGTCGCGCTCATATCGGTGTCGGGCCTCACCCTCGGGGTTGCAACGCTGATCGTCGTGTTGTCGGTGATGAACGGCTTCGAACGCGAGCTGCGCACGCGCATCCTCAGCGTCACGGCGCACGCGACGCTTTCGGGGCTCGATGGCGCGCTCCCAGACTGGCATGCGGCGGTGGCCGCGGCCATGCATGAGCCGGGGGTTCTGGCCGCCGTGCCCTACATTGACGAACAGGCGATGCTGTCGCACGGTCAGCGCATCGCAGGGGCGGGCATCCGCGGCGTGCTGCCGCTTGAGGAAGAGCGCGCGACGGGACTCGCGCAGCATTTGACCGCGGGGCGGTTGACGGATCTTGCGCCCGGGCAGTTCCGCATCATTCTCGGCACGGCGCTCGCGCGCGAGTTGGGTGCGCGCGTTGGCGATGACGTGGTGCTGGTCGCCCCGGAGGGCACGGCGACGCCCACGGGCCTCGTGCCGCGGATGCGCCGCTTTCATGTTGTCGGGCTATTCGAATCGGGAATGTACGAATTCGACCGCGGACTTGCGCTCGTGCACATCGCCGATGCGGCGCGTCTGTATCGTCTGGGGGATCGGGTGAGCGGCATTCGCCTCGCGCTCGCCGATCCGGCGCGCGCACCGGGCACGGTGCGCGCGCTTGCGCTCGCACTGGGCGGGGGTTTCTACGTGAGCGACTGGACCCATGATCACGCAAATTTTTTCCGCTCCATCGAGATCACCAAATCCATGCTGTTCGTGATTCTGCTGATGCTGGTGGCGGTTGCGGCCTTCAATATCGTCGCGACCCTCGTGATGATTGTTAAGGAGAAGCAGACCGACATCGCAATCCTGCGCACCCTGGGCGCAGGCCCGGGCAACATCCTCACCACCTTCGCCATTCAGGGTGTGTTGATCGGGCTTGCCGGCACGCTCTGCGGGGCCGGCCTCGGCATCCTGGTGTCGCGCAACTTGCAGGTGCTCGTGGACGCCCTGGAGCGCGCGCTGCATACGCAGTTTCTCGATGCGCGGGTGTATTTTATGAGCGAGCTGCCTGCCTACGTCGAGGGCCTGGACATCCTGCGGGTGTGTTCGGTCGCCTTCGTCTTGTGCGTGCTCGCGACGGTGTATCCCGCGTGGCGCGCGGCGCGCACTACCCCTGCGGAGGCGCTGCGTCATGACTGAGCCGGTATTGGTAGCCGCCGCAGTGTGCAAGAGTTTTCGCCAGGGTCCGGAGACTCTCGAGGTGCTGCGCGGCATCAGCCTCGCGGTCGCCCCGGCGGAGCGGGTCGCCATCGTCGGCGCATCAGGCTCGGGGAAGACTACGCTGCTGCAGATATTGGGCGGCCTTGACCGGCCGACCTCCGGCGAAGTGCGCGTCGACGGGCGTGACATCCATCATCTGAGCGAGAAGGAGCGCGGCGCGCTGCGCAACCGCGCGCTCGGCTTCGTGTATCAGTTCCATCACCTGCTGCCGGAATTCTCGGCGCTCGAGAACGTGGCGATGCCGCTTCTCATCCGGCGCACGCCCATCGCCGTTGCGCGTGCGCGCGCCACCGAGCTCCTGCACCGTGTCGGCTTGAGCGATCGCCTCGAGCATCGGCCGCATCAGCTCTCGGGCGGCGAGCGCCAGCGCGCCGCGGTGGCGCGGGCGCTCGTGACACAGCCGCGCGTCGTGCTTGCGGATGAGCCGACCGGCAATCTTGACGGGGTCAACGCCGCGCAGGTGTTCGCGCTCATGCTTGAGCTCAACCGCGAGCGCGGAACTAGCCTCATTGTGGTCACCCATGATCTGCGCCTTGCCGCGCGCATGGAGCGCGTGCTCGAGATTGACGCGGGCGTCTTGACTGAAAGCGCCGCCGCGCCGTCAATTCGTTGAGCAGTTGCGACGCGTGCGGTAGCGCCGGCGCACGCTTGAGCGCCACAAGAGCTCAAGTCCAATGCGACCGGAGAAACCGGCAACGATTGAACAGATGAGACAGCCGAAGAGGAATGGCTTCCAGGCAGGGCCGAGACCGTGCTGCAGCCACTCCCAGCTGGGATGAAATGCGAAGTTGTGCGGCGGCAGCCGCAGCGCCGCAGCGCCGATACGATAGGCCGTGTAGTAGATGGGCAGCGCGGTGAGCGGATTCACCACGAACACGGTCGCGAAGATCGTCGGCACGTTCAGCCGCCAAACGATGGCACATAGCGCCGCGAGCGGCAGATGTACCGGCAGCGGCACGAAGCAGATCGCAAGCCCTGCGCCGAAGGCGCCCGTGACGGCACGGCGCTGCAGTGACCATAAGCCCGGGTGCGCGCTGTGCGCGCCAAAAAGGCGCAGGAACCAGCGGCCCTCGAGGCTCTTCGCCGAGGGCATGAATCGCTTGAGAAATTCGCGCGGCATGGGTCCCATCGACTCTAGCAGCATCGCGCGTACGTGGCGCAGCGCCTTGAGCGCTCTTGCCTCTCCGGTATGATGCCGCCTCCTAAGAAGCCCTCCGGGCATGGGGTGTTGGCATGTGGGAAATCGTGCGGGCTGGCGGTCCGCTTATGTGGCCGATCATCCTGTGCTCCATCGGGGCTGCGGCCATCATCCTCGAGCGGCTGTGGACCTTGCAGGACAAGCGTGTCGTGCCGCCGGATTTGACGCAAAAGGTCCGCCAGCTCATCGAGGCGAATCAGATCAACGACAAGGTCATCGCGGCGCTCGAGCAGAACTCCGCGCTCGGCAAGCTCCTGGCGACCGCGCTCATCAACCGCCATCGCTCGCGCGAGGTCATCATGGAACGCCTGGAGGACTCCGGGCGGCACATCGTGCATGAGCTCGAGCGCTTTTTGAGCACGCTCGGCACGATCGCCGGGGTTTCGCCGCTCCTCGGCCTCCTCGGTACCGTGACGGGCATCATCAAGTCGTTCAATGCAATTCAGGCGGGCGGCATGGGCGATCCGCGCGCCCTTTCAGGCGGCATTGCCGAGGCCCTGATCGCGACCGCCGCAGGCCTGTGCGTGGCAATCCCGGCGCTCATCAGCTATCGGTTTCTGCGCGGCAAGGTCGAGCGTATCGTGGTGGAGATGGAAAAGGACGCCGTGCGCATCGCCGATGCGATTGAAGCGACGCATCCGCGCGAGCGTCGCGCGACCGACCACCAGGTGCTGCGCTCATGAACTTGAAGCCGCGCCGCATGGAAGAGCCCGAGATCAACGTCGTCTCGCTGATCGACGTCGTGCTCCTGCTCGTCGTGTTTTTCATGTTGTCGGCGACCTTTCTCGACGAAGGCCGCGTGCGCATCCATCTGCCGCATGCCGGTGATGTGCCGGTCGCCCGTCCCAAGCACGAGCCGCTCGTGATCGCCGTCACGCAGGCCGGCGGCTATCGAGTGAATGAGCACGAGCTCATCAACGCAAGCCCCGACACCTTGCGTGCCGCCTTGCTGAAGGAAGCGGGCAACGACCGCAGCGGTCCGGTCACCATCCGCGCCGATGCACGCGCCACGCATCAGGCCGTGATTACCGCAATGGATGTACTTGGCCGTATCGGCTTCGTCGAGATCGATATTGCCACCGTGAAAACCGCAGCACCGGGTCAGCCTTGAACGACAGCGCCCCCGCCGCGGTACTCGTCAGTCCCGGCGCCGGACGCATCTACCGGCGCCTGCTCAGTTACGCCGCGCCGCACTGGGGCATGTTCGGCATCGGCGTCCTCGGCATGGCTTTGTACGCGGCGACCGACGCCTCCACGGCGTGGCTGGTGCGCGAATTTCTGAACACGACCTTCTTCGAACACAATCCGCAGGCGCTGTGGTTCATTCCGGTCGCCATCGTCGTGCTCTTTTTTCTGCGCGGCGTGGGCGATTACGTCGCGACCTATTTTCCCGGCTGGGTCGGCCGCCAGATCATCAAATCCATGCGCGCGGAGTTATTTGCGCATTATCTGCGGCTGCCGGCGCAGTACTACGACAGCGCCTCATCGGCGCAGATGCTCTCGCGCATGACCTACAACGTGGAGCTGGTGGCGGAGGCATCCACAAACTCCGTGACCGTGCTCATCCGCGACACGCTGACGATCGTTGCGCTCCTGGGCTGGCTCTTTTATCTCGATTGGCAGCTGACGCTGATTGCGCTCACGCTTGCGCCGCTCATCTCCTTCCTGCTGCAGCGCGTCAACCGCCTCTTCCGGCGCTACAGCGCGCGCATCCAGAATTCCATGGGCGATGTCACGCGCGTCGCCAAGGAGGCGATCGAGGGGCATCGCGTCATCCGGGTCTTCAACGCCCAGGATTACGAACAGCGCGCGTTTGACGTCGTCAATGAGCAGAATCGCCACAGCAACATGCGCCTCGTCGGCGCGCGCGCCAGCAGCGGGCCGATAGTGCAGCTGATCGCCGCGATCGGGCTTGCCGTGGTCATGTACTTCGCGATCCGTCAGGTCCTCTCCCACTCGATGCCGGTTGCGGATTTTCTCTCCTTCCTCGCCGGGCTTCTCCTGATCAGCGCGCCGCTGCGGCGCCTCATGCAGGTGTTCGGGCCGCTGCAGCAGGGCATCGCCGCAGGCGCAAGCGTCTTTGAGGTATTGGATACGCCGCTTGAGGATGTCGGCCGCGGCCGCGCGCTCGGGCACGCCCGCGGCGATGTCGAGTACCGCGATGTGCATTTTGAATACGTCGCCGAGAAGGGCGCGGTGCTGCGCGGCATCAATCTGCGTGCGCGCGGCGGCTCGACCCTTGCCATCGTCGGCAAGTCCGGCAGCGGCAAATCAACTTTGGTGAGCCTCCTGCCGCGGTTCTATGATCCGCAGCAGGGCAGCGTAATGCTCGACGGTGTTGACGTGCGCGAGTACGCCTTGGGTGACCTGCGCCGGCAGGTGGCGCTCGTCAGTCAGGACGTGATGCTCTTCAATGACACCATCCGCAACAACATCGCCTTCAGTACCGCCGATGCGACGCCGCAGGCGGTCGAGGATGCGGCGCGCGCGGCCTACGTGCTCGAGTTCGCAGACGAGTTGCCGCAGGGGCTCGATACGCTGGTCGGCGATCGCGGCGCGCTCCTCTCGGGCGGCCAGCGGCAACGCATCGCAATCGCGCGGGCGATCCTGAAGGATGCGCCGGTCCTCATCCTCGATGAGGCCACCTCATCGCTCGATACGCACTCCGAGCGGCGCATCCAGGCGGCGCTCGCGCTGCTCGCGCGCAATCGCACGACTCTCGTCATTGCGCATCGGCTGTCGACGGTGGAGCAGGCCGACCATATCCTGGTGCTCGATGAAGGCGCGGTCGTCGAAACCGGCACACACGGCGAGCTCCTCGCGCACGGCGGCCTGTACGCACAGCTCTACCGCCTGCAGTTCAGCGCCTAAGAAGAGCGGCATGCGCGCGGCGCTGACGCAGCTGTGGTATGGCAATGCGAGCGGCGCGGCACTGCTTGCGCCGCTGGCAGCGCTCTACGGCGCCGTCACGGGCTTACGGCGCCGCGCCTACGCGAGGGGCCTCCTGCGCCGCTACGGCGTCGGCTGCCCGGTCGTCGTCGTCGGCAACCTCACCGTCGGCGGCACCGGCAAGACGCCGCTCGTGGCGTGGCTCGCCGCAGAGCTGCGAAGCGAGGGCTACCGGGTCGGCATCGTCGCGCGCGGCTATGGCAGCCGCGCGCGCGCAGCGCGCCTCGTCGGCGCACATGCGACTTGGCAGGAGGTCGGTGATGAGCCGCTGCTCTTGGCGCAAAGCACCGGCTGCATGACGGCAGTGGGCGTCGATCGCGTCTCTGCAGGACGGCTCCTGAGCGCAAGTGGCATGAACGTCATCATCAGTGACGATGGCCTGCAGCACCTGCGCCTGATGCCCGACTGCCGGATCGTGGTCGTGGACGGCGAGCGCGGCTTCGGCAATGGGCGGTTGTTGCCCGCCGGACCGCTGCGCGAGCCGCTTGCGCAGCTGCGCCATGCCGACGCGGTGGTCGTGAACGGCGCGCCACCCTCTGCCGTGTACCTCGGCAGCGGTGAACGGCTCCCCGCGGCGCTCATCGAGATGCAGCTCGTGCCGGGCGCGGCGCTTGCGCTCGCAAGCGGCGCACGCCGCCCGCTCGAGAGCTTCCGCGGCACGCGGCTGCATGCCGTCGCCGGCATCGGCAACCCCGCGCGCTTCTTTCGCGCGCTGCGCGCCTTTGGCATCGAGGTGATCGAGCACGCATTTGCCGATCACCACGCACTGGTCGCGTCCGAGCTTGAATTCGGGGATGATCTGCCGGTGCTCATGACCGAGAAGGATGCCGTAAAATGCCGCGGCTTTGCCGATGCGCGCCTGTGGTGCGTGCCGGTGGCGGCGCAGCTGACTGACGCGGACTCACAGCTGCTCCTGGCGCGGGTCGTCGAGCGCCTGAAGAGTTACCGGAGATAGAACCGATGGACGCGCGGCTCATTGAAATTCTCGCCTGTCCCGTGTGCAAGGGACCGCTCAAGTATCAGCGCGACTCACAGCTACTCGTGTGTCGCATGGACCGCCTGGCTTATCCGATACGCGACGACGTGCCCGTCATGCTCGAAGAGGAAGCGCGCCAGCTCGCGGCGGATGATCCGCTGCTCGATCACTAAGGATTCCCGCTTTAGTGTTCCGTGTCGTCATTCCGGCGCGCTTCGCTTCCACGCGACTGCCGGGCAAAGTCCTGCTACCGCTCGGCGGGCGGCCGATGCTGCAATGGGTGCACGAGCGGGCGCTCGCCGCCAAGCCGCGCGAAGTCATCATCGCCACCGATGATGCCCGCATCGCCGCAGCTGCCGCGCGTTTTGGCGCGCAAGTCGCGATGACTGCGACATCCCATCCTTCCGGCACCGATCGGATCGCGCAAACGGCGCGCGAGCGCGGCTGGGGCGACGCCGACATCGTGGTGAACGTGCAGGCGGATGAACCCCTGATCCCGAGCGCCCTCATTGCACAAGTCGCCGCGATGCTCGCGACTCATGCGGCGGCGGATCTGGCCACGCTTGCAACCGCCGTCGGTTCGCTCGAGGAGTTTCTGGATCCGAATGCGGTCAAGGTCGTCACCGATGCGCAGGGGCGCGCGCTGTACTTCAGCCGCGCGCCCCTGCCCTGGGACCGCGACGGCGCAGCCGCGCGGCCAGCGCAAATGAGTTTCGCCGGCGCGCGGCGCCATATCGGGATCTATGCCTATCGGGTGGCCGCGCTGCACAGGCTCACCATGCTGCCGCCGAGTCCGCTCGAGCGGCGCGAGCGGCTCGAGCAGCTGCGCGCTCTCGAGCATGGCTTTCACATCCAGGTGGGCGAGGCGAGTGAGGCCCCGGGTCCGGATGTGAATACTCCGGAGGATCTACTGCGCGTCGGGCGGCTTATCGGCGTTTGAGTGGCGGCGGCTCTCGCCGCGTGAGACGCGTCCTACACGCAAGTCAGCGCTTCCCGATAGTGATTGCACGGTGCCACCGGCAATCTTGGGCTGTGCGGCCAGAACGCCGGCAAGGTGCCCGCGAAAGCTGCATAGCGGAGAAAAAATCATGCTGCACTATGCTGTTGTGTTTTTCATCATCGCCCTGATTGCCGCGGTATTCGGCTTTGGCGGCATTGCCGCCGGCGCCGTCGGCATCGCGAAAATTCTGTTCTTCGTATTCCTGGTACTCGCAGCGCTCAGCTTCCTCGCCAATCTGATGCGGCGCGCGTAGCGGCCGCAGGTCGCCTAAAGACAGCTGCGCCGGCTCCTGCGGCGCAGCTGCAAAGTGCGCTGCGGGGCTAGATGCCCGCGTACCACTCGTAGCCCTGATCTTCCCAGTAGCCGCCATTGCCCGCGCCGATTTTTGCAAAGCTCGACACGAGCTCAATGCGCATAATGTATTTGGCCATCTTGTAGCCGAGCTGCCGTTCAATGCGCACGCGCAGCGGCGCGCCGTTGGCGATCGGCAGCAATGCGCCGTTTAGAGCGTAGGCGAGGATGGTCTGGGGGTGGTAGGCGTCGTCAAAGTCGATGCTTTCATAATATCGAGTTCCCGCCGCGTCCATGGGATCGGCGCAATGAAAGACCACGAAGCGCGCCGCGGGTCGCGGTGTGGCCATGCGCAGCAGCGCGGCAAGCGGCACACCCGTCCACTGGCCGATCGCGCTCCATCCTTCCACGCAGTCATGGCGGGTAATCTGCGTGCGGCTCGCCATGGCGCGCAGCTCGAGAAGCGATAGTTCGAGCGGCTGCTGCACAAGTCCGTCAATCCGCAGGCGCCAGTCGGCAAATTGATTCGCGGCGAGCGCCTGGTATTGCGGATCATCAGGGTTCGCGGTGCCGTTGCTGCGAAACTGCGGCGACAGGTCGGCAGCACTGAATTCCTGCGCCAGCGAGCGGCGCGAGCTTGCCAGGCGCTGCGCGCCGCGGCTTGCGCGTTCGCCCACGCCCAACACCTTGGGCAACCAGGCGCTGCGCGAGGCCGCATCACAACCGGCGAGGAGCGCCGCTGCCGTTCCTGCCAAAAGCCGGCCGAGGAAGTGGCGGCGCGAGTTGTCAGCGCCGCTCGTCCGCATGCTCGCTCTCTACGCTATAGCGACCGGTGACCATGGAGCGCAGATTATTGAATACTCCGCTGATGAGGACTTCAAATACGTGCACCAGCACGAAGGCAACGAGCGCCCAAGCGGCGATGAAATGCAAAGTCCGCGCGGATTGACGTCCGCCGACGATATCGACCCATCCGGGGACGACGCTATCCAGACGCGGCGAGAGCGCCCAGCCCATCAGAATCACGAATGGCAGAAGTCCAAAGATCACGAACAGATAGGTGAGCTTCTGCAGCACGTTGTAGCGGCGGGCGGCCGCTCCGCGCGGATGGCGCAGGCGCAAATGATCGACGACGGAGCGCCCGATCGAGCGCCAGTCGCTACGCGTCGGAGCGAGGTCATGGGCGAGGTGGCGGCTCGCGATGGAATAGATGACGTAGATGAGCCCATTGCCAACCAGCACCCAGGCAAAGAAGAGGTGCCAGCGTCTGCCCATCGCGAGCCAGCGTCCCCCGGGCAGCGTCAGCCAGGATGGAAAGCCGTTTGCGAGCTCAAAAAAAGCCGCACTGCCCGTGTACGAGGATCTTCCCCAGTTGAGCACCGGGTGTGCGTTGAAAATCTGCAGGCCGCTCATCAGCAAGATGCACAGCGCCGCAAAATTGATCCAATGCAATACCCGCACGGGGAGCGCATGGCGGTAGTAAGACCCTTGTGACGCGCGGAGTTCGTGTGCGCCACTGCCCGGCGCATGCGCGGGTTTCACTGAAGCTTCGGTTGCCATGGGCCGTATGGTAATTCGCGCCAGTGATTTCTGGCAGTAAATTGCCGGAGTAGACCTTGACTGCCGGTAGAGTATTGCAGAGGCGGCGCGCATGGCGCCTTCCTCGCTGATCGGGGCGGTGCGGGAGCGCCGGCGCAGAAAGAGCGCATCTCCCGGGGCGCGATTTTGGGCGCGACGCGGTAGGATTCGTCATGAGTCCCATGAAGCCGCCCGTGATCGAATGAGAGTCCTCTTCGTCTGCCTGGGAAATATTTGCCGCTCACCGACTGCGGAGGTCGTGTTCCGCGCCATCGCGGCGCGCGAAGCGCGCGATCTAGTCATTGATACCGACTCCGCGGGCACTGCGGGATATCACATTGGCGCGGCTCCGGATGCGCGCTCCCAGCAGGCAGCCCGGCGCCGCGGCTACGATATGTCGGCGCTCAGGGCGCGCGTGGTTGCACCCGAGGATTTCGAGCGCTTCGATCTCATCCTCGCCATGGATCGAGAAAACCTGACGGTGCTGCGCCGCCGCGCGCCGCGCGAGCGGCAGGACCGCATACGCCTGTTTCTCGAGTTCGCCCCCGACCTCGGCACGAGCGAAGTGCCGGATCCTTATTACGGCGGTCCGAACGGCTTTGAGGAGGTGCTGGACCTTGTTGAGGGCGCAGCGCGCGCCCTTGTGGCGCATTTGCGCCGCGAGCGCCAGGCTCAGCCGGTCTAAGTTGACGTAATACTTACTCCTCGGGACCGCGATCCCCTCCCGGAATCTTCTCCGCGGGGCCCGACGACCAGACCACAAACGGCCGGGCGGGCTGCGATGTGCCAGCTGGCGCAGGCGGCACCGAGGGCTCGAAATGGGCGATCGTCTCGCGCGCAGGCGGTGGCTCGCGCGGCTCGGGCAGCGCCTCCTCCGGCCGCCCCCCGTTGCCTGCAGGGGCCGTTTGCTGGGGCCGCGAGTCCTCTCGCGCGGGCGCCACGCCGCCCGAGTTGCCCGTATCCGGGATACCCATGCCGCGTCCCGCGCCGCCGCCGCCGCGCCGGCCACGACGCCTGCCGCGGCGTCCACGGCGTGGCTCGCCGCGCTCGCTAGGTTCGGAGGGCGCTTCCGCTCCTGGCAGGGCAACGACGGGCGGCAGCGTAGCTGCCGCAGGCTCTTCCCGCCGTGGCACGGGCGCGGGCTCGCCCGCGCGCTCGGGCGGTCGGTCGCGGCCTTTCCGGTCGCGGTCGCGATTGCGGTCGCGGGGTTCATGATCACGGCGGGCGCCATCGGCCCGGCGCGGCGGACGCCGGTGATCGGGCCGACCGCGATCGCGGCGTGGATCGGAGCGGTTGCCGCGCTCGG
>Ga0302326_10006357_pt1 | contig 26514 bp, 21 predicted proteins | sample Palsa_T0_3_FD_202264 | JGI IMG/M metagenome (GOLD analysis project Ga0302326, IMG submission 202264) | Peat permafrost microbial communities from Stordalen Mire near Abisko, Sweden - Palsa_T0_3 | ecosystem: Environmental > Terrestrial > Soil > Palsa > Peat permafrost | place: Sweden: Abisko... | reverse complement strand
ATTTAAAGAAACCGCGTTGGAAGAAAAGGCGTAAGCCAATTACCGCGGCCGGTCGTTTGGTGCCGGTGGAGTTGGCGGCCAGGAAATCGCCGAGGCGGCACGAACCGAGTTGTGGGCTGGCCGTGGGGCTGCCGAGCGGGCGCCGGATCGAAGTGCATCCTGATTTTGATACCAGTACGTTCGAACGCCTGGTGGGCATCCTGGCGCGGGCGTAAGCCGTGTTTGGACTGGGCCCAGCTACACGCATCTATCTGGCGCCGGGGTCACCGACATGCGCAAGGGGTTCGAGGGGCTGTACGGTCTAGTCCGCGATCATTTGTCGTGTGAGCCTCTGAGCGGGCACCTGTTCTTGTTCTGCAATGCCCAGCGCAATCGGTTAAAGGTCCTCGTCTGGGACGGCAGCGGACTCTGGGTCTGTGCCAAGAGGTTGGAGAAAGGGCGTTTCACCTGGCCGCAATCCGGGGACGCGCAAGGCAAGGTCGTCCTGAGTCACGAAGAACTCTCCTTATTACTGGGTGGGATCGATCTGGCCAAAACCAAGCACAAGCGGTGGTACCGGAAGGCTTCCCCCGAGGGGCACGCTGCCGCATAAGTTGCGTGGTTGTTTGAACCTTTCGATCGACTCTGGTAAATCATTAACTCATTGTGAGTTTAGCTTCCATTCCTTCAGCACCAGCCGATCTCGAACTCATCGCACAACTGAAGAGCAAGCTACAGTACGCGGAGCTGCGGATTCGTGTGCTGGAAGAGCGACTGCGGCTGATGCGGATCGAGAAGTATGGTACGGGCGGAGAAAAACTCTCGCAGGCGCAAATGCGATTGTTGGAGCTTGAGCCTGTCGTCAGTCAAATGATCGAGCAGGCCGAGAGCGAGCACGCGCCAGTGCATCGCTCGACCAAGAAATCCGTCAAGCATCCGGGCCGCCAGGAGTTGCCGGCGAATCTTCCCCGCGTCGAGCGGATTCTGCCTTGCACGCCGGATCAGCACGTGTGCAAACGCTGCGGCAAAGAAACTGTGGTGATCGGCTACGAAGAGAGTTCCCAGTTGGACGTGGAGCCGTTGAGGTACTTCGTACTGGTCACGAAACGAGAGAAGCGGGCTTGCCGGTCATGTGAGGATCTCGGCGTCGTCTCAGCGCCCCTGCCGCCACGGGTCATCGAGAAGTGCCTGGCCAGTGACCGCATCGTCATCGACACGGTCGTCAGCAAGTATTGCAATCACACACCGCTGCATCGGCAGAGCGTGATTATGGAAAGGGATCGCGGCTTGGAAATCAGCCGCGCAACCCTGGACGGATGGGTTCTGAAAGTCAGCGAGTTGCTGATCCCGATGGTGGCGGCAATGAGGCGAGAATTGATCAGCGGAAGTTACATTCAGGCGGATGAAACCCCAGTCGATGTGCAGGCACGCGAGGGCCGAGGTAAGAACCACCAAGCGTACCTGTGGCAATACAGCCGCCCCGGAGGAACTGTGGTGTTCGACTTCCGTCTAGGCCGTGGACGCGATGGGCCGAAGCGGTTCCTGGGACAGTTCGAAGGCATTCTCCAAACCGACGGCTATGCAGCGTATAACCAAATCGGTGGGCCAAGAATGGTACATGCCGCGTGTTGGTCTCATGCAAGAAGGCAGTTTTTCGAAGCAGTACAGCTAAATCCCCGAGATCCGGTTGCAACCCCGATTGTGGCTCAGATGGACGAACTGTTTGCCATCGATGCAGAAGCTCGCCGCAAAACGCTGACTACTGCGGCGCGCCATGTCCGGCGTCAGGAAACAGGGAGACCTCTTCTCGATGATATCCGCAGCAAGATCGAGGCAGCGCAGTCCGCTGCTTTGCCTTCCAGCGCACTTAGTAAGGCCTGCCAGTACGCGCTCGCATTGTGGAAGAAGCTCACCCGCTTCTTAGAGTATCCCGAATTAGAGCTAAGTACTAACCTGGCGGAGAATTCCATGCGTCCGGTAGCTCTTGGTCGAAAGAATTGGTTGCACATCGGCAGCCCACAAGCGGGACCGAGGGTTGCGGCAATTCTCTCGGTCGTGGAAAGCTGCCGTCGGCTGAAAATCTCCGTGCGCGACTATCTGGCAGCGATCCTTCCCGGACTTGCCGATGTCTCGATCCAGCGCCTCCCAACCCTCACTCCCGCTGCGTGCGTTGCCCACCGTTCCTAAGCTCAGAGTTGTTGGCGAAAATCGAGAGCACATCGCTGTTCCCTGGGTTGAGCGGAAAAACTCAACTGCGAGTAGGGCAGCTTTGCGGGTGAGGAGGATGTAGCCTTTGGTCTTGGCATTGGCTTCGACGGCGGTTAGGTGCGCGCGTCCAGCCGTCGTTTGTCCCGATTTCATTTCGATTTCCCCGAGCGCGAGACGCGCATCGAGCTCGACACCCATATAACCGAGCTCTCGCGACTTCGCAATGATGGTGGCTAGTTCCTTCTTTGCCGCAATTCCAGCAGGCGAGTGGGCAATGTTTTTTTCGGCGTCCCGATGCTCCGCTGTGAGTCAGATCGCCACTGGACCTAGCGCATGGGTGCAGCGAGTTTGGCGTATTCTGCCCTAGCCTCTTTGAGGATGGGAATGTCCGGGTCGGCGTCTTTCCAGAGTGTGAGGAAGTCCTGGTACTGGGCGCGGGCTTTGACGGCGTCGCCCTGCAACGCAAAGGCGCGGGCCAGACCGAGGCGAGCCAGCGCGCCCAATGGAAAATTCACCACCAGCCCGTAGTGGTCGACGAACTTCTGAAATTCCGCTGCCGCTGCGTTGCCGTCGTGCAGCATGAGATAAGCCTCTCCACGCAAATACACCGGGAACAGGACTACATTGAGGCCGTCGTTGGTGTTTGCGCCGAGTTCGATTGCGCTCACAACTTTCAAGAGTTCGACTGCGTGGCTCGGATCTTTGCTGCGCAAGGCGACTGCCGCCCCAATCGTAGGCAGCCAATACTTTTGGACCGTCGTATCCAGAGGAAACGTCTTGTCGAGTTCGGCCGCCAGCTTTTGCGCCTGTGCTGTATCGCCTGCACGCGCCAGGGCCAGCGCCGTAAATTTCTGAACGTTGTAGCCTGGGCCGAGTTTCAAAGCCGCATGGGCCGCGGCACGTGCCTGCTCCCGGTTGCCCGCTTCCACCTCGCGCAGCGCCGCTGCTGCCAGATAGGTTGCAGCCGTTTCTTTGGCGTCGTTGCGCTTGGCGGAATCGATCGCCCGCTGGGTCAGCGCGCGAGCTTTTTTCAACTTCCCGTGCCAGGCTTCCGTGTCCGCTTCCGTGGCCAGCAGCAGGTCTTCCGTGCCCGGCTTGCCCATGGCGGAAGCTGCTAGTTGCGCCATCTGCGTCGTGTCCCCCTCCAGAAAAGCCAACAGATAGTGATCCTGGAGCAACCCCTCGGCGCTCATCAACTTGCGTTCCTCCACCTGCTTGTACACCGCCTCCGCATCATCCAGCCGATTCAGATTTATGTAGCCGGCGGCGAGGTTTTGATAGGCGGCACCGTAGTTCGGCGCCAGGCGCACCGCCCCTCGATCCTCTTCCAATTCTCTTTCGTGATTTCCGAGGTCGCAGTAAATGATTGCCAATTCTCCGTAAGACGAGGCGTTTTTCGGGTAATCTTTCTGCCACAGCTCGGAAGCTTCGGCCGCCTTCTCCAACTCTCCCGTCACACGCACGTAGTAGTACGCCTCGATTTCTAACCGCTCTTGTTCGCTCACCTTGTCTCGCAACGCGTAAGCCTTACGCGCATTCTCTGCCGCCAACCCACTTTGGTTGAGGTTTCCGTAGCTAACCGCCATCGCCTGATAGCTCCGCGCGAAATTCGGGTCGAGTTCCACCGCCCGCTTGTAGAGGGGCAGGGCGGAGTTGTCCCCTTTCGCATTCTGCACCTTAATCCCCAAACTGTAGGCTTCTAGCGCTTCCAGCGACGTCGTGGTCACTTCGTCCAGCGGCGTGGCAAACTTCTCTACTGAACTAAGCGACTCGCCCAGCTGGCTCCGCACGCTGACTGTGGCCTTATCCAAGGCCTTGAGCACTCTCCCCTTGTCGGCGGCTTGCTCCCGTGCTTCCGCAAGCAAGCCACCGGTATTGCAGCTCACTGCCTTCAGGGCAACCACGTACTGGCTTCCCAACCCGGTAATCGAGCCGGTCAGCATGGCCTTGCTGTGGGCCCGCTGGCAGACCTCGCGTGTCAACTCCGGCGTTAAACGGTCGCCGGGTTGCCGGCCCATCAGCTTCAATGTTTGATTCACCTTACGATCGGAGACCAGAGAGAGAAAGGGCGACTGACCGAGCTGTACCGAGAGTCCTTGTTTCAGCGTGTCGTCGAAGACCGCGTCCCCGGTCTTGTTATCAAAGTCGGCGAGCACGATTGTGTCTTTGTCGGTCAACTTCAGAGCCTTTGAGGACTTCCACGCGTGGCCAACCCACAGCCCAATGCACACGGCCATCACAACAAAGATGACGGCAGCGGCTGTCAACTTCCATCTGCGTGACCACGATGGCCGCCGACTCTTTCGTGCTGTTCTCCTCCCCAGCGTTGACAGGAGGTCAGTGCTCATTTGCGCAGCTGACTGGTAGCGCCGTTCGCGGTCTTTTTCCAGTGCTTTGTCGATCGTGGCGACAAGCCTCGCGGGAAGCGTAGAGTTCAGGTCGCGCAATGGTACCGGGGTGCTGTTGAGGACGGCATCACGCACAACCGCTGCGGTGTCACCGCCGAACGCACGCTGCCCGGAGGCCATTTCGTAAAGAACCAGCCCAAAGGAGAACAGGTCCGTTCGCGCATCCAGTCTGTCGCCGCGGGCCTGCTCCGGTGACATGTAGCCCGTCGTCCCTATTGCCATACCGGTCCGGGTCGCGTTCAGCGCATCCTCACCTTCGTCAAAAGTGGAGAGAGGAGCAGCTAAATTCTGCTGTTCTGGCGCGGCGTTAGAGTGTTCGGCGATCTCCATTAGCTTTGCCACGCCGAAATCCAGAATCTTGACCAAGCCTCGATTCGTAAGGAAGATGTTGGCGGGCTTGATGTCACGATGGATGATGCCCCGCTCGTGCGCAGCCTCCAGGCCCGTGGCAATCTGGACCGCGACATCTACCAATTGATCGACGGAAAACGCTCTCTCAACGGAGACTTCTGAAGCGGCAGAAGCCAGACGGTCGCGCAGCGTCTCGCCTTCCAACAACTGCATGACGATGAAGGGCTGCCCTTCGTGCTCCCCAAATTCATAAATGGAGCAGATGTTGGGATGGTCGAGCGCGGAGGCCGCGCGCGCCTCGCGTTCAAAACGCTCCAGCGCCTTGGAATCGTCGCCCAGGTCTTCCGGCAGGAATTTCAGTGCTACGGCACGCCCCAGCTTCAGGTCTTCCGCCCGGTAGACCACCCCCATGCCGCCGCCGCCTACGATTTCCAGCACGCGGTAGTGCGAGACGGTCTTGCCGGTCAGACTCGACGCCGCACGTTTCGACCGCAAAGCCGTCTCATAGATGCCGCTGGAGACGTTGCCCTCCGCGTCGGCTGCCACGCGTTCCACCGGCACCATCAGCCGATAGCCAATCCGCGCCAATGTCTTGATGTACTTCGGGTCGTCGACGGAGTCGCCAAGCGCCTTGCGTAACTTTTTGATCACCGCGTTAATACTCTGGTCGAACTCCACTATCGTGTCATTCGGCCAAAGCTTCTTCTGGATTTCATCGCGGGTCGCAATTTCGCCGCCGCGCTCCACCAGCATCAACAGCACCTGGAAGGGTTGTTGCTGTAAGGGTATAGTCCCCTCGCCTTGGTGCAGTTCTCCGGTTCGCAGGTCGAGTTCGAAGTCTCCGAAGCGTACGCGAACTGGCAGCATGCCTCGCATAATCGCGCAAGTTTACTGCCTGACAGCACAAATTCCTAGCGTGTTTTTTTTCGAAAACATCGTAAATCAAGGCTTCCGGGAGAGCGGCACGCAGTTCGCGAGGGTGCGCGAAATGAGTAACTTACAGGGATCACTTACAAATCACTCAAGAAGTCACATCCCGACCATTGAATTAGCGACACGATTCGCACACACTGCGCACCATTGCAACAGAAGCTCGGGTGAATCATGAGAATTCAAATAAGTAAGACCGTTGAAATCGCCAGTGCCGCACTGCTGTGCTGCTGGTGCCCACGCCGACCGCAGCCGACCTGCCGCCCGGAGATTGATCTCTGCTCAATAAAATCATTAAGAAGACTGGAGAACACGATGAAAAGCTTGAAAACGCAATTAGCCGTAGTCTTACTTTCCACAGTATGTTTGTTCACCGTCGCTTACGGACAGGTTATCCCCAGACGCGATCTGGCGACTCGCAACCAAGTAAGGCCAGTCCAAAGCCAATCCGCCAAATCGGAGCCGATGGTCCAGGAACAGGAAACCGTTCTCTACTCGTTTACCGGGATGGCGGACGGGGCAAGCCCCGGGGGAGGACTCATTAGGGACGGGGAGGGCAACCTCTACGGCATTGCTTCCGAGGCCGGCGACCCGAGTTGCCTCTGCGGGGTGGTGTTCAAGGTGGACAGGATGGGCAACGAGACCGTGCTCCACACCTTCACTGGTCCACCGGATGGATATGAAACCTTTAGCAATGCCAGTCTGGTCCGGGACGATGAGGGCAACCTCTACGGCACCACAACAAGCGGCGGCAGTGCCAGTGCGCCTTTCGGAACTGTGTTCAAGCTCGCACCTCCGGCACAACCGGGGGGTACCTGGACTGAGACGATTCTCCACAGCTTCTGCTCTGCCGCGAACTGCACGGACGGCAACACTCCCTATGTGGGAGTGATCCGAGACCATAACGGTAACCTCTACGGCACCACCGCGGGCGGCGGCGAGGGCTGCACGAATTACGACGGCTGCGGAGTGGTGTTCAAGCTGGACCGGAAGGGCAACGAGACCGTACTGTACAGCTTCTGCGTGACGGGTGGGTTTGGCAACTGTGCGGACGGACAATCTCCCAACGCCGTGATCCAGGATGCAGCGGGCAACATCTACGGCACTACTGAGTATGGCGGCGCCGACCTGGCCTCATGCGGAGCCGGTTGCGGAGTAGTGTTCAAACTCGCGCCTCCGGCACAGGAGGGTGGCGCTTGGACTGAAACCGTGCTCTACAGCTTCACCGGCGGAGCGGATGGCGGAGAACCCTTCGCGGGTGTCACCGAGGACGCTGCGGGCAACCTCTACGGCACCACATCAGGAGGCGGCGACGCTGCCTGCAGCCTAAACTATTTTCCCGGGTGCGGAGTGGTATTCAAGCTCGCGCCCCCCGCCCAAGACGGTGGCGCTTGGACTGAAACCGTGCTCTACAGCTTCACCGGCGGAACGGACGGTGGATATCCTGTGGGTGGCGTGATCCAGGACGCTGCGGACAACCTCTACGGTACGACCCTATTCGGCGGCCTCGACTCCCCTTACTGCTCGTTCTACTGCGGCGTCGTGTTCAAGCTGGACACCTCCGGCAACGAAACTGCGCTGTACAGCTTTACCGGGCTTGCGGACGGGAATAACCCTTACTCGGGTTTAATCCAGGACGCGGCGGGCAACCTTTACGGCACTACCGGATACGGGGGCGACTTCAACGGCACTTTCTGCGCGAATAACACGGGCTGCGGCGTGGTCTTCAAGGTTGCCCCAGCGGGAGTGAGTGTGTCCCCAAGCAGTCTCAACTTCGGCAACGTCGGGTTAGGCCATCGGGCAAAGCAAGTTGTGACCCTCGAAAACCAGGGCGTTGACGCGGTGGAGATCGGTCCCATAACGTTCACCGCCATCACGGGAGATGTATCCCAATTCAGCGACCACGTCTTTTGCCCAGCCAATCTCGGAGCCGGTAAGAGTTGTACGATCGCGGTCATTTTCACACCCGACGCAGTAGGCGCGGACGCAGCCACGCTAAACATTGTGACCAGCGCTCCAGGCAGCCCGGTCGAGGTGCCGATCGCCGCCGCCGGGATCGAGAAAGGAAAATGAGAAGGAGCCTAGCGCGGGGGTTAGAGTTGCCTGGCCCCCGCACAATCACAGCTAAGTCGCCCGGGCCGTCCGGGCGGCTTTTCTTTTGTGACAGAAACACAGTCAGGGTGCGGGGCAAAGCAGCTTTTGGGACGGTTTGCTCTTGCCTGTCGAGGGAGATGGTTCTCTTTCAGGGCTATGGAAAGGCGCTCGTATCTCAGCCCTTAGCGCAGATTCCGCTCGTGGAACAGGTGTGTTGCTCAAACGCTTACTATCAAGACAACGGGGCGCCATTATTCAAAGCGGATGAAGGGTAGGCACGATCGGCTAGACAGTCTGGTAACCGCTACGTGGGCAAAAAAGCGCAGACCTAATGCCAACCGGGAACGCCGGAGCTGGAACCCCTCGCGCTCCGGCACCCCCGGATTGGCGGTGCCGATTAGCCGGTGGTTATGCCGAACGCTTCCGTTGTTCGTCATTGATTACTGTCTGTACGGTCTTCTTGATCGACCACGTAGGAACGGGCGGCAAGAAAAGCGGACGGAAGTGATGGTGCATACAGAAATGGCATCGGACAACTTGAAGGAAGAAGAAGCAACACAATTCATCCCACCGCGTGTTGGGCTGAGACGCGTATATTTCATCTCCGCCGCAGTAGGGGCAATTCCACAATCCGATTCGACGCATAACAATCTCCTCATTCCCTAGGCTTTCACACTCGAAGCCCCCGACTGCCCTGTGGGAAGAAGAATTCCAAACTACTTTTGCCCGAAGAAAAGAACTGTGCAATTTTGCTCAAGTCTGAGGCTTGGGCTTCAGAGACTTTCCGCAAACAGGACACCAATGCCACGGGTCCCCAGCTCCCCATTCCATCCCACAGACGGAGCAAGGCATCACGTAGTTGTCGGCGGGGGTTGGGCCGAATCCCATCTTGAAAAACTTTCTTAGCAGCTTCCGGGATCTCTTGGCGGGCAAAGTCAGCGTGAAGTCCGTACCCAGCCGGTGTTTTCAGCCCTCGCGCTGGATCAGCAATCCGATGCTCTGAGATTCAGCTTTATCCTCGGCTTGTTGTGGCACCCAGGACGTAGTGATAATTTCTTGAGCTCTCTGTTGTGCGACTGCTGCGATGAAAGAACCCGGTCTCAAATTTGGCTTCGGCGCTCTCAAGAACGGCCGACTCGGAATATCGGCGGTATACGGTGCATTTCTTGTTGAAGCGGCATCGCATTGTCTTCGGTGCAGCCATCATGAGGACCCCGTATTCCTTTATGTAACTGGCGATGTCTGCATGGCGTGCAATCTGAAATATTCTGGAATGACTGAGCGAAATGCTGGCACCTGGGCGGACCTCCAAGAAGCAACGGAATATGGTGCCTACGGCCTTGCCATCATCGTTGCATTGGCTCTTACTCAAACGCGACGAGTGGAACGATCAGCCAGGGGCACAGGTGTCGACTACTGCGTGGGTGACGGTAAAGACCAGCGCGGCATCTTCCAGGGCTCCGCTCGCTTGGAGGTGTCGGGCATCTTAAAGGGAGATAAAACGAAAATTGCTGGTCGCCTACACAAGAAGTTAGCCCAGACCGAGCGTTCAGATAATACCGGTTTGCCTGTCGGTTTTTCGGACGTTTTTCGTTATTCCCAAGCCACTCATTTCCATGATTTCTCTCGGAAATCCATCTTGATTGATGGAAATCCGGACCAAGCACTCCTTTTGTGGACAAATCGCATCCGCTTCCCTAGGCTCGACATGATTGCTGATCTCACCGGCATTCGGGAAGCCGAACGTTGTTCTCCGGTACTCACGAGCGAAGGTCGCCCCGGCTGCCGCCGGAACTCCTCTGGCTGATCAAACAGATCCGGCCGCTCCTGCACTGGCACCTGGCCAGCTTCCTGTGCATCACGGCCGGCAGCCTGCTCGCACTGCTCTCGCCGCTGCTGCTCAAGTGGCTGATTGACTGCATCATTCCCCAACGAAGTCTAGGACTGCTGCTCGTCGCAGTGGCGTTGATTTTCGTCGGTCACCAAGGCAGAGTTGCCCTCACCAGCCTGGGCAGTTACCTGATGCTCAGCGCGTCACAGAAAATGGGGCTCGCCCTCAGAGTGAGGCTGCTCAATCATCTGGATAGTCTTTCCGCCGACTACTACGAGCAGACGCCCGTTGGCACGGTGATGTATCCGCTCAAAGAACCGATCGAGGAGATTTCCTATTTCGGATCCGATCTCGTGCCGGCGATTCTGCGGATGCTACTCACGACCGCATTCACATTGGCAGCCATGTCCGGGCTCAGCCCCGCGCTCACGCTGACCGTTGTTCCTCTGATTCCTGTTTTCCTGGTGACGCGGCAGTACTTCCGGAAAAAGCTTGCGACCAATGCGGATACTGCACAGAAGGATTGCCTTGCCTGGAGTAATTTCCTCGAGGAACATCTCTCGTCCGTGATTTCGATTCAGCTTCTGGGCCAGGAGAAGCGTCAGGAAAGAAGGGCCTTCCGGTTTCTGGCACGCTCGCTGCGGTCACAGCAGCGCCTTTATCGGACCGCCACATGGTTCACGGTTTGGAGTTCTCTCGCCATTGTTCTGGCCATGTCCGCGGTCATCGGTTATGGCGGAAAGAACGCGCTGGCGGGGACACTGAGTATCGGAAGCCTGGTCGCCTTCTATGGCTTTGTGACCCAACTCTTCGATCCACTAAGCGGCGCCTCCGAACTTTATGCCAGGGCGCAGAAAACCTTTGCCAGCATTCGCCAAGTGCAAGGCGCATTTGCCTTACGGCCAAGCGTGACCACCGCCGCGGGCGCAGCCATGCTTTCCAGGCAGGACACGGGAGAGATCGAGTTTGCCGATGTCGAGTTTGGATATCCCAGGAACAAAGATCTCCTTCACGTCACCTCGCTTCGGATACTACCGGGGGAACAGATAGCAATCGCGGGGGAAAACGGCGCCGGGAAGAGTACGCTTGTCAGACTCATCGCCAGGTTCTACGATCCGATTTCGGGCGAAGTACGGCTCGGCGGGGAAGATATCCGGAATATTCATCTGAAGAGCCTGCGCCGGCACATTTGTTATCTGCCGCGCGACCCAGTCTTGTTCGATGGCACAATCGCGTCCAATTTGCAGTTCGTCCGATCCGCAGCCTCCGAGCGGGAGATCGAAGACGCAATTCGAATGGTGGGATTGTCCGACTTGGTGGGATCCCTGCCTGGCGGTCTTTGCCAGCGGATCGGACCGGACGGCTGCCAGCTTTCGGGTGGGGAGCGTCAACGCCTCGCGCTCGCGAGAGCGCTTCTGCAAGAACCGCGCGTGTTGATTCTGGACGAGGCCACCTCCTGCCTGGATCCGGGAGCAGAAGCCTGTATTCTTCAAGAACTGCGGCACAGTCTCAGCTTAACAACCTTCATCGTTGTATCGCACCGGTCGTCAACGTTCAGATCGTTCGGAAGGGCTCTGGTTCTTTCCGGCGGCCGAATTGTCGAGGACAGTGCCCCTGCTTCGCTTATCCTTGGATCAGTTGTTCACTACAATAAGGTTGCACCATCGGACGCGGGACAACGATTTGGCGGTTCCATGGATTGACCTAGACATGGAGCGGGCGCGTATTTTCATGCTGTCTGAGGAGATCGAGGCGAAGTTCGCCGCAGTGGTCGACGCGATTCGCCGCGACCGCAAGGGACTGAGCGAGTTGTATCGGACGCAGAGGTTTTTCCACACTCTCCCGATTACGCTGCTGCGCAACCTGAGCGACTCGAACATTTCCACAAACTAGGTGCACTCCGAGAGACAGTATTCCTATATTCAATTAAGTCCAATTGCCGCGCGACCTTATCGCTCGCGCACTTTCTTCTCTGCGGCTCGATACGAGCCAATTAGGATGCAATAGCGGACAGACTCGTGTTCATGTGTCCTCGGCCGTTCGGAAAATCGTGTAACCCTGACAACAACATCCGCCCGACTAGGTTGCTTTTCTGGAAATTTCCACCTTTTTGTGGCTCCCGATCGATGAGCGTGTCACAGTGCGTGCAGACATTACCATTCACCTTTTCACGCCAATGAAGTGGAGTCTCCGATGTACAGAGTCTCAGAGAGCGTCCGCAGCACGCACGGCCAGGACGGCGCCGTCGTCCTGGATATCCAGCAAGGACAGATGTTCAACCTCAACTTCGTCGGGTCCCGGATCCTCGAACTTCTTAAGACCGGCGCAACCGAATCCGCAATCGTCGACGAAATCAGCCAGGAATTCGCCGTAAGCCGGGACGTCGCTGAAGGCGACGTGCGCGAGTTCATCGCAAGCCTGAAGCAACATCACCTGCTCGAAGTCGGCGACTTAAATGGCCAGCACTGAAATGGAGCGTAGTCGTGCAGTCTCAGCAACAATCCGAGCGCGAAACCTGCGGCGTAATCGTATTCGGAAAAAACGGACGCGAGATACTGGTCAGGAATACTGAAGGCGCTTATCTTCTTCCGACTGTAGAGATTCCCCGCTGGAAGCGAGTGGCCGAAAACCTCACCGCCGCTGTGAGACGAGAATGGGGTTGTGACGCGGTCTGTCTGTTTAGCCCAAATACTTCGTCACAGGATGGTAATTCACAGGAACATCGTTATGAAGTGATGCAGTGCGGGCAGGATGCGAAATGTAGCATCGAAACCGCGTGGCTACCGATCCACTCTATCAGTGCAACTTCATTTCTGCGGATGGAACAATTTCGAGCAGTGGAACAATGTCTCGCTGAATTGGACACATACGAAGGCGATCGATCTAAACCCTTTGCAAGAAGAGGATGGCTCGGGGAGCTGCGGGAATGGATCGGTTGTGTGATCGGCCCTCTTGGTCTTGAACTTACCGGGCCATCCCACCACTACAATGCGAGCCCAACATTCAACCTGATCCAGTTCGAGACAACTGGGCCAGCGATTTGGTTCAAGGCTGTCGGAGAGCCAAACCTGCACGAATTCATGATCACGACCACAATGGCGCGATTACTCCCCCGGCATCTGCCACCCGTTCTTGCGTCCCACACCGCATGGCATGGTTGGCTCATGAGCGATGGCGGGACACCGTTGTGGAATGGTTTGTCAAGTGTTGCGGAGTCGGCCGAAGTCGCCGAGAGCTTGGCGAGCTTACAAATCGAATCCCTTGATCATTCAACGGAACTGTTGGCAGCAGGAGCCAGGGACCTCTCGATCGCAGAACTACTCAAACTCGTTGACCCATTTGTCGAGGTTATCGTCGAACTCATGCGCCGGCAAGACAAAGTACCGCCCGCACCACTAACGCGCCGGGAGATCCTCGACGTCGCCGCCGCACTGAAACGTGGTCTCAACGCTCTCGATACTTGCAGCCTCCCAATATGCCTCGGACACACCGACCTCAACCTAGGCAACATCCTCGCGACCGCCACCGACCACGTATTTGTCGACTGGGCGGAAGCCTACGTAGGCCAACCTTTTTTTACGTTTGAATATCTGCTATCGCAGCTTAAGAAGAACTGGGCCGATATCGCACCATTTGAGAACATCATACGCACTGCTTATGCGCGTCGATGGAAATATTTCGTTCCTGCACAGTCAATTTCGGAAGCTTTCGTCTTTTCTCCTTTGACCGCGGTGTTCGCTTACGCCGTAACCTGCGATTGGCGCTCTTGCCAGGAGTCGCAAGACCCACAACTTCAAGCTTATCTTCGCGGCCTAACGCGGCGAATGAAGCGAGAGATGGACACACTTTTCCTCGGGAGCCGATAGTGTTGAGAGCTCGACCAACTTCGTGTTCCGAAGCGGTCACCGAATTCCATCACGGGATCGCTATCACGGATCCCTACCGGTGGCTCGAAGATCAAGACTCGCCTCGGACGCGTACATGGATCGAAGAGCAGACGAGGCATGCCCGCGCGTATTTCGATTCGATCCCAAATCGAGATAATTGCCGGCAACGGATCCGGGAGCTTCTTTCGGTCGAGACCTACGACTCATTGCACAAGGTCGGGAACCAGTACTTCTTCAGAAGGCGTTTGCCCAATCAACAACAGCCGTGCATCTGTATGCGAGAAGGCCCGGAGGGCGATGACGAGATCCTGATCGACCCAGCCATGCGTGGTGAGGGCGCGTTTTCTGCCGTAAAACCTCTCACCATTTCACATGACGGCCGATTTCTTCTTTATGAGATCAAGCAAGGCGGACAGAGGGCAGGAAGATTCGAGATTTTCGATGTCGTCGACCGCAGAACGCGCTCTGATGCTCTTCCACTCGGCTATTTGAGAGGGTTTGAATTCGCTCCGGATTGCAAGAGTTTCTACTATGTTCATGAAGGCAAACATGCATATCAACCAGCTGGTCGGGCAGTGCGTCATCACACGATGGATACCGATTTTCGAGAGGACACCACGCTCTTCTCCGCCGTTGAAGGTACAGAGGTCCGGGTTTCGTTGCTTTCAGATTCTCAACGGCTCGGCATTCTAGTTTTCCGGTTTCTTGACAAGACCTACACGGATTTTCACGTCCATATCATGGCAGGCCGGGAAGCCCCGACTTGTGTTTTGAAGAACGCCGAATTCCTCTTTGCACCACAAATGATCGGCGGTCGCACTCTTGCCCTTACTGATCATCAGGCTTCCAACCTTCGCATTGTGGAAGTTCGCGATCCGGTACAGGGAGAGTGCAGCTTTAGGGAAATAGTCCCGCAGAGAGAGGGACGTATTCGCGAGTGGTCGATCACTGGAAAGCAGGTCTACATCAGGTACGTTCTGGAGGCGAAGACTCGGATCGAGATCTTCGATCTAAACAGCGAACGGCCACGCCAGGTCGGGAAGGTTGCCTGTCATGAATTTGAAACCGTGCGATTGATCGGCTCTTCACCGGAGGGAGACGAGGTGTTTCTAGAAGCAGAGTCCTTCACAAATCGAACCCGGATCTATCGCTGCGGTTTGGATGGCAAACGAATGGCGTGGGGGCGCAGGAGTGTCGGCGCGGATGGATCTGGTTTCGAGCAACTACGGGTTTCCTATCGTGCGAAAGACGGGACCTCAGTTCCGATCTTTCTCTTCGGTGGACGCGACACTCTCCTGGGAGGATCTCGTCCCGTCATCATGACGGCATACGGGGGCTACGGAATTCCGATGACGCCCCAGTTCAGTGTGCTGGTCTCTTTCCTCGTCGAGCGCGGCTGCCTCTTTGCGCTGCCGAATATCCGCGGAGGATCGGAGTTTGGGGAAAAGTGGCACCAAGCCGCGCAGAGGCGTAACCGCCAGGTCGCATTCGACGATTTTGTGGCGGCTGCCGAGTGGCTGATTGATTCGGGATGGACGACGCCAGGCAAGCTCGCCATTTTTGGCGGATCAAATTCCGGACTCCTGGTGGGAGTGGCACTTACCCAACGCCCCGATCTGTTCCGTGCCGCCCTCTGCATGGTTCCGTTGCTCGATATGCTCCGTTATCACCTGTTCGACGCGGCCAGCGGGAAACAGGAGTTTGGAACGGCTGACGATCCCGATGACTTCGCCGTTCTCCTCAGTTACTCACCGTACCATCAGGTTCGCGACGGTGTCGCGTATCCCGCGACCATGATCGTCTCGGGCGATTCAGACGAAAAGTGCAATCCACTGCACGCGCGGAAAATGACCGCTCGACTTCAGATGGCAAGCAGCTCTGAAGCGCCTATTGTTCTCGATTACAGCAGGCTTCGTGGGCATTCGCCGGTACTGCCACTCGATTTCCGAATTGACGCCCTCACAGACCGGGTTTCGTTCCTGTGCGACCAATTGCAATTGTTGAAGTGAATGACGGAATGTTCATGCAGCTATTTCTTCGATCATATTTCGAATTGACTCGCTTTGAGTTCTTCCTGCAACGAGGCAGATTTGCCGCGCTTCGCGAACATGTCCGGAGGGTCCCGATTCGAGAACTTGCATCATCTCAGGGCGAAGTCGACCGAATCTGTAGAGCGATGGACCATGCATGCATCTGGTATTGGCACGAAGTCTTGTGCCTCCAGAGATCGGCCGCGACCACGTGCCTTCTTAAGAAATACGGGGTCCGCGCCGAGTTGATCATTGGCGCACAACAAGTCCCGTTCCGGTCTCACGCGTGGGTTGAAATCGACGGGAACGTTGTGAATGACAAGCCCTATGTGGCAGAGGTTTTCCCCATCCTTGATAGGTGCTGAATTGTGCGAATAGGCGGCTTGCAATGAGTGTCCAATTTGGTACATGGAATATGACTGGGCAGTCCGTGGATCAGGACTATCTTCGTCGGGCATCTTCGATGATTGCTCGCTTTGGGCCGGATGGCTGCGCCAGCTATTGCAAAGAAAATCTGGGCATTGTCTATCGCGCCTTCCATACGACGAAAGAATCCTGTCACGAGGCGCAACCCTGCGTGACGAAGAGCGGGCTGGTTCTTACCTGGACCGGGCGATTGGATAACCGTGAGGATCTAATTGCAGAATTGCAGGCAGGACTGCCCTACAACGCTCCGGATGTGTCGATTGTGGCAGCGGCATACGAGCGATGGAAGACGGCATGTTGCGCCAAGCTCATCGGGGATTGGGCTTTCACCGCCTATGATCCGGCGAATCGCACACTGATCTTAGCCAAGGATTTTGTCGGCACTCGGCAGCTCTACTATTCCATCGACAAGAATCACGTCACCTGGAGCACGGTTCTCGATCCACTGGTCGCGCTCGCCGGACGCTCTTTAACGCTCGATGCAGAGTACATCGCCGGTTGGTTAGCATCCCTCCCCGCGCCATGGCTCACTCCCTATGTTGAGATCCCATCGGTCCCTCCTTGTTGCTTCGTGCGCATATCGAGCGGAACGACCACTGTGGTCAAGTATTGGGACTTCGAAGGCAATATCAGAATCCAGTATGGAACCGATCGAGAATACGAGGACCACTTTCGGGCAGTCTTCTTTAACGCGATTCGGCGAAGACTCCATTCCAATCACCCGGTTGTTGCCGAACTGAGCGGCGGGATGGACTCCTCATCGATCGTCTGCGTCGCCGACAAGGTGATCGAAGGGGGAAACAATGAAACTACCAGACTCGATACTGTGTCCTACTTCGACGAATCGGATCCCAATTGGAACGAGCGACCCTATTTCGTGCGGGTTGAAGAAAAAAGGAACCACACCGGCCGCCACATCGACGTAAGCGCGCGACCTGTGATGCCCGCGTTCTGTCCGCAACACTTTGCCGCGATACCGAGTTCCGCTCCTCCATTGGATACTGCGTCACGCGAGTTCGCGGCATGGATGAAGCTGCAAGGATATCGTGTTCTGCTTTCCGGAATAGGCGGCGACGAGGTCATGGGAGGAGTGCCCACGCCTTTGCCCGAACTCCAAGACTTGCTGGTCGCAGGCCATTTCTACGCACTCGCTCGACGATTAACGCTGTGGGCCCTCACGAAGCGCAGGCCATGGGTGTCCCTTTTCTGGGAAACCGTCCGTGATTTCCTGCCACCGAAACTTGTTCGACACCCCGGCCCGAACGATAGAGTCTCTTGGCTGTGTCGCGGATTTGTGTGGAAGCACCACGCCGTGCTGGCAGGCTATCCGCAACGAGTGGCCGCATTCGGTGCGTTGCCAAGTTTTCAGCAGAACATGGCAGCGCTCGATGGGTTGCGAAGACAACTTGCATGCTTTGCCCTTCCGAGTGAACCTCCACACGAGATCCGATATCCCTATCTCGATCGGAACCTGCTCGAATTCTTGTACGCCATTCCTCGCGAACAAGTCGTGCGGCCAGGTGAGCGGCGTTCCCTGATGAGACGGGCACTCGCTGGCATCGTTCCCGGCGAAGTGCTCAAGCGCAGGCGCAAAGCCTTCCTCGCCCGTTCCCACATGGCAGCCCTCTCGAGCGAGGCCTCTACTCTTATTGAGATGAGCCATCACATGGTCAGCGCACAACTCGGGGTGGTTAATCCGTCCGCCTTTCGGACCGCGATTCAGCGCGTTTGCCATGGCGAAGAAATTCCCCTGATCGCCATGCTGAGAACAATCGAGATCGAAGCATGGCTGCGTCATTTGCAGGAATGGGTTCTCTTAAGGATGCCCCCCTCAGTTGACCATAAGACTCGACTTTGGCGAGTGACGCCATCCGAGATCATGGAATGCCTGTAAAGCTGTCTACGGGATCGACGTGTGTAACGAAATCTCAATGAAGAAAGGAGGTGAGAACCATGAAATACGAAAAGCCTGGCATCGCTTTCCTCGGAGACGCGATCCGTTGCGTTCAGAGCTGCCCTAACAAGGACGGACAGAAGGCGGATAGCTCCGGCGGATGCGGCACGGGAAAGCCGCACAGCGGAGCCGCAGCATATGACGCCGATGAGTAAGACTAATCGCGGGGCGCCGCGCAGTTTCGACGCTCCGCGCTTTTACTTGGCGTGGGGACCCGCTTGCGAGTTCTGCACGGAGCCACCGTTCCCCTTGAGATACAGGTCAAACCACGCCAGTGCACGGCGGGCGAGATCCAATTGATTCTCGAAGCTCCAATCGCTCGGCGCATGAGATTCTCCCTCGTATCTCGCATATTCCACGTGCCTTCCCAAGCGGCTCAAGCCGACAAAAACACCATCCGAGAGAGAGGACGGCAAGGCGTCGTCCTTTGACCCATGAACTAGAAGCAGAGGTGTCTCAAGCCTATTTAGAAAGTACAGCGGTGAGTTCTCGATATAAGTCAGCGGGTATTCCCACGGCGGGCCACCGAGCTGTCGCTCGGCCTGGCCGTTTTGAAAGCTAGATCCATCGGGATTCAAGACGCTATAGAAGGCCGACGATTCAGCCCAGCCGTCAGCGGCAAGGGCTGCTTTGAATCGGTTGGTTTCGACGATCAATCCGAGGGCCGCAAATCCGCCTTGGCTGTGTCCCATCACTCCAACCCTCTGAGGATCGGCGATGCCCATGTCGATGACCCGATTCACCCCGGGGAGGACAGACTTCGCCAGTGCTTCCAATCGTCGGCCAACCAAGTCGTGTTCGTCGGGAAACAACACTGCGTACCCTCTGGTAGCAAACAGCTGCATGTTCAGCGGACCAGGGTAAGTTCCGACACTGAACCAGGGTAAGTCGTTCGACTCGTGCGCTCCCGGATAGACCCAGACGATCAGCGGATAGCGTTTGCCCTCGTGATAATCAGACGGCAGCAATAGTGCCCCCTGCAGACGCGCTCCATCCTCATCTAACCATTCAATTACTCGCGCTGTTCCCAGCTTGTAACCTTCGAGTTGGCTATTCAAACGTGTCAACTGGCGCACGTTTCGAAAGCCAACGTCGCTGATCCAAAGATCGGGAGCAAGTTGAGCCGCTTCCGCCACGTACGCGATGCGCTGACCGTCGGGCGAGACTATGGTGAGGGCGGAACCGGGCACTCGCCAACTACAGCTGTAGCACTGCCCCTGTTCTCGCAGCAAACGGCTCGTACCAGTCTGTATATCAAGCCCGTAAAAGCCATCCTGCTTTCTCTCGTCGTCATAAGTAACCACGACGGCAGAGTTCGTCTCTTTGTCCGCCCACAGTTCTCCCTCTATTTGCGAAAGGACATACTTGATGTTTCGACCCTTGATGCGAAATTCCTGAATGCCGTTCCCGGCGGTGGGCGCTCTGATAAGCACGCCATCGAGGATGACGTAAACGCCTTGTCCGTTCTTATCCCACACCGGGCTCAGCCACAAACCGTCGGAGGTCTCGTGTGCCAAAACGGCCACTCTCCGCGCAGGGCCAGCAGTCGCAGGAGTTACGTAAAGCTCATAGCTCCGGTCGTCCGGACCGTAGGCGGCATAGGCCAGTGACTCACTGTCAGGTGACCAACTGAAGATGGTATTAAGCACAATATCCGAGGCGAGCGTCTCAACCTTCATGGTACGGAGAGTTAGGACTAGGAGGTCACAATACCGTCGATACGACCCAGGCTTGTAGAAACGCTTCGGCACGACAAACCCAATCCGGGAGCCGTCCGGTGAGAGGCGGTAACGTTCAATCCGCTGTCCGCGGATGACGAATCTCGCCTCGCCGTTTATGACATTCACCAGAGCGAGGTCATGAAGATAAACCTCGTCGAGATTGAAGTTTGGTGTACCGAGAACATTAACTCCCTGCGCGACAGGACCCCCTTCATACAATGTCACCGTTGCCCCAGACGTCGGCTGGGTTCTTGGTGGAATCGTCCAAGGGGGATTTGCCAAAGTTCGGTCGAGATAATCTCGAAAGGAAAGACCGTCTGGAATGGTTGTAATCAAGACTGAACTTGAGTCGGGCAGCCACTCAATTTCCGTCCCAAATGCTGCACGCACAGGTAATTCACACGCTTTCTTCAGCTCATTCGTATTCGAGTCCCAAAGCCAGAGCTTTGCCTGCCCGCTCCCGTCGCGATCTGATAGGAATGCAAGATAGCGTCCGTTCGGGGACCAGCTTGGTTTGAAATTCGCGCCCACCCCACCCGTAAGATTCCGCGTGTCCTGCGTTTCGACGTTCGCGATCCAGATGTCGCCTTCCGAGCGTGGAGGTACACCGGTTCGTGCGTACGTGTCCTGGCTCTCAAGCTTCGGACGATCGCTGACTAATGACACAAATGCGACCCTGTGGCCGTCCCCTGAAAAGGCAGCGCGTGGCGCCCACTCAAAGGTACGCATTTGGAGGGCATCCTCGATTGCGAGCGGCTCGGGACGTTGCGCCCAGCAAATATCGACGGTCAAGATGCCCATGAGAACGAGAAGCCGAAGCAGCATTGTGTAATCCTGTCTTGGAGTGCCCATTGCACACGAAAATCATCGCCGGAGCCAAGCGCGCACGCGTTCACTCCACATTCAGAAGATCAGTTTCAGAGCGAGCTGAATCGAACGCGGGCCGCCGATTTGATAGAGAGCACTTACGCTTCCTGTACCCTGACCGGCGCTCGCCAAACTTTGGTTAAGCGTTTGAGTAGAGACGCCGAATCCGCCAGCGCCGAATTGATTGTCAGGAGGCCCGAAGTTTGGGTGATTTAGAACGTTGAACATCTCAGCCCGGAATTGCAGTTTGCACGATTCGTATAGGGGAAAGTCGCGGTGCATAGCGAAATCCCACTGGGTCGCGCCGAATCCGCGCAGCGCATTGCGCCCCAGGTCTCCCTGCCGGAGGGGATAGCCAGACGAATCGGTTGGCGGGTCTGTGAACGCATTGGGATTGAACGCCTTTCCGCCGGGGAACTGTGATTCAAAGAGGTACAGCGGCTGGCCAGAAACGACATCTGGTCTAATGCCGGTATAGTTTCCGCCTGCCAGTTCGAAGAAATTAACATCCGCAACATTCACCGGCGGGGCCGACCGGGCAACGAGCAGTGTCTGGACAGACCATCCACCTAAGACACTTCGCACCAGGGCGGTGGTGCGTGGGGCGGGGACATCGAAGGTCAGTCCCGCCGTGAATGCGTTCCTCACATCAAAGTCCGAACTACCGTAATTCGATTTCGAGTTTCCGGCCGCACCCTCATTCCCTGCCGCGGCATAGGAACTGGCAGAGCCATTATCGAGCGAGTGCGACCTAGTATAGGAAGCCAGTGCCTGGAGGCCCTTCGACAAACGCCGCTGAAATTGAATCTGAAGAGCATCGTAGTCAGAATGGGCCGTGTTATCGACAAAGTTGTCAAAACCCAGCATCGGGTTGAATTGGGGTGGCGTCTCAAAGTAAAACGACGTCGTCTGAAGCAGGCGGTGCCCTCTGGCCGCCACATAGCCGAATGTAATCGCTTGCTCCCGACCCAGTGACCGTTCCAGTGCGACGTTCCATTCCAGAGTGTATGGAAGTCTTAGGTTCGGATTAAAGCCGATGAACTGCGACAAGGTGCCGTTCGATGGAATCGGTAAGGGTGCAGTTTCATCTGACGTGAAAGGAAAGGTTCCTGAGAAACTTGTGGAAGCGCCAAAGGGCGCATAGGCAGATCCGAGAACATTACCGGTTTCTGCACTTACAAGATCGAAGAAAATGCCACCTCCCGCTCGTAACACGGTTTGCCGGCCCTCACGCGGAGACAATTGATAAGCTAAGCCTATTCGTGGCGCCAGGTTCCCGTATGTCGTCTTGAATGGTTGCGTTCCGGGGCTCGCGATTGCAAGCTGTGAAAGATCGTTCAGACTATATCCAGTCACCGCGGGAATGCTCGGCCCATACGCTGAGGACGGCGCAAAATCGACGTCCCACCGCAAGCCGTAAGTTAGGGTCAGTTGCGGCCGCGCGCGCCAAGTATCCTGTGCGTATACTCCGATGTTGTGAAACAGCACTGTGGTGTCGTTCACGGTGGCCAGATAACCGGAGGCGCTAGCGCCTGCAAGCAGCGACGGTATGTCATTAAAATCTGCCTGTTGTATGTACGCGGCCGGCAAGTACTGCGGTGACAGGCGACGGAAATCGACTCCAAACTTGAGTGCGTGAGCCTGGACTTGACGAGTCAGGCTGTCGACCACATTGATTTGTCGCTGAATTGTCTTGACCTGATTTCCTGTGTTGAAACCATACCCCACGCCCAAACTATATATGCCGAAACCAAATGTTGCGTTGCCATTATTGTAAGGACTGGGGTAAGGCAAAGTTGTCAGCGGCGTCGCTCCACCAAAATTGTCCAACGTGAAAGCGCTTTGCGAACTAACGCGACTGTAATTGAAACGCAGGTCATTCGTCGTGACGGGCGACGCATTCCACGTGGCTCCTCCCGTGCTTGTCCCAGTTGCGATCCGAAAAACCGACACCGAGTTGAGCGCGCCATAGCCGCCGGGACCGCCGCCACGCGCATCCGATTCAGAAGGAGACTTGTTGTAACGTCCAAAGAGCGTCCACCGACTGCTTGGGTTGTAGTCAATCCGGAGGCTGTAGGCGTCCAGGGTTGAAGGATTCGCAAGGCTCTTATTGAACTGCGCGACTCCTGACTGCAGGTCGTCAGGCCCGTTCGGAAGCGGGTAGGAATTCAGGTAGGGCTGCAGCGCGGGTGCGGCAGTCGCTCTGGATGCCAGATCCGGGACATTCGTCAGGGCAGTTTCGGGCAAGCGCAGACGAAGGCCCTCGTAGGAAAAGAAGAAAAACAATCGCTCTTTCAAAACCGGTCCGCCCAATGTGCCTCCAAAATCATTCTGCCGCTCTTCTGCTTTTGGCAATGGCGGGTTATTGGTATAGCCGTTGAACCAGTTGCCGGCGTCGAGGGCATCATTTCTCACATAATCGAAGGCCGTGCCGTGATAACGATTCGTGCCGGAGCGCGTGACAATAGAAATCTGTCCGCCTGGCGTTCGCCCAAATTCTGGCGCGAAGCTGGAAGTTTGAATGCGAAACTCCTGCATTGCATCAATCGAGACGAGCCCGTTTGTGCCGCCCGAGGTGCTGAAGGACCCAATCGTTCCACCCAGTCCGTTACCGCCATAACCCGTACCGACGCCGATATTTGCGCTCACTCCGTCCACCATCCAGTAGTTCGACGAGGCACGCTGACCGTTGACCGTAAATTGTCCGTTGTCGGACCCATTGGGGGGGACAACCACAATCCCAGGTGTGAGGTAGATCAAAGTCTGGAAACTCCGGCCGTTCATGGGAAGATTTTCGGCAAACTGACGATCCACAACCGTACTCACAGTCGCGCTTTCTGTGTCCACCAGAGGCGCTCCGCCCTGCACAGTTACGATTTCGTGAAATGCACCGACCAGCAAAGTGAAGTTCATGGACAGCGAATCCTGAACGTTGAGAACGATGTCCGGTTTGATGAGTGTCTTGAAGCCGATTTTGGACACCTGGACTCGGTACGGGCCGGGAGGTAAGTTCGCGAGAACATAAATGCCTTCACTATTGGTTTTGGTCGTGTACTCCACATTCGTGACGTCGTTCACGGCCACCACCTCTGCCCCAACGACCGCTGCACTGGAAGGATCTGAGACCAGGCCGTTTATGTTCCCGTTGGGGGACTGCGCGAACAGGGCAAATGTGTTCAGCGTTATGTAAACAAGGATCGGAACAAAACGGGGGAAGCGCATTTGGGCTCTCCAGCGAGCAACGGATTTTCAAGCCACTCCTTCCGTTAATTCGCAGGAAGATCCGCGGCGGACACCACAGGACTTCGATTTAATTTTAGGACGGAGAGGATGATGGAATTGGCCGGGATACCGGACAGATAGAGCTAGGGGTGGTTGGGGCTGACTTTCAAATAGGCGAACAAAAGAGGTTTACTGCTGGGCTTATGACTGCCGCCATTAGGCTCGATAGTTACGAATACCGCGTCGATTTGCGCCAGTGTTTTCGGGTCATCACACTTTAGAATCCAGCGCTTCTTCTTACCATTGTCCTCGTAAAAAACTCCCAAGTTTACGGCTTGCTGCCGGTCTGGGCCCCGCCGGCCCCATGCCTGGAAAGTACTGGCACGTTTCAGTTCCGATTGCTGATCCAGATCGTACGCATAGAAAATCAGCGACTTACCTCGAGTATAAAAAACGCGGCCATACGGCTTCTTGGTTTCGCCGGTGCCGGCCACGTCATAGATTTCCGCGATATAGAGATCGCGAGCGCCCATAAGTTCGCGGATATCTCGGTCGTGGCTCAGGAGTTCATCGCGTTGATCGAGGGTAGCTTGCTGCTCCTCAAGCTCACGGGTAAGGTCGTGGACCTTTGCTTCAGATGCCTTCGCACGAGTTGCATCCTGGGCAGACTGCTGGGCAAGCGACTCCAATTTCTGCTCAAGCAAGCTAGAATTGTTCTGCGCCGATTCGAGCTTCTGTGCTAGTTCGGTCTTTTGCTGGCCAAGGTCTTGACGGCTCGCATCGCCCGCGCGCAAGTTGCTCTCAAGCTGGTTCTCCGCCGCCTTCATATCGTTCATTTCCGCGGACTGTCGGGCCAGGTGATGCCGAAGATCCGCAATCATCTTGTCGCGTTGCGCGATCTCTGTATTGACCACGGCTCGCTCGTGCCCGGCATCACTCAGTTGTTCCTCGATCGAAGCCCGGGTGGGAGACAGCTCCTGCTTGATTACTTGTGCCTGAGGGGTTCTGGCTATGTCGGTTCCGCGACGCATGCCTACGCGATAAGCGAAGAAGCCGAGCGCGCAGAAAAGCAGAATGCCGGCAGCATAGAGCATCCAGACGTGCCGCCAGGTGGAGTCGGTTGCGAACGGCAACATGCGATAAGGCACGCTCGATGCCCCATTCCTATTTCCGGTTTCTCCGGGCGGGTGCTTCCCTTCCCTTGCGAGGCGGTCCAACAACGCCTTTTCAGCCTGTTTTTGCTGCTCCAGTGACCAATCGTCGGCGTTCTGTCCGGGTGCTGCAAGTGCCTCGCCGGCGGCTATGGCAGGAATTACGTCATTGACGATGGATTCGTACTGCCGAAGCGCATCCCGGCAGGACGCACAGATGGCAAGGTGCTCCCGCAGCCGTTTCTGCTCGTCATCGGTGAGATCGCCAGAGGTCGAAGCGGCGCAGAGTTCTAGGAATTCGTCGTGGGGTCCAGTTTGAGGCAACGCCCCTGCTCCTAGCTTGGGCAAACCCTGTATCATATTGCTCTCGCGCCCGGCAATTTGCCAGCACAAATCTGTTTTCGCAGCCGTTCCAATCCGCGGAAGGAATGGTGCCGGATGTTGCCCTTGGTCTGGCCGAGCATTGTCGCGATCTCGCCTAGCGTGTAACCTTCGAGGAAATGCATCCGGAGAGTTTTCTGCTGGTCTTCCGATAAGGTGCCGAACATCTTCTGCAGGTCCAGTTCAGCCAAGATTGAATCAGCTGGATCGTCGGAATGCCCAGACCGGGGTTCCTCAACCTGGAATGATTCGCCATCGAGGTCCACTTGGGTATAGAAATGACGAGAATTGAGGTAGCGCCGGCGAGAAATTGCCCGGCGAAAGGTCATGCGAAGAATCCAGAAGTTGGCGGAGCCCTTGGATTCATCAAAAGTCTTGCAGAGGCGGTGAATAAGGAGAAAGACGTCCTGGACAAGATCATCCGCCTCGGATGCGTCCCGTAGGACCCTCAACGCAACGCCGCGGACGAGACGAGCGTAGCGGCGAAACAAGGTCGCAAGCGCTTCCCTGCTCCCGAGGCAAACTTCGGCGATCAGGGCCTCGTCCGAGAGACAGGCTTCCTGGTGCTGCGGCTCGACTGCGCTCGCATGCTTCTGGGCGATCCCGAGTTCCTGCAGACGAATTGTGATCGAACTGTCCATGACAAGAAGCAGTGTTCCGCGGCTGTCCCGCTAACCATCTCTGTAATAAAGGACTTCCCTACCCTTCCAGGACCGAGCTGGGGCTTCTTTTCGGGCGTATTAATAAAGGATCAATCAGAGCTGGCCGTGCGCACACCGCTAAACACACTGAAACGTTTTAGTTTCAGCGACTTGAGAACCCGGCGAGCCTGTGGAGCGGACTCAGTCTTACCTGCGAGCGACCCGGTGAGTCGTCCATAGGCAAATACGAGTCTCAGCTGCAAAGTTACGTTCACGCTCTCTCCGCTCCGATACCGAATAACGGCATTCTTAACGAGATTGTCTGATCTTGCGTCAATCTCCGTACATATAGCACTTGTCCTTTTCGTTGTCCAGCTAATCTGCTCGTGGTCTTTTTGCACGTGCCGCTTCTTAATGGGTTCTACGTGCTAGA
>Ga0302326_10006355_pt1 | contig 26516 bp, 35 predicted proteins | sample Palsa_T0_3_FD_202264 | JGI IMG/M metagenome (GOLD analysis project Ga0302326, IMG submission 202264) | Peat permafrost microbial communities from Stordalen Mire near Abisko, Sweden - Palsa_T0_3 | ecosystem: Environmental > Terrestrial > Soil > Palsa > Peat permafrost | place: Sweden: Abisko... | reverse complement strand
GTGGAGGTTCGCGATCGCCATCGGTACGTGCTCTTGCTGATAAATCTTTTCGAAAGCAGAGGCGTCCGTGGGTTGCGGATACGCGACGATCAGTTTGACACTCTTCATTTTTTGTCTCCTTGCGATTCGAGTTTAATTGGAGAATTAGCGGCGTAGCCCTTGGCTTCGGCCGCCAATCCCAGGACAAAGCCGGCCACGGCGCACAGCATTGCAACGCCGAGGTGCGATACCAGAATATGCCATGCATCCAGGTTTGGGCAGTGAATCTCCAGCACACTGGTCCCAACCAGCCCCGCGAACAGGCCGGTTGCCGCTCCGGAGATGGTTGGCGAAAGGATGGCGCCTCGACGCAGCATCAGCCAAACAGGCACGGCGGCCAGGACTCCAATTGGAGTGCCCGCTCGGATGCAGGCCCAGGCATTTCCCCAGAAATTTCGCTCATGCTGAAATTGGAACAAGACTGCGATCGCAATCGTCAACGAGATTGTGATGCCTACGGGTAACAGCCTCGGAGGAATTCTGTGACGGCTGCCGGGTACCATCTGATGCACCAGCGAGTAAGCCAGCAAACCAGTACTGACCGCCAACGCGCTCAGAATGGCGGTGGTCTGCAGCGGAGTCATGACCGCGATAGCGAATGCCCCCATGCGGTAGACACCAAGAGCGACGATGGAAACAAAGATGCCAGCGAAAGCTCCAAAAAAGTAGCGCGCTGGAACAACCGGGCGCACAGGGCACAAATTGGTGGCGATACCTTCTGCGATCTGACGCAGAGTTGCTGGTGAAGGCGGATCCCCAGGAACCGATCTATTGAGCGCGCTTACGAGTTCCTTGCAGCGATCGCAGTTTCTCACGTGATCTTGGGCTTGGAGCGGCAACCGCGACTGCTCGCTGAGAGCCCTGTCTACGTCATTGCAGTTCATTGAGCAGCTCCTTTCACCCGTTCCTCTGCTTGAATTTGGAGATTCTCGGCGCCCACGGTAGAAGACGTGGCACGAGCTGCCTCTTCCAGGTTAAACCTTCCACCTTCAACATCGTCACCACTTCCCTGCGCTTCGGGTAGGGCCGCAACAAGCGCCACAAGTTCGTCGAATGGCGGCAGGTGGCTAGTCCCATCGTTCTGTAATGCGAGCTCAGGCAACACCTCAACTCCAGTCTCGCGCGATTCGATGCGATGTCGCACCAAGTGAATGCGCAGGCAGATGTCGTGCAGCTTGGCTTCAGCATCGGATCTGCTGCCCACTTGGCTGGCGAAAAACCGGAAGAGCTGCGGACTGAGCAGCTCGACCAGAGCCGGAGCCGCGGCTGGTTCCCCCTGTTGGCACCACATCATTCAGATACTCCATGCCGGGTCGATAGACACCGATGCACATGCATCAGGTCGCCTATGGATGCTCGTAAAGTAATTCGCTGCGATAGTCCAACTGGTTACGGTGCTCCCTAGCCCATCCCTGGCCCCTCCGGCATTTTGCTCACTTTACGGCGATTCAAACGTCGCCCGCCGGAACCACCGTAACGTCGGGATCGAGTCGAGCGAAGTACTAATTGCGGAACATAGGCAATTACGAGTGGTTCGGGAGCAAGGAATGGTTGAGGATCATGAAATGACCGCACTCCAGCGCATCGCGGAGTTTTCGGCCAGGGTGCGCGGGCATCAGCCCAACGGCTGGTGGACCTTGGAGGGGTCCGCCACCTCCAGATGCGCGACATGCGAGCGCTCTATCGCGGTCTATCGATCACTGGCGCAGCCCGAAATGGATGGCGCGGCTCTCGCCGTGGAATGCAAAGAACCTGTTCAACAGCAAGCCGGCTAGGCCAGGCGGGCAGGATACGGAAAGAGGCCCGTACCTCCCTGAAGGTCGGAAGGACCTCGCTAACTATCGGTCGAGCAAAGGTTAAGTCACACGCTCTAACCCGCGTCCGCGCCCCTGTCGCCTCTGCGTGTATGCCGCGGGTCGTCGCCGCAGTGGCTCGCGCCAGCGGCAGTCAAGGAGTCACTCTGGCTGTCCAGCAAGCAGATGCTCGCGGGTCAAGCGGCTCCGAATCCGGAGTTGCCGCGGTTTATCCGATGACGAGCGATAGCGCCGAGAACTCTTTGCCTTCGGCCGGCCTGCCACCGCACTCCAATAGGTAACTCAAGCCAGCGATGGCGTGTATTCGTACATCCGCGTTTCCCGCCAACCTGGCCCGAAGCCTGCTGACGTGCACATCGACCGTGCGGGTCTTTACTCCTTCCCTATAACCCCATACGTTTTCGAGCAGCAATTTCCTCGTGACAATCCAGCCGGGGTTCCGTTCAAGCAGATCTAACACCTTTGCTTCCTTCTTAGCGAAACGAATTTCAGTCATAAAGGTCCCGACTGGTTCTCACCTAGCTCCTGATCCTGACGTCACCGTCCTGGAGCGGGTCATAATCCTTGAAGCCAATAACATTTTGAGCTCCTGCAACGTTGTGAGACGAAATTGAAGGCGAGAAGATGCAGAATAAGGACGCGCGGATCACAGCCAACGATAATCTTCCAGTCATAGAGCGCCTTTCCTTAGGGCGCGGGTGGATCTAGACCGCCGTCTTTGTCTCAGTTTTTAAGAAATGTTACGAAAATAATTACCCTGCATCCTTTTCGAGCAAACTCCGTCCACCTTAGCGAGATGGCTTGAACTCCCAGAGGTCGTTTGCACTCGGCAAATTCGAGGTCGCGGCCGGTAGGTCAACCCGGAATGAGGCGGTACGGACCGTGAACGGCCAAGCGGAACGAGCGGATTATGAAGTTAAGGGATCCATGCAGGCCGGCTCGGACGCCTCGGCGCGTTCGCAACCCGATCTGGTACAGCTCATGATCGGATACCAGAATGCGGACGTGGCCGCGACGGTCACCCTGGTTGAAGCGCTCAGCCCGCAGTTGCACCGGTTCTTCGCAGCCCAAATGGGAAGCAGGCCAGACGCCGACGACATGTTACAGGAGGTGTGGCTGCGTATCCACAGGGCCCGGCACACTTATCGTGTTGACGCGCCGTTGCTGGCCTGGGTGTACGCCATAGCCCGCCGCGTTCGCGTGGACAGTTATCGCAGACGGCACCGTATCGCCCTGCGCGAAGTGGCATGCGACGTGTTGCCTGAGGTCTCTGCACGGGAACAAGAGCCAGACAAACTGCCATCATTCGAGGACCTTGTGGCAGCGTTGCCGGAAAGCCAGCGCGAGGTACTGGTGATGCTCAAGGTGAACGGGCTCAGTGTCGAAGAGATTGCCCGCGCCACCTCTTGCACGGTGGGGGCTGTCAAACAAAAGGCCCACCGCGCATATGTACGGCTGCGGAACCTGTTGCAACAATCGCCAACGACCGGGGCGGCGCGCAAGGAAGTGTAACTCGGTTGCGGGTAGTTGCGTAGCACCTTGGCGGCCGGAGAGGGCAGCCGCGATCAACCAAAAGACGGGCGCTGTTTCGCGAATTGCGGGCCTCGAGAGGTGTGCTTTCCTCAAACGAGCTTGGCCGTCTTGCGAGTGGAGGTATACAAATGTGCGCGACGATCAAGGCCGCGAGGCTAGTTTGGACCTTGCATAGAAGCACGTGAAGCACCGGTGAGGCACTCGAACGCGGGGGAACGCGACCTGGTGCAGCAACTGCAAGCCGGCAACGAGATAGCCACTCGCGAGCTCGTCGAACGATACCAATCCAGGATCTACAGAGTTGCGTACGGAATCCTTGCTAACGCCACGACGCCGAAGAGATCGCCCATCAGGTTTTCGTGAAGGTTTGTCTTTCGGTCAGGAGCTTCGATGGACGTAGCTCTCTTTACACCTGGATTCATCGCATCGCAGTTAACGAGTGTTATGGCTTTCTACGCAAGAAACGGCTCAAGCTCGTCCATGAAAGCGACTCCGCCGATAACTCCGTCTCTACCCGCGTGCAGATGACTCCGGACCCGTACCCAACCGCTGATCGGGTTATCCGGCAGAGAGACCTTCTTAACAAGTTGCTGGAGCGTACCCCGGAAGCGGACCGCCACCTGCTGCTACTGCGAGAACTCGAAGGTTACTCTGTCACACAGATGGCTGAAATGACTGGACTGAATGAAAACACGATTAAGGTGAGCTTGTTTCGGACGCGACAACGGCTGGCCAGAGCGGCTGCGCAGTTGCGTTGTGGTTGATGGACCTCTTGCCGCTCACCGCACTGGGATGCCGATGCCGGACCTTGTGATGTCACATCATTCTCGTCTGAGCCGGCGCAGGGCCAACGCTTTGAGTGGCGTTGGCATCGGGTCCTGGGGCGGTGCTGCGAAAGCGACCAACGCGATCTCGTTGAAAGTTGAAAGTGCCACGATGGACGTGTCGTTCGTTACGGGCTATCTCGACCTTTCCCGCAGCGCGTTGCTTGACTGGATTTTCGGTCGCGGCCCATGCGGTTACGGTCTGTTACGGCCGTTTCCCGGTCTTACGAGCCATGATTGAGGTCAGACCTTGCTCTGGCGCGAGATTTCGGCGCGGGTTTCGTCGTGATGGCATATGCCCGAGACCCCTTTTTCTTAGAGTCTTGCAGCCCTGGCGTGGCGATTGCCTGCGGCGGATCTCCGCGGCGAACGAAAAGATAAAGGACAAGATGACCCTCGCGAAGATGCTGCCGTTCACGAACGGACCGGAGGAGCAGCGCGCGCTGACGCGTGCATTGTTGGGATAGGCCGGTTTCAGCGGTTGATTTGGGTGCTATTCGGATTCGAGCATCATCGACAGACCCTTGCCGTGGAGGGTCCTCCAGACCGTCGCGGCGTGCGGCTCGAGCGGCGGATGCTGGCAGCTTGCGGCCTTTCCGATTTGAAGGAAAGGAGCGGTCTTCTTGCGGATCAGCAGGCCTGCCATGGGCTCCCATCCGGGTTGTTGCAGGTTGCCGTTCAGCGCACGGCACAGCGTCGTCGAGGCGATGTCCGCAAGCTGCAGACCGAGGTTGTATCGCGAATCTCCGAAGCAGCGTTCTTCGGTCCAAATTCGCTTTGCATCCAGGCAGCGCAGCTTGGGCGGGAGAGGTTTTGATGACGGAAGGTTTTCACGCATCCATTGCAGATGGCGTCTCATCTTTTCGTCAGCGGTATCCTCGTCAATCTCGTATTTCGCGAAGTGGCTGTAATCGAAGCCCTCGACTTTAGCGTAAGGACGCAGGGCGCTGCGCGGCTCTCCAAACGGCAGGATGAGCGTCGACCAGAGTTGTTCCATCTGGGTGACGGTGCGGTCCTTCCGGTCGACGGCCCAGGCAAAGCGTCCCAGTTCCTCCGGCCGCCGCTGAGCGAAGTAGTTGATAGACACGTCGAGGAGTTCCAGAATGAGTTCGATGGTGAGGAACGCCTGAACAAACAAGGGGTTTGAAAGGCTTCGGATTGCGTCGCCGTCCTCTTTGAGTCGGCGCGCGATGGCGTCCGCATGGGCCGGCGTGAGATTAGCGGTGAGGGCGGTGGCTTGGCGTTCCTTGAATTCATCGATTACGTCGTTCGGGTGAAGGGTCATGTCGATGGCCTGATATTCCGCGATGGCCGCGTGCGCCGCGAGCAGGTTCATGACCTCGGCGGGGGTGGCGCAATTCGCGCGAGCCAGTTTGGCGCGATGGGTGACGCAAGCCCAAGTCATCGAGGAAATGCATAGCCTGGAGAAACGCCAGGCCGCGACATTGTCGGCAGTGCGTACCGAGATCGCGCGTTTTCAGCGCACGGAATGCGTGGTCTTCGCGATGCTGGAGAACCTGGCGAAAACCGTTCTTACGTACATGCCGCCCCCATCAGCGGAGAACAAAGCGTCCGTGATTGCACAAGGAAAGGCCGGCTATGAACGGTATTTGAAGGCAGTCGGAATGAGCCTGCACAACGGATCGAGGGACGCCGTGGATAGGCTCGCCGGATTAGGCGAGTGAAAAGAATGTGGCAAGATCTCCGCCCAAGGGCCCCCTTGTTTGCTGCCAGTTTGGCTTATGGCCGCTCTACCGAAGTCGACTTTGTTGGTCGATGCCGGGCGTCGGCAGAACCGCTCCGGAGACAACATTCTTCAACGGAGGAACATTATGAGGGCGAACTCATATGGCGCGCTCGAAGATGCTGTTGACGTGAGGGCTGCCGCATGGTTTGATGCCGCGGGACGGCAACAACTGGGAGAAGTTCCGGGGATCCAAAGTGCTGGTCTTGACCTGGATCGAACGCTGGGGACGACTCCCCCCAAAGGGGAATAATCGTGGCCCTGATAGATCAAAACGAGAGCCCTCAAACCGGGCACTTTGAAGCCACTGCCATGTCCGATCAGATCGAATTCGCCGACCTTGCCGACACCTCAAGCCGCGAGGAGGTTCCCATTTCGCGTATAGAGCTACCTATGACTGTCAAAGACGCTGCCCGGTTCCTTGGCGTAAGCTCTCAGACGGTGTATCTTTGGGTAGAGCGAAGGCGGATTCCCCATCTCCGCGTGATGGGCCGGAACATTCGGTTCTTGAAATCGGATCTCGAGCTTTTTCGCGCGCAGTTTCGCCAAGAGGTGGAGAATGCCACGACCGAGTAAACATGACGGCGTTTTGTATCGACGGAAGGAGAGTGCGATATGGTGGATGCGCTACCGCGACAAAGGCGGACAGCGACGGTTTGAATCAACGGGGTGTATCGACTGGGAGGATGCGAACAAAAGACTACGTGAGCGCCTCACCGCTCGCGACCAGAATGTCCTTGAGGTCATTCGAAAGGGTGAACAGCTTTCGTTCCGAGAATGGGCGGACTTTTTTCTGCAGAACTATTCGCAGCCGCCACTCCGCGAAGCAAAGACACATCAAGCCAATATGCGAGCGTTAAAGCATTTAAACAATTCGTTCGCATCTAAGCCGCTGGCGACGCTGAGGGCTGATGAGATCGACTTGTACCTGCGCTCGCGGCTCAAACAGCGCGTCCGCTTTGAGACGCTAAACGGGTTCGTCGAACACGGCCAGATTAAGCCAGCGACGGTCCACCAGGAGTTTCGGGTGCTGCGCCGAGTGCTCAACGTTGCTGTACGCAAGAAGTTGATCTCGGCAAATCCGTGCTGGGGTGTGGAATTTCCGATCCGCCTTAAGGGGTTGTTTCGGCCGCATTACATCACGTGGTCAGAGCAGCAGCTAATCGAATTTCACGCGCCTGTTTACCTTGCCAACGCGATCCGGATTATCACCGAGACCGGACTTCGCGTGTACAGGGAGCTGGCGCCCATGCGCAAGGACCAAATCGATCTGGCAAATAAGATCGTCTGGGTTCCAGATTCCAAGACAGCAAATGGAGTCGCTGAAGTACCGTTGACTGATGAGGCGGTTCAGGCATTTGGGAGTCAGATGCGGGTGGCCGGGGAGGGACCGTGGCTCTTCCCGAGCAGCGAAAATCCGAGCGGCCATCAGAAGGGGTTCAAGACGGCTTGGCGTGCGACTTTGCGTCGTGCCGTCGTCCCGTATTTTCGTATCTACGATCTGCGATCAACCTATGCAACCAGACTTTCTGCTGGCGGCGTCGCAGACGAGTGGGTCACACAACTGCTTCGACAGGGTGACGCAAAGGTCTTTAAGAAGTATTCACAGATGAAGTTGCAGATGAAGCGAGAGGCACTGCAGAAGCTGAATCGACAGGCCAACGAACAGGATAAGAGTTTTGATACAGGCAGGCCAAACTGAAGGGGTTTTGATACAGTTTTGATACAGTTTGGCCGAAGGACGCAGGAAACAGGGATGGCTAGAGGATTGGAAGTGTTTTAGAATCAATAGAGGAACCGATGTGGGCGCGTAGCTCAGGCGGATAGAGCATCTGCCTTCTAAGCAGAGGGTCGCCGGTTCGAGTCCGGCCGCGCCTACCAACTAATCAGGCACTCCAGCGCCGTTCGTACCACGGAAAGTATGACCTCAACTCCCGCTGCCAGCGGCTACCTAGGCCAGCAGCCCGGGGCGGAAGTGGCAAAACACCGCTTACTGACGTGCGCGGCTCAATAGATTCAGTGTGCAGTTTTACAGCAGTCCCCCGGAGGGCAGATCTTGGAGCATGATGCGTTGGTCGCGGTCGGGATCGTTTACCGCCTCACTTCCGACCGCGTCAAAGACCAGGACGGCCCGTTGGGAGGTGGTGTATGCCGGCCAAGCCAGCTCCTTTTGGCTTGGGTTTCCGTTCCGGGCAAAAGCGGTCCAGGCACCACTGAGCTTCCTGGACAGTTGTTCGGCCTCCGGGTAACGAACCAGGCGCATGGTCAAGGGGAGATCAGCGGTATGAAACGCGCGGATCTTGCCGCCGGCGCACGGAGTGTCCCATTGAAAATAGTAAACGTACACGTTGGCCTTGCCCTGAGCTAGTTTGAGTTCCGCCTGTCTGACCGCATTCCGCCGCGCGCCGCGGTCACTCGAGATGCGGAAGAACAGATCGGTCGGATTTTCCTTGGGATGGTCCCGGCGATAAAGGGCGAGCAGCTGGTCCGCCTTGTCCTCTGGCAGCCGGGCTTTTACGAGCTCGGCGCGCAGGCCGGCATCATCCAGGTCGAAGAGCGCTTCATTCTTCAAGGAAAACAGCGACATTTCATCCTTACAGTTGCCGATGATCATGGGAACGCCTGCCGATACGTCGGGCGCGCCAGGGTCCCAGGTCTGGCGGGGAATAGAGTGGCCATCCACCACGGGACCCAAACCTCTGGGACCGCTGCCGCCGCCGGCCTTCCATAGTTCGTCGGCCGGGACGCTTTGCAGGCGGTCCACGCTGGTCAATCCGAGTTTGGCCATCATACCCTTCGCTATGGCGGTTGCGGATTCCGGGTCGCCCACCCGCAGCATGGAGCCGCTTTGGACCGCCGCCTTGTGGAAAAGTCCTTTCGCCGCGGGCATTCCCATCAGGGTGCTCACCTTAGCTCCGCCGCCCGACTCACCGAAGATGGTGATATTCCCAGGGTCCCCGCCGAAGTTCGATATGTTGTCGCGTACCCATTCCAAAGCAGCCACAAGATCGAGCTGACCGGGGTTGCCGATGGCATATTTATCGCTCAAGCCGCCCAGATACAGGTAGCCGAAAGCATTCAGCCGATGATTGATGCCCACCAGCACAATATCCTGCTCGCGCGGGAGCTCGTCGCCGAACAGCGTGAGCATGCTGGATCCGTTGGTAAAACCGCCGCCATGTATATAGACCATCACCGGGCGTTTGCCGCGCAGCCCCGGAGTCAATACGTTGAGCACCAGGCAATTCTCGCTATCGGTCTGCTGCGCGAGTTCCACTCTGTCCGGCCGCCCGCCGCCGAAGTATTCCCCAATTACCGGATCCAGGAAGATATTGCCCGGCCCCTGCACGCATCGCGGTCCGGTCACCACCGCATCCCGCACTCCGCTCCACTGCGCAGGTTTCGAGGGCGGCAGGAATCGCGCCGTGCCTTCACTGGGACCGCCGTAAGGAATTCCGCGAAAGATGTCGACACCTTTCACGGAGAGGCCGCGAACCTTTCCGTAGGCCGTTTCGGCGGTCACCGGCGTCGCCGCCGCTCGCGCCCGTCGAATCGCCGGAAAGCCGGCAAGGGAACTGATCAGACACGATCTACGGCTGATGCTCAACATTCCATACCTCCTCACCCGTCTGCTTTCGTCGCTTCCCACGCCAGTGGCAACCAGCAGGCCAATGTGCGGCGGGCGTTATCGTTCGAGCGACCGCCGCCAGTGCTTCTATTAATCCCGCGCCACATTACTGCGTTCAGCGTCATTTTGTTCGGCTAATCAGACTCGGCAGCCGCGGGCGCCGTGACTATGGCCGCCGCCATTGCGAGTTTGTGATCCTTGTCCCATGGCGGCCCGACGGCCCTCCGCACCTGGAGGAAGTGAGCGTCGAGGTCCTCTACACGCAACGCCTGGCGCGCCGCACCCAATACGCACTTCGCGTCGTACCAGTGGACGGGCCAACCCCGTGCTTCGGACGCGGAGGCCAGGGCCTTGCGGTACATCACCCAGTCGGCAACGTTCTGCGCACGGTAGTCCTTAATTCGCTCGGCAATCGTGGGCGGAAGCGGTGGGCACTTGCGAAGGGCGACACCAAGGATACGCGGCACCGCCATCGTGACAGCGTCCCAGGCAAGCACCGCGTGCCTCTCCGCAGACACGCGTACGCGCTCTACCAACTCCACGGCCTCGTCGAGCGGGAGCCCTTGGCCTTCGCTGTGGTGCGGAAGCTTCGGCAGGCCCTTGGCCACCAGTTCCACCCGGCGGCGGTCGAGGAGCGTCCCATCGCGCGCCACCGTCACCAGCACCGCCCAACCGCCATGATCTGATACCCCGATGATGCCACCGTTCTTCGACATGATGTTCCCTCACGCATAACGCGCATGCTCCTATGCGCGAGAACCGAGCACAAAGCAATCGATGAAAGTAACGACGTCGTCAGCATTGCCGTTAGAAACCGCTTTTTCACAGACGTCTCCAGAGCGCTCCAGCCACGAAACACTATTGTCCATCTTTTCGTGATCACCGCCACGGGGTGCGATTTCGGATCCAACTACCTGCTGGCTGCCTGCGCGAGATTGCTTCTCTTGTCCTGATTTCAACCGCCGCCTGCCACCTGGCGCAACCGCGGACATACGCAAAGCGGTGCAGGACGGCTTGAATTACCTGGAATCTACGCGGTCGAAAGTCGAGGCATCCGCAAGGCAACGGTGTCGATTGCTGTTGCTGGAGCGCCAACGCTCGATCAGTACTGGGAGGATGGCCCAGAGTATTACCGGCTGGGGAACAGTTGTCGGTGAGTATCCCGACGGTACACGGCTATCGTAGAAGGAGCTTTCGGGAGTGGGTGGGTACTCCTCAGCGGGGTTCACCCCGAGGCTTCGCCGCTAAGCAGGTAGCTCGGCCCGCTGGATATTCTGAAACGGCACAATAGAGCGGCGGCCCAGTCTGATCTTCTTTATGTCTGCCTACCGCAAATCCCAGCCGGGGCCGAAGGCAGGCTGGCACGCTTGCAAACCAGATGCCCGGGCCACACTCCGTGGGAAGGGAGGAGCACCAGAAATCCATGCTGGAGAATGCCTCCGGCGCATCTCGGACTTGCGGTAGGCACCTGGCGCCGCTAAGCGCTTGATGGACGGGTTCGTGGTGCAAACGCATCAATTGCCCTTGAGAATTTCCGCGTTGAAAAGCTGGAGGCGCGCGTCGGGATCGAACCGACGAATAAGGGTTTTACAGGCCCTGGAAAGGCCTTCATTTTATAAAGCACTTCGGCTCATTCGTCCGGTTGAATGTCCGGCTTGAAGACACCTGCGTTTTGCGACCACTGACCAAAGCAGATAGTGGCGGATCGATACTCCACAAGACTGTCTGAATAATTGACCGCTCATGGACAATTGACGACGCGCGGTCAAAGCCCCGGCGCGGGTACAGAGGATCTGGCTCTATTTATCAAGCCCGCTTGAGCGTTATAGGCCGTTGTTCCCAGACCGGCACGGGTATCGGTTGCTTATCTCCGTCAAGAGATAAAGAGAAGAGAGGCCCATGCGGCTGCTGCGTGGCTGCCAAACGCTTTATTGTCCTCGACAAGGTTGCCGATCAGGTAAAGCGCTCAGTCGCAGCCGGATCAAGAGTCCTGATGGGCGGAGGCCGAGTCAATCGCACCGGCGCCTTTATGCAGCCGTCGATCCTCACCGACATCAAAAGGGCACTCCCGCTTATGTTGAAGACGGGAATGGTTTTCGTGAATCATCCGACCTGGACTTCCCCGGAACTCCCATCTGGCGGCATCAAGAACTCCGGCTACGGGCGCGAGCTCTCTGGTCTCGGCATTCAGGAGTTCGTGAATAAGAAATTGGTTTGCGTCGTCCCCATCAACGCCCCCGCGAAGACATCTGAAAACAGGAGTTTCCCATGCCATCCAAAATGACCACCGCCGTTGTAGAACAATTCGGAAAGCGTTCATCGGTGCGAGTATCCTTCCCGATGATGGAGAGAGTTTTCATGTCGATTTTGCCCGCCCGACAGAAATCCGCCTTGAAGCCCCTATCGGGCTACAAACGGAAAGGCACCAGGGAACCCAGCGGCAAGTACAGCGGTAATGAACACAAGCTGCAGAAGCGCCCTGAGTGGCAAGGCCGTCGCTGGCCTGCCGGCAATTGTCAGATGCTTGCGAGCCGCGCGTATGTTCGCAGGGAAAAGCCCGATCAGCAGCAGCGCCAGGCAGGCCGCGGCGACGGGCGCGACCGCGGGGATGAGTAATCCCAACCCTCCCAGGATTTCGCATACGCCCGTGGCACTCACCATCAGGTCGGGACGGTGAAACACACGCGGAACCATCGCGATCAAATCGCCTCTCCGCTTTCCCCAATGAGCGGATGCCGTGAATAGGAACATCAGTGCGAGGCCGCAGCGCAGGCACCATGTCCAACTGTTAAACGGGCTCATCCCTGCCATTCCGATGACTCTTAGAAGTACCGTGGAAACCAGCAGAACAAAGAATGGAAGCATGTTATGACCTTTCCGAATTGATTAGTTTGAGCCCACGATCAGGCCGACAGCCGCGATCGCCAGTGCAGGCCGCATCGGAAGACCGGTCATCGTCAGAGGGGGAGTCTGCTCTCCAAAGGCGTTTCAGCATGGGGTGCTCTCTTTCCAATGTGGACACTGTCAACATCAACATAACATCGCATGTTGACACTGTCAACACCTACCGGTATGATTTTTGATATGGTTCGTTCTGCCCACTCACGAGCGGGGAAAAAGCCCGCTAAGCCTTACCACCACGGGGACTTGCGTCGCGCACTTCTCGATGAGGCCCTGCGCACCATCCAGACGCACGGCGTCGAGCATCTCACGATGAGGTCCGTGGGCGAAAGGCTCGGCGTCTCCCGGAGCGCGCTCTACCGCCATTTTGCCGATAAGCAATCTCTGCTGGCGACGGTTGGGACAGAAGGGTTCCGCATGCTCCGGCAGGCCCTCGCCGATGCCTGGGAGCGAAACGGGCGCTGCCGCAGCGGCTTTGCGGGAATGGCCAGAGCATACGTGCAGTTCGCGGTCGAGCATCCGTCTCACTACCGGGTAATGTTCGGCGGATTCATTGAGTCGGCCGCAAAGGACGATGAATTCATCGGCGAAGCCAGGGCTGCCTTTCAGGTGCTGGTCGATGCGTTAGTCGAGCAGCAGAACACCTGTGCCATTCGTCGCGACGAACCAGTGCTGATGGCGCACTTCGTCTGGGCGCTCGTCCATGGCACTGCCATGCTGGTCATTGATGGACAGTTGCCCGAGGCGACGCAGAGAGAAGCTTTGGAGCAATATGCCTTTAAGAGAATATACGCATCTATTCGCAGGAAGCCTTAGCGAACCAGTAATCCGCCCAACTTCAAGCTTTGGAATCTGGGCAGTACGCGCACATCAATCCGCCGAGTCGACCTCGGACCTGAAAGCCATCGAAGCGATTACGAAAATAGAGTGCGTTGATCTGATCCGTCGTGGAACGCTCCACCCATCGAAAGCCGATCTCTTTCAGGTCATTTGCCAAAACCTCGGGATTAAAGAAACCGCGGAATGGCTCACCCCGAGCCACTCGGGCGCTTAGGGCGTCAAACGCCAACCTCTAGACTTCAGACAGGCCTTCGCGCGGATGCGCGTAATTGAAAGCGATCGCGTTGTCTGGGCAAAGCGGGTGGACCATGGCGAAGGGCGCCATAACCGTTTCATCTGATAGGTACGGCGTCCAAACGGCGTCGTTTCTATGCCTGTGTGTCGGGATATCAACCTCGAATGCTCTCAAATCAGAATCCGCATAAGGGTTGCGAGATGCGAACGTATCCAGGCCGGCGCTTTTCACCGATTTGCGGTCGCGATGAATCGCAACCTATATCGAGCCCTTTCCCACGGTCTATATCACGGTCTGAATTTTCCAGGGATCCTCCATTCAGCATTCACCATGTCACGGCAAACGCGACGGTGATGTCTCGGATGCCTAATACGTGAGCGCCGCGAGCCGGAAGTGCGCAAGGGGCTTATGGCGCGCAATGGGATGACTGCGTGCTCCACGAGGAGGTTCAATTGAAGAACAGCCTCTGCGCGTTGCCGCCCCGGATGCTCGACCGGTCAGTTTCCGAGGCCGAAGTTGTCATAGAGCTGTCTCCAGTTCAGCCATCCTTTTAGGGACAGCCAAAAGAGAACTCGTTTAACGACCTCGGTACGAGATCGCAGTTCTTCCGCGGCATGGAACCAATCTTCCTGCGGTGATCGTCCGCAGAGCCTCTAACCTGCCAGATTCACCGTGAGCATGCAGCGGCAACTTCGCGGATAGCTTCGGCCCCAGCGCTGCCATCGGTTCGCCAGGTCCAAAATTGATCCAGGAGATGTTGTAAAGAACATCGCGGTCTCTTCCAAGCCATTGATTCTGTGAGCTCCGTCCCCGGCCATGGGCCCATCGGCGACATCTTCAAAACGAAACATGGCCGTTCCAGCCATTGAAGACAAATCCCGCTACAGGGCAAGTTAGACCCGTGATAGACGCCCGCCGAGCATTAAACGCACTTGGCGGCAGATTTGACCATTTGGGGTCAGGTGACCGCCGGTGGTCAATGCCCCTTCGATGGATGGCCGCGGATGGCGCGTTCCGGGGAAGGTTTGACACACTCGGCGGCGAAATCCTGAGCGGCGCTGACGGCCCCTAAAGTGCCTTAACCCCGAGCGCGGGGCACCCCCTGAGATCTGCCTGACGCCGTAGCGAAGCAAAGAGCAGACTACAAGTTTGAGCAAAGGAAAAAACGTAATGAAGCTTTTCAAAGCAGCAATGACCGTAGGTATTGTGGCCCTGATCGGTGTGGCGCTCACACCGGGCGCCAATGCGGATGATTGGAACCGCAAAACTGTGATTACCTTTAGCGGCCCAGTGGAGATCCCAGGCGTTCACCTGGCCGGGTGGAGTGTGTTGCCCGCTGGCACGTATGTATTCAAGATCCTGGATTCGCAGTCCGACCGCCACATCGTCCAGATCTTCAGTAAGGACGAGACGACGATCTACGCCACGATTTTAGCCATTCCAAACTATCGGCTCAGAGCTACCGATAAAACTGTGATGACGTTCGCAGAAAGACCGGCAGGCCAGCCGGAAGCGCTTCGCGCCTGGTTCTATCCCGGCCGAAACTGGGGCGAGGAATTCGTCTATCCGAAGGTCAAGGCGATGGAACTGGCCAAGGACACCAACACGCCAGTTCTATTCATGGAAGCGGAGATCCCTCTCGAAGTCACCGAGCCGATCAAGACGGCGGACGCGCCAGTGGTAGTCGCACTCAAGCAGGCGCCTGTCAGGGCCGCCAAGCCCACCGGAGAAGAGCTGGAACTTGCCGATGTGGTTACGCCGCCGCCGACGGAGAATCTTGTAGCGATGACACCCGAGCTCCCCGCCACGGCCAGCACGCTGCCGTTAACCTTCCTGTTCGGACTACTAGCCCTGGGCTTGGCCTTCGCACTCCGCAGTGTCACGCGCCGCATTCAGTAGGTGGTGAATAACGCGTTGCCATAACCGGGATTGGCACTCGGCGTTATCCTAGCGCGAGCCGGTCCGATTGGTGAGGGCATGGCGCCGTAGCCGCGCTCGTCTGCAAACGATCAGCTCTCCTGGTCCCTTGGTGCTCATGGTCGGCTTTTTCGGGACGTGCCAAATCGCGGACTCCCGACCGGTCGAATATCGGTAAACGTGGATGTAGCGTGCAAGCGACCGTTCGTGCCGGCGATATATTTGCGTCCGACTTGAGCGAGCACGATTTTGAAGTTTACGAGGGTGGCCTCCAGCAGGCCATTCGTTTGTTCGGGCACGAAGACATCCCGGTTACCGTCGGACCCGTTACCGACCAAGAAGGTAACGTTGGGACCCAAGCGCGATTCGATTCACCAACCGTTTCAACCAACTGGAGTCCATTCTGCACGCGCCCGTTACGGGCCGGACGGCGCTTTACGACGCGGCGATCGAGGCGCTTGGGGATTGTAGACCGTGACCGCGACAAGAATGCTGATTGTCATTAGGGATGCGGGCGACAATGCCAGTGCGCACAGCCTGGCCGAGGTTTTGACGAAAGCTGGGCAAGTGAGCGCCATGGTGTACGCCATGGGCATCTTCGATGAAGAAGGCATCGCGAAGGACATTCGCCATCAATAACACGATCGGATATGTTCCCAGCAAGGCGCCGCATCCCGGCGTCTACCGCAGCGTCCGGATAGAGGCGAGGGCCGCCGGACAGGGCAAGCTATTAGTGCGTGCCCGGACCGGCTATATCGCGGGCGAATCCGGAACCAGCCGGAACGGTGGCGTTCCATGAGGCGGAGTCTACGGTGGGCTCAGTGGCTACTCTTTGCGGGCGCCGCCGCAATGCTTGCTTATTGCGGGCTCGTACTGATGGACACCTGGATGTTTCAGCATCGAAAGAGCGGCCAACTCGAGCGGTCGCTGCACGACCGGCTGCAGGCGAGCCACGGAGCTGAATCCCCCTCTTTAGCAAAGAATCCGCTGCCAGCCGCGATCGACGGTCTGGTCGGCCGCATTGAAATCCCGCGCCTGGGCCTTTCGGCGATTGTAATGGAAGGAACCGATAGAACCACCCTGCGGCGCGCGGTTGGCCACATTGCTGGAATGGCTCTGCCGGGGCAGCCGGGGAATGTTGGAATTGCCGGACATCGCGACACGTTTTTCCGGCCGCTGCATGATATCCGGCAGAACGACATCATCACCCTGAAAACATTGGGCGGTGAATACCGTTATCGCGTGGTGTCCACTAAGATAGTGGGGCCATACGATGTCAGTGTGTTGGCTTCGAGCCAAAATGAGGTGCTCACCCTGGTCACCTGCTATCCGTTCTACTTCGTAGGACCAGCCCCAGATAGGTTTGTCGTTCGAGCCGAAAGGGTAAAAAAGATTCGTGAAGTAAGTTTCTAAAAGTCCGCAAGACAGCTTTGTCGGCGACCGGTTGTCGCGCAAGTACGGCATCGCCACCTTCACGTCCGCCTGCTGGATGCCGTCGCAAGTGCATATTCGATCCCCGAATATGACGACGCCATGGTGGACGGCCGCGAGGCTGCCCGATCCACGTGCGAGCCAGGAGCACTGGGTAAGAGAGTGAACCACACCGTATGTCACGGCTGCATGGGGAATCAAAAGATGGAACAGGATCATCCTGATGGGGAAAGAATGGCCCTGAAGTCAAATGGCGGGAAGCATTAAGACTGCGGGTATTTTAGCCGGTGCGCAGCTAAGAGAGATTCGCGCACAAGCATCGGCACTGCGAAAGCTTGGACTTCGAAGATATCGGCGAGTAGGCACTCCTTCGCGCACACTCCTCGCCCTTGGTCACCATGTCTGTCTCACGGACACGGGAACGCGGCCGCCGGAACCGGTAGCTATCGAACGGTAACATCGTAATCCTGTCCTTCCCATCGATTGCTGTTTCGCCAAAAGAAGGTGAAGCGGATGCAAACATCTTTCGATGAGGACACCGTCACAGGCAAATCGACGAAGTCGATCTCTAGAGCATTGGCGCTCGATTCAGTATCGTTCTGGGATTTCCAACCGTCGCCCGACCAGCGCAGACGGAACGGCTCAGCGCCATGGATACGTAGGATCGAACCCTTTCGCATAAATCGCACATGACGGTCCGGTTTCCAGACTTCCACAAGCTTGCGGTTCTTGGGATCGCCGAGGTAGCGTCGCTCGACTTCGGGGATGGCGTCATAAACCTTGCCATCGGAAGCGGATCGAAGCAGCTTGATGTACTCGGCGTGCGCCCACATGAGTGGCATGGCGGAACCGGTCGGCTTGCCTAGAGATAAGAATTCCTGCGGCTTATCCGCCTTGTCCCAAACCTGTTCCGGCAACAGGCCAGTGGGAGAGGCAAGCTGCTCCATCGCCCGGAGGTAACACTCCACGCTTCGACCGGCAGCTAACTCGTAATGACCTCGCTCGCCGGTGAGCAGAGGCCACGCCCGGCCGACTCCGACGCTGGTAAAAGGGCCTCCGTCTTCCTGCTGCCCGTAGCCGTCGTGATTGTAGCGATGCCATACGGGACCAGCCTTTGTTTGCACTTTCAGCACCGCATCCATCACCTTGACGCTATCCACAATGATGGGATCGTTCGCGGAACGGATACCGTAGCGCACCAGTTCGAGAAAACCACCATCCACCACGTCCTTCGCGGGGAACTGGCTTGGTTCACCGTAGGGAATGTTCTTGATTTGAAGCGTGCGCGACTCCGGATTCTCAGCCGGGTTCGCGTCTCCCACTTGCTCCGGCAGGATGCGAATGTAATACCGTTTGATTCCCGGGTGGAGCGACCCTTCGTTCGTTACCGTCCAATCCTCGATGTGGGATTCGAGGAAATCCGCATATTCTTCCGCAAAAGCGGCGGATGCTTCATCGCCCCTTTCGCGAAACAGCAGCGATGCACAAATCAACGCCGCAATGTTCGAAGCAAGGGTTGAGGGTGAATAACCGCTGGCCTCCTCCCAGCGCTCCTGCTGCGTGACCGGGCCATTGCGTATCAAATAAGCAGCACCCTTCCGCACGAGGGTGTCTGGATTAAATTCTCCCAGTGCCTTCTCGCCAAACAGACGCCACGCCAGCATCATCGGGAACGCCACTTCATCCAACTGAATGCCTGTCCAGTAAGCTTCACCAGTTACCCAGAAGTTTTGTGGGAAACCGCCATCCTCGTGTTGCGAGACGGCGAGAAAGATCAAGGCCCGCAGAGGGGTGGCCGTGTCGCCGGCAGCCAGGAGCGCGGTCACACTGTTGACCATGTCGCGCGTCCATACCAAGTGATATCCGCCCTGATCCTGGTCGCCCTTGGCTTCTCCCCAAGGAATGGCGAGGGAAGCAATCAGGGCTCCGGGGTACGATTTATCCTCGTGCGCCAACAACAGGCTAACACTACTCTTGAACAGATTGCCCTGGTCATACGACGACTTCTCCAAGGGCCGGCAGTGGGCAGCCACGCCTTCCCATTGGTCTTTATACCGGGTGAGATGCTCATCGAAAGGAGTCCCCAGAGACTGAAGTAGATTAGTAATCGTACGATGTTGTGTTGATCCGAATGCAGTAGCAAGCGTAAACTCCCGGGTCTTACTGAGATCCAGTTCGCCGGTGAGAGCAATATTGCCGGTCGCGGCATGATCGAATTCATAATCCATCTGGAAATTCCCCTTCAGGTCCGTCCAACCATCGCTCGTTCCCACATAACCACAAGAGGTTCGGGAAAAAGGGACCGTGGCCATCATCGCGAGCCACACCCCTTGCTTACAGGCCATGAGGATGCGCCAGCCGTTGGCAGTGGTGACGTAGCCTGTGTTGCCGTATCCACCTACCTGGAGGTGCGGGGCACAGAGCGCAAACAACTTCAGAGTGGTGAGAAACTTCTCGTCTGGGCCGGTCAGCCGAGTGCGCTGAAGGACGCAGGGCAGGTGCGGATCTGTGATCACTTCTTTGCTGATCGAATAACGCCCATCCGGGTCCGAATTCGTGCAGTGAAAACCTAAGGTGTGACCTGAAATCCTTTCCACCGTGGTCTTGAGATCCCGTTTCTCTTCGTGGAAGAAGCTCTTCCCATCCGTCACCAGGTACTGGAGATCGCGCAGCTGTGGGCGGTCGACGGTCGGGTAATACACTTCGGTGACGATGCCGCCAAACAGAGTGAACCATATTCGGCTGGACGCCGCGTAGGCTGTCCCAACGCCATTTTTATTGCCATGGGTCCATCGGGGTTCGATGCCCGGCGCTCCGAACGCTTCTTTGTCACCGTGTTGCTGCATTGCTCAAATCCTCCTCGGATTATCAGCCGGAGAACGAATTGGAAGGAAGTCCTCGCACATCGCAATCGATAGCGAACAGGCTTCCCGAAAGTGGCGCCGCGGCCAACTGTTCCGGCGACATAGTCTCGCGCGCACTCGTCACGTAAAGGGTTGTTAGATCTGGACCTCCGAAAGTGCAGTCGGTCGCACGGGGCACCGGGAGCTGTATGATTCGCTCCAGCTTGCCCTCAGGATCGTATCGACGAATTTGCCCCAGACCCACCATGTTGCTCCACACAAACCCGTCGGCATCCACCGTCATGCCGTCCGGAAATCCACCGCTGTTGCTGTCTAGAGTGGCAAATGGCAGCCGGTTCGAAAGGGTGCCTGTGTCTAGGTCGAAATCGTAAACAAAAATCGCGTACCGAAAGCTTTCGGTGTAGTACATCTTGCGTCCGTTCGGGCTCCAGCCGCTGCCATTAGAACAAATGACATTCGGCTGCATGCACGCGATGGTTTTGTCGGCGTCCAACCGGTATAGATTGCCCGCTGGAGCGGACCAGCGCACCGCATCCATGGTTCCGGCCCAAAATCGGCCTTGTGGATCGCACTTTCCGTCATTGAAACGATTGTTGGGCCGGTCGCGTTCCACCTCTCCGATCCGCTCCAGCTTCAACGTCGCCGGTTCAAAGGTGGCGAAGTCCTTCCTGAGTGTCAGCACCAATCCGCCCGCAGCCCGCGGCGCAATGCACGTGACGATTTCAGGCAGATCAAAGGTTTGATTGCTGCCCGTGTCTGGATGGAAGCGATGGATTTGTCTGCGCTGAATGTCGATCCAGTAGAGGTTCTGCTCTTCCGGTCGCCAAACAGGAGACTCCCCCACAATGGCCTGCCATGGGAGTACGCATTGGACACCTTCGCCTGAGATCGTCTGTACGCTCATGACGCTCGCTCATGATGGAGGACATGATTCCAGTAGCCCAGCCAACCCAAGTGGCCAGTGGAATTCGCACCACCGAACTTAGTGCTGAGTACACCGCCGGCTGTGACTAGTAGAACGCCCGCCAGCGACAGCAAATCGGGGGTGTTGTTCCAGACCACCCAGCCGATGAGTCCGGAGAAGATGACGACGGTGTAATTAAAAGGGGCGATCCGGCCGGCGGTGGCGTGTTTGTAGGCCAGGATGATCAATACCTGACTCGCCGCCATCATCAAGCCAATGCCAACGAGGAATAACCATTCTCGATTGGTCGGAGTTCTCCATTTCAGTACGGCAAATGGCGCTGCCACGACGGATGAGTAAAGGAAATAGTAGAACAGGATACGACGGGGAGATTCCGTGTTCGAGAGTTGATTGACCGCTACCAAGGCCAGGGCTGAGAAGACGGCCGCGCTGATGGCGATGAGCGCAATAGGATCGGATAGCAGCGCCAAACCAGGCTTCAATATCAGCATCACGCCCGCAAAACCGATGAGCAGACTCAACCATACCATCCCGCCGATCCGTTCCTTCAGCCATACCCAGGTAACGAGAGGAATGAACAGCGGCGCAGAGTTACTGAGCAGCACGGCATTCACCAGCGGCATCCGCTTAACGGCCACAAACATCAAAACTTGCGAAAGCAGGCCAGCTCCGGCGCGTAGAATATGCAGCCAGGTGCGAGACGTCCGCAGCTGGGAAACACCTTTTCCCAGAACCCAGGGCATGAACAACAGCAGGCTGATGAAGTTCTGAAAGAGCACCAGAATACCGGTGGGCACCTCTTTCTCCGCTTTACCGAACGCACTCATCACGGCTACGCAGGCGAACGCGAGCACAATCAGAAGAGCTCCCAGGGCTACAGAGCTTGTGGATCCTCCGTTCAAAACAGGTTCCTTCAATGCAGTCTTTCGAGCAAATGGTCGCCTACACGGAGCGCGTTGGCGATGATCGTCAGCGAAGGGTTAACAGCACCACTGGACGCGAAGAACGAACCGTCAACGACATAAAGGTTGTCGACGTCGTGCGTGCGGCAATTTGTGTCCAAAACCGATTGCTTTGGATCGGTGCCGAAGCGGCAGGTTCCGTTCTGATGCCCCACTCCTTCTAAAGGAATTCGCTGCTTGAAATAGGAGTGCAGGTGAAACCAGTGATCGGCATGGCCGGCCTGCTTCAAGACATCGATCCATTTGTTTCGCAGGCGGTCGAAGGACTCCACGTTGTTTGGCGTGTAATCCAGGCGAACCCTGCCGTTAACGATCTGTACCCGATTGTTCGCATCCGGCAGATCTTCCGTCGTCAGCCACCATGGCACGGCGTGAGTCGTCATCAGGTCCAAGATAAAGGTGGGCGTGAGAGGGGGCGCGTCCGCCTTCATCATTTCGTGGTGAAAGGAGCCGATCGGCTGGATATTTCCCATCGGATAGGGATATTCTTTGTCGCCGAAGTAGAAGTCGTTCAGGGTGAAAGTCTTCATATAGGAAGACCGGTTCGGCTCTTGGCCGATCGCGAGGATGGCGTCAGCCTGGTGGAACATGAAGTGGCGCCCGACCATGTCGGAGCTGTTGGCGAGTCCGTTGGGATGTTTATCATTGGCGCTCATAAGCAGCAGCGCCGCCGAGTTAATGGCACCGCAACAGACGGCTATGATGTCGCCGGAAAATGTAGTCTTCTTCCGCGAGTTGTCTAATTCCACTTCCACGGCATCGACTGCATTTCCCGCGGCGTTCGTTAGCAGGCGCGTCACCTTCGCCCGCGTGACCAGCGTCACGTTCGGCAGATGCATGATCTGGCGGATGCAGTTTATATCGGAATCCGATTTCGCGCGCACCAGGCACGGATAACCATCGCAAGTGTCACAGCGGATGCACTTGCTTTCCACCGGATCTGCTTCGTTCAGCTTCAATCCGAGGGGGCACGGAAAAGGACGCAGCCCCATGTTCTCTAGATCGTTCTGAATTTCCTGCATCCGTGGTTCATTCGAGATAGCCGGATACGGGTACTCCGCGTTGCGTCGGGGTTCTGTCGGATCGATCCCCTGCTTTCCGTGCACACAAAATAGCTTTTCGGCCATGGTGTAGTACGGCTCAAAGACGTCGTACTTCACAGGCCATGCGGGGGAGATGCCGCCTTTGTGGTGAAGGACGCCAAAATCTTCTTCCCGCAAGCGAAACAGTGCGGCGCCATAAACCTTGGTGTTGCCACCCACCCAGTAGCCGGTACCGGGATGCAGATCGTGTCCTTCTTTGTCCGTCCAGACGTCTTTTGTGTGATAACGGTTTTCGAGGAACACGTCCGTGGTATTCCAGTTCGGCTTTTCCTGCGGCAGAAACGGGCCGCGCTCGAGAATAAGGACGTCCTTACCCGCATTGGCCAAGTGATATGCGAGCGTTCCACCGCCCGCGCCTGTTCCGACGATCACGACTTCGTAGCGTTCAGTGGATGGCATTCTTCCTCGATAAGGCGGGCGTACCCGGACTGAGTGAGATCGGATCGCGGCCAAAGATGAAGTCGAGCACCCAGTCGCTTAGAATTCGCGCCTTTTGACCGCCACCGGGGATCTCAGCCACGTAGGTTGCGCGCCACCAGCTTTCCTGCTGGAGTCGCATTCTGGGCAGTAACGGCATACGATCCTTTTCCATTGGAATGTGGAACGTCAGCGTAGTCGCCAAGTGCCCCGATTCCGTGGTACCCCACCAACTGGCAAGAGACGTTGTTCGGATCCTCTTCCGTGGATGCTTGTTCCAGACACGCCAAAGCGCTGTCACAGGCAACGACGGCATCCTCCAGCTTCTTCATCGAAATGGCAACTCTTGCCAGATCGGGAAAATCGTGGAAGTTGGTTACCGACCCCAGTGCGATGACGATGTGCTCCGCCTGATATTGCTGTGCGGCCAGATTGTTTCCATTTCTGCTCCGCTTCACGTCCACCGTCTTCCTTACGGGTTCGATCCCGGTGACGGTCCCCTCGATGAATTGAATACGCGGTGAAACATGGTCCACAGGATGAACGATGTGCGGGCTATCAACCTCTCCTCCAGCCGCCTCCGCAAGCGTCGGCATGAAGAGAAGATGCCACGGCAAAACCGGCGCCGAGGATAACAAGGTTTTGCTGTTTCCACGCCCCTCGTCCCGCCAGATTTGAGTGCTGCCAGCGAAAGCTTTCCAGGCCAAATAGCCAAGCGCGAGACGGCCTCCGGCATAGGCGAACTCCTTCAACACACTCATGAAAGCTCAGTAACTACCGGACTGCCGCAACATCCCGCCATCGATGAAATAAGTGGAGCCGGTGATATATGCCGCTTCGTCCGATGCCAGATACACAGCCAGCCCGGCAATCTCTTCGGGCTTGCCCCACCGGTTCAGAGGGATCTCGCTCATCAGCGCTTTCTCCATTTCGGGCTTCATTTCGACATCCGCATCGATCGGCGTAAATACAGCTCCAGGTCCGATGTTGTTCACAGTGATTTTGTCTTTGGCTAATTCCACGGCGATCGTCCTGGTGAGCATCCGCAAACCGCCTTTGCTTACGCAGTAGGCTGCGTTCGTTGGCATCGGAAGATCCTCATGAACCGACGAGATATTGATCAGACGCCCGCCGTGCCCCTGTCGAATCATCTGACGAGCGGCTGCTTGCGAAACCAGAAAAGGCCCAACCAGGTTGATATCCAAAATTTTCTGCAGTTCGTCAAGCGGATAGTCCACAAACGCAAGTTTCTTCTCCACTCCCGCATTATTGACGACAATGTCAAGCTTGCCGAAGGCCTTCACTGCGCCATCGATCAAGTTCTGGACCTGATCGGGCTTCGAGATGTCAGCCGCTATTGCAGTGCTCTTCCCACCGAAAGCGGCAATCTGCTGCTCGGTCTTGCTGGCTAAGTCGGGCTTTCCGATGTAATCCACGACCACAGCCGCGCCCTCACGTGCGAAGCGAACAGCAATCGCTTGGCCAATGCCGGTAGCCGCGCCCGTCACAACTGCCACTTTGTCTTGTAAGCGCATGAGTCGGCCGTTTTCCTATGCTTCCATGGCTCAGACGCACCGCTACTGCAGTGAGCCTACATGTTCAATCTAAGAGAATCGTTGTCAAAACGCAATAAAGGAATAGATCACTGGTGCGTTTGCGAACCCCTGGTGAGCTACAGACCTAGGAATCGTCAGAATGGACCGTGGTTGCGCGGCTGTTGTGGGCTCTTTGTCTCACGCTGAGGCCCAGCAAGTTGTCCCAGGCTCGATTCCCGTGTCTGCGGATGCCTGCGTTTCAACTCACCTTGCCAAATAGACTTAACCTATAGAATCGAAGACCGGAAAAGGCATGGACCTCGATTTTCAAACGGGAGCGTTCCTGCTCCTGATCGCGGCGGTGGTTGCAACGTTGACCCGGCGGCTGCCCCTTCCTTACAGTGTCGGCCTGCATGTGGTGGTCCAGCTTTCGCCAACGCGCCCTGCTAATTGTTGGGATTGCCCTCGCCGCCGCTGCGTCTTTCGGCAGATCCCCCTACCTCAGCGCGATGGGCTCTCGCGGCGGCCTTCTCAATTTCAGAGTTGGCCTCGCCTCCGATAAAGATCGCCGCGCCTGTGAAATATAGCCACAGCAGAAGAGTAACCACCGCATTCAGGCCCCCATAGATTCTTTGAGAACTGAAGTGATTCTCGTAGATCCGAAACAGCAGGGCCGAGGCGACCCATAACGTTGTTGCGACGGCCGCACCGGGGATACTCCATTGCCATCGCCGTTCCTTTAAGTTCGGCCCGAAGCGATAGAGCAAAGCGAACGAGAAAAGCAGCAGGACCGCCATCACCAGCCAAAGTATGATGCGCCCGAGAAATGGGGATTGGGTATGAACGCCAAAATCCACGCCCATCGTCTTCCAGGCCCGGCTGCCATAGAGCATTGCACAGAGCGCAATCAGGCCCATGATCCCGAGCGAAATCGTCAGGCCGAAGGCAATGCTCAAAACTTTCCACCATGGACGCTCTTCTTTGACCTCATATGCCTTATTCAGGCCGGTCATCATGGCCCAAGTCCCATTCAAGGCTCCCCAAGCGGAGCCCAACCCGGCGGCCACGGCTCCAGTGCCGATAACGGCTCCGGCATTCAGTTCAACAGCGGTTCTCGCTATGAGAGCCGAAGCTTCCCGCGGCAAGACCTGCTGAAAGGCGCCCAGGAGAGTGTCTCGCAAATTAGATCCCGTGCCGGTGAGTTTATTGAACAAAATAAGCAACAACAACAGGACGGGAAACAGGCTGAAGAAATAATACAATGCCAGCCGGGCTGCCTCTCCGAAGACCTCGTCGTCCCAGCTTTTACGGCATGTGCGTTTCGCCAACTCCCGCCAGGAGAGCTTCAGGCTCCATAGATGCGCCATAGTTCCACTGTAAGCGCAAGTGCGCCAGTTCAGTTGCACGGCGCGCGCAGCAGAAAACAGATGAGGACCTGACCGCACTTCGAGGAAACTTGTCTGGCTCGGAGTCTATCCCAAGCCCTTGCTGCGAGTGATTCAGAGGGTAATTAGAAGCCTGGGGTGAGACATCTTTGCTCTCTAGTTCACGTTAACCGCGCGGTTTGCTCAAGATGTCTTTCACTTCCTGGATCAGCTTCGCAGGGGCATACGGCCTTGGGAAGACCTCAAAACCCTGCAGCGCTTCGCGAGACTGAAGCCGCTCGTCGTCAAGAAGGCCTCCGAGAATAAGAACCTTCATTTTCAGGCATTTCGTGCGCAGATACATCGCTGCATCGTGCCCCGGTAAACCGTCAACATAGGTGCGCGTTATCAACAGATCGGGCGGGCACTCCTTCAGCCGG
>Ga0302326_10006354_pt1 | contig 26516 bp, 21 predicted proteins | sample Palsa_T0_3_FD_202264 | JGI IMG/M metagenome (GOLD analysis project Ga0302326, IMG submission 202264) | Peat permafrost microbial communities from Stordalen Mire near Abisko, Sweden - Palsa_T0_3 | ecosystem: Environmental > Terrestrial > Soil > Palsa > Peat permafrost | place: Sweden: Abisko... | reverse complement strand
TTACAACTGCAGACACAGTCGTTTCAACTGCAGGCACAGTCGTTTCAACGGCACGCACAGTCGTTACAACGGCAGTCACAGTCGTTTGAACGGCAGACACAGTCGTTTGAACGGCAGACACAGTCGTTTCAACGGCAGACACAGTCGTTTCAACGGGAGACACAGTCGTTTCAACGGTAGACACAGTCGTTCGAACGACTGTGCGTGTTGCTCCTTCGGCAGTGGATCCCGTCCAAATGGCGCCATCAATCAGCCTGGTCGCACCACCTCCCACTCCTACGGCACGCGGCCGTGATACGGTGCGCGCATGCGGATTATCCTTGGCTGCGCTGGATTTCCCGTGCCGCCGACCCGCTACTTCAAGGACTTCAACTTCGTCGAGATCCAGGAGACTCACGTCGCGGTACCCGGGATGGGGACCGTGAGGCGCTGGCGTCGCGAAGCACCCGCCGAGTTCTCGTTTGCCATGCTCGGGCCCCGCGAGATCGGGCAAGAGGGCTTTCGCCCCGGCAAGCTCGTCGAAGCCGCCTTGAAGAGCTTCGCGGAGGTCGGCACGGAGCTCGAGGCCAAGATCGCCGTGTTCGTCTCGCCGCCGGACCTCGCCGCGACCCGGCCGAACAGGCTCGCCGTAAAGGAGTTCTTGCACAGCTTGCGCAAGAGCTTCGACCGCCTCGTGTGGGAGGCGCCCGTCACGTGGGACCGTGACGACGCGGAGGAGATCGCCGAGAGCACCAAGACCGTCGCCGCGCGGGATCCCTTGCTGCACGGCCTGTCGAAGGCGCCTGTCGCGTACTACCGGATGCCCGGCCCCGCAGGTCACAAGAGCCGCTACGAGGACCCTGCCATCGACAAGCTCGCGGAGCTCGGGCGCTCGGCCAAGCACGACGAGGTCACGTACGTCTTCGCCAACGTCGACATGTTCGCCGACGCCAAGCGCTTCCGCAAAGCGCTCAAGCTGCCGACGACGTAGGAATATTTGCCGCCAAGACGCCAGAAGAAGAGAATTGGTTAACGCTCTTTTCCCAATTCGTTCTCTTGGCGTCTTGGCGTCTTGGCGGCGTTTTCGTTCTTGCTCTTGCGTCGCACGAACGCGCCGGCGACGGCCGCGAGGGTGATGAGCCAAACGGGTGTGTCGCCGACGAGCTCGTAGATCGTCGAGCCCTTCATCCAGTGGACGATGGCGTCGCCGCTGTCTTGGGCGAACGTCTTCGAGTGAATCATGACGCGGCCGACGGGGTCGATGATGGCCGACACGCCGCTGTTGGTCGCGCGCACGAAGTACCTGTGGTGCTCGACCGCGCGGAACTGCGAGAGCGCGAGGTGCTCCCAGGGCTCGCTCGTGTCACCGAACCAGGCGTCGTTGGTCATGTTCACGAGGAGCTCCGGATCGGCGTGACTCACCATGCGGTTCGTGAACGACTGAATGATGTCCTCGTAGCAGATGAGCACCGAGACGTTGTGCGTCGTGTCTCCGACTTGCACGGGAAGGGGGTCGAGCGACGTCCCCGACGTGAAGCGCCCGCTGTTTGGCGACCAGTCGTAGAGGACGGGAAACCAATCGCCGAAGGGGATGTACTCGCCGAACGCGAGCAAGAACTCCTTGTCGTAGCGGCCGACGATGTCCCCGCGGGCGTTCGTGGCGAGCGCCGTGTTGTAGAGGCGCATGTGACGGCGATCTTGGTTTTGCTCGAAGATGATGCCGCCGAAGATCGTGGGCACGCCGAGGAGCCGTCCGAGGTAGGCCTTGTACGAAGCCTGATAGTTGTCAGCCGGCGCGCTATGCGTGACGGATGACTCGCTCCAGATGACGAGCTCGACGCCCTTTTCGCGGAGCTCGCGCGTCATCTTGAGGTGGCGCGAGAGGGCGACGTCGGGCCGCGTGTAGTTCTGCATGAGCCCGAGGTTGCCTTGCACGTACCCGACGTGAAGCGGCGGCGCAGCCTGCGCGCGCGCGTCGATCTGCTTGATGCGGATGAAGCCGTAGGCCGCCGAAAAGAGCACCGCGGCGAACCCGCCCATGACGACGCGCTTGTCGTAGATGCGCTTCTCGATTTTGGCGACGATGAGCTCTTCGATGGCCACGCTCGAGCCGAACAGAAGCAAGCCGCAGAAGACCGGCCCGCCGAGGTCGGCCGTCTGCATGAGGAACGGCGCCGAGTGAACGCAGTCAGCGAGGTACCAGGGAAAGAGGAGAGGGAAGAGCTGCTCGCTGCACACGAACGCGGCGCAGGCGACGATCGATGCCGGCCACCCGCGCTGCGAGGCGCGCGCGTAGAGCCAGCCCATGAAAGCGTAGCGGCCGGCTTGGTAGGCGCAGAGGATCGTCGTGAAGAGCGCGCACAGCGCGACGTTGAAGCCGCTGAAGTTCCGCAGCATTTCGTTGAGCCACCAGAACCCCTCCCACGACATCACGAACCCCGCGAAGAGCCCGATGAGCGTGGCGCGTTTGACCGTCTGGCCACGAAACGCAATCAAGAGCGGCACGAAGGCGACGAGCACCGTCGGCCACCAGTCGATCACCCCCGGAAACGCGATGAAGTAGAGAAACGCTTCGAGCGCCGCGAGCCCCAGCGCCACGCGCATCGAAACGGGCAGCTTCATGAGCTCATTTCATCGCCTTGGCGACCTTGTCGAGCAGGTCCTTCATGTTGAAGGGCTTCGTGATGTAGTGCCGGGCGCCGGCGTTGATGCCTTCGATGACGTCGAGGGCGCCGGTGCGCGCCGTGAGGAAGATGATGGGAATTTGTTTGTACTCGTTGATGCCCTTGAGGTGCTTGGCGAACTGCACGCCCGTCATGCCCGGCATCATCACGTCGGAGATGATCAAGTCCGGCAGCGTGATCGTTTTGAGCACCTCGAGCGCGGCGTTCGCATCGCCGGCTTGATGCACTTGGTATTCACTTTGAAGCTGCCGCGCCAGCAGTGTCCGCACCGCTTCATCGTCTTCGACGACGAGAATGCTCTTCATGCTTCATGGCCCCTTCGGGCCAGGGGCTTTGATCTCGAGGAGCTCGATGTCGAAGATGAGCGTGGAGTTCGGCGGGATCTTTCCCTGACCCTTCGGGCCATAAGCGAGCGAGGGCGGGACGGTGAGCTTGCGCTTGCCGCCGACATGCATGCCGGGGATGCCCTTGTTCCACCCCTGGATGAGCCGACCGGGAATCGGCGTGACGAGCGGCTGATTGCCGGGGTGGTCGTGCGACGAATCGAACTTCGTTCCGTCGAGGAGCGTGCCCGTGTAGTGCACCGACACGGTGTCACCAGGCTTGACCTCGGCGCCTTTGCCGACGACGACGTCCTCGATCTTGACGTCCGCCCCGCCCGCTGGCGGCGGCTCGCGCTGGGCTTGCGGAGCAGTCATCACGGGGTGGGCCGCCGACGAGGAAGCCATGGTCACCGGCGTGTCGGAGGCGATGGGCTCCGGGGCCGGCGGCGACGTGAGCTTGGAACAGGCAGCGAGGGCGAGAAAGAAGGACCAACCGAGACGCATCGTGGGATGCGAAACCTAGTATTTACCCGCAGGATGTAAAGGGTCACGATCCCCACCCCCCATATGGCACGCGTGCTCCATATCGAAGACGATCCGCGGAATCGCTTGCTCGTCCGCAAGCTTCTGTCGGCCGAAGGCCTCGAGGTGATCGACGCCCCCGATGGTCTGACGGGGGTGCGCCTAGCGCTCGCGCAGCCGCCGGATCTCGTGCTCGTCGATCTCAACATTCCCGGTCTCGATGGCTACGAGGTGACGCTGCGCTTGCGAAGCGAGCCTGCGCTCGCTGGCGTCCCCATCGTCGCCATCACAGCCGAGGGCGACCGCGACACGAGCGCTGCAGTTGGCTGTGACGGGTTCGTCCAGAAGCCCATCGACGCGCGCATCTTCGCGAGCCAAATTCGAAGCTTCCTTCGTGGGCACCGGACGCCATTCGCGTCGTCCCCCGACGCCACCGGCGAGCGACTCCGCATGCAGAGCGGTCGCATCGTCGCGCACCTCGAAGAGAAGGTGGCCGAGCTCTCCGCGACGAACGAACGCCTTCGCGAGGTCGAGCGCCTCCGCGCCGAGTTCTACCGCAACATCTCCCACGAGCTCGCCACGCCGCTGACGCCCATCGTCGGCTACTTGCGCATGCTCCTCGACGAGGAGCTCGGCGACGTCTCGAAGCCCCAGCTCAAAGCCCTCCGCGCGATGGATGACTGCGTGCGTCGCTTGCGCGGCCAGCTCGACAACCTCATCGACGTGACCGGTCTCGAGACGGGGCGAATGAAGTTCTTCCACCGCGAGTACGACTTCCTCGACAGCGTGCGTCGGGCGCTCGCCGCTTTCTCCGACAAGTTCGCGGAGCGTCAGATCGCGATCGTGGAGCAGCTCGCGCGTGGGCCGGCGCCAGCGTTCGGGGACTCCGATCGGCTCGGTCGCGCGATGGGTCAGCTCCTCGACAACGCGGCGAAGTTCACGCCCGAAGGCGGCACGGTCGGCGTCGCCGTCTGGCGCACCGACGCGGGTTACGCCGTCACCATCGCCGACAGCGGCCCCGGCATTCCCCAGAACCGCAGCGAGCACGTCTTCGAGTCGTTCGTCCAGCTCGACGGCTCACCGACACGCGCACACGGTGGTGTCGGCGTGGGCCTCGCCATCGCGCGCCGAGTTGCGCGGGGTCTTGGTGGCGACGTGAAGATCCAACCCGGCGGTGCAGTCATCGGAGGCCACGAGCTCCGTGGGGCCGCGCTCACGCTGAGCGTCGCTCTTCGCGCACGCGACCCTTGATCTCGAAGCATTCTGTGTTTACAGAATAGTCATGGCCGCACGACCCTTGCCCGACGTGGCGCTAGAGCCCGCCGTGCCGGTCGTGGACCGCTCCAAGCCGGCGTGGGCCCTCTCACCCGAAGCGGCGGCGTCGCGCGAGGCGTTTCGAAGCGAAGTGCGTGCGAACATTTCGCCGCGCTACTCGCCGTGGCTGCATCTCGGCGCACCCGCCTTCGTAGGGGTCGGGCTCATCGCGTGCTCGATCGCGTTTCTGCACGACGTCCGATGGTGGGAGCTCCTTCTCGTGCCCATCGTCTACGTGATCGCCAACGCGACCGAGCACCGCGCCCATCGCCTCGCGCTCCACCGTCGCTCGCGCGGCGTCGAGATCCTCTACGACCGTCACACACCCATCCACCATCGCATCTTCATCGCGAGCGACATGGCCATGCGCGACACGCGTGAGTACGCGCTCGTGCTCTTGCCGTGGTTCGGCGTCGTCGCCATCCTCGCGATGACCGCACCCATCACGCTCGGGCTCTTTTTCGTCGACCGAAACCTCGCGTGCCTCTTCGTCGCCACGTGCATGTTCTACGTGCTGAGCTACGAATGGCTCCACCTCTCGTACCATCTGCCCGAGTCGAGCTTCGTCGGACGGCTCGGAATCGTACGGGTTTTGCGCCGTCATCACGCAACGCATCATCACCCGCCGCTCATGCAGAAGTGGAACTTCAACGTGACGGTTCCATTGTGGGATTGGGTGCGCAAGACGACGTACCGCGGAACGATCTCGCCAGCGCAGCCCCCACCAACCTGATAACTTTCGGGAATGCGTGCTTGTTCGGCGGTCCTCGCGTCCGCCGTCGTCGTAGCTTGCTCGAAGGCTCCACCACCCATGGTTGGTCCGACGTCGGGTGTGGACCCCGGCGATGCGGCTGATCCGCGCGATCTCACCGACCTCGACCAAGCCGAGCGCGACCAGCTTTGTGATTGGACCGCGAACGTAGGCGGCGGTTACGGCACCATGGTCATCTGCGAAGGTGGGCTCGTCGTGTCGAACTTTCTCAACCAGCAGGCGTGCCTCAACGTGTTCTTGGGCGCGTGCGACACGGTGACGGTCACGGAGTGGGAGCAGTGTCGGGACAAGGAAGTCACCGATCCTTGCGCGCAGTACCTCTACACGGCCCCCGAGTGTGCGGCGGTCGTGCGGTGTCTTGGTGAAACAGATGGCGGTCCGGCCCCTACTCCGGAAGCAGGCCCAGACGCAGAAGGAGGCACGTGATGATGGAGCGCGTATGGCTCGGTTGTGCCGCGATGGTGATGGGCTGCGGCAGCGGGCCCGTAGTGCAGGTCGATCCGACCGCGCTGACCAGCCCGCTCGCACAGAACATCACGATCTCCCAGATTGCGATGCTGCAGGCGTTGGAGGTCCCGGTGATGCAAGCCGGCGGCGTCGCCGATCGCGGGGACATCCCGCTGATCGCGCTGCGCGATTCTATCCTCCGCGTGTACGTGACGCCCGGAAACGGCTTCACGCCGCACCAGCTCACGGCGAGGGTGCGCATCGTCACGTCGTCACCCACGGGAAGCTCGGCCGAGGTCTTCTCCGCGAGCGCAGTCGTGGCAGGGGCGACCGTCGAGAACGATCTCACAACATCGCTCAACATTCCGATCCCGGGCATCAACATCGAGATGGGCTCGAGCATCAGCGTCGTCCTCAATGACACGAAGGGCGATCCCGCGAGCATCGCGACAAGCACCGCACGCTGGCCCGCGGACGGCTCGCTTTCCGATCTCGGCGTGGCCGAGGGCGGCGATCACCTCAAGGTGATGATCGTCCCCGTGCAATACGAGGCTGACGGCTCGGGGCGCTTGCCCGACACGAGCCCGGCTCAAATGACCGCCTACGCGAACCGCTTCTACCAGCTCTACCCGACTGCCCAAGTCGACATGAGCATCCACGATCCGTGGCCGTACACTGGCGTCATCACGGGGGACGACGTCACTGGATTCGAAGGATGCCTCATGGCGCTCGGCCAGCTGCGCTCCATGGACCAGCCCGATCCCGACGTCTACTACTACGCAGCGTTCGAGCCAGCCTCGGACTTCGGGACCTTCTGCGGAGGGGGTTGCGTCGCGGGTCTCAGCGGCATCGGGACACCGTACAGCGTCGGTCTTGGATACACGGGCAGCGAGGGTACCGCGGTGCACGAGGTCGGTCACGCGCACGGGCGCTTTCACGCACCGTGCGGCGGCGCGGCCAACCCCGATCCGGCGTGGCCGGGCCCCCCAATCGGGACGAATCCCGCTTATGCAAAGGCGCTCATCGGCGTGTGGGGTTACGACGCGATCAACAACGTGATGATCGACCCGACGATGACGGTCGACATGATGAGCTACTGCTCACCGACGTGGATCAGCGACTTTCACTACAACCTGATCTTCACGCGCGTTCAATACGACAACCAATATTACAACGACTGGCAGGCAGGCACGCCCACCTCGCGGTACTCGGCGGCGCCGGTCAACGCGGCGGATCCGGTCCGCGTCTCGTCAACGGTGACGCGCGAGCCGTGGGTCGCTCAAGGTCAGCCACGCCCCGCGACGTGGTCAGGTGGGTCGGCGACGACGTACTTTTTCCCTTACGACCACGCGCCCGGAGGCATTCTCTACGTGCCCGACAGCGTGCCCGCGAAGGCGACCATCGCCGGCTTGCGCGACACCGAGGCGACGACCACGATCTCGCGTTGACCGCCGCGCACATGACTGGGCGCGCATACCTCGACTGGAACGCGACGGCGCCGCCGCACGCTTCCACGCTCGCGGCGATGAACGAAGCCGCGCAGAGCGCGTGGGGCAATCCATCGAGTGTCCACGCCGAAGGGCGAGCGGCACGCAAATGGGTCGAGCGGGCACGTGAGGCCATCGCCACGCTCACGGGTAAGGACGTTCGTGACGTCATCCTCACGAGCAGCGGCACCGAAGCCAACAACATCGCCATCACGTCCGCGATGCAGAGCCCTACTCGTCGCTCAGTCGGCGCGGGGCCTGGCAAGCTCCTCGTCAGTCGCATCGAGCACCCATCGGTGACGCGTGTGGCCGAGCGCTACGAGCGGGAAGGGCGCGTGCGGTGGCTTCGGGCCCTTCCGAGCGGCGCGATCGACCTCGACGATCTCGAGGCAGCACTCTCGCAGGAGACCGTCGCTGCGTTGGCGCTCGTCGCGGTGACCGCGGAGATGGGCATCGTCCAGCCACTCGAGGCGGCGATGACGCTCGCACGCGCGCGCGGTGTATGGGTACACGTGGACGCCGTGCAAGCCTACGGCCGCGTCGAGCACGCAGCGTTGCTTGCACGCGGCGCCGACAGTGTGAGCCTCGCGGGGCACAAGCTCCGCGGTCCGAAAGGGATCGGCGCCCTCGCGACCGCGCCACACACACACATCGTTCCCGTGCTCGTCGGGGGCGCGCAAGAGCGCGGGTTGAGACCCGGGACCGTCGACCCCATCGCGTGCGCGGGGCTCTTCGCCGCGTGCAACCGTGCAGACGAGAGCGCTCGCGCGTATGCATCGAAAGCCGTGCTTCGCGACACGCTGGAGTCAGCCCTCGAGCGCTTCGGAGCCGTGCGTAACGGCACGCCCGACGCCCGGACCGAACGCGCCCCCCACGTGACGAGCCTCGCCTTCGCCAAGTTCTCGGGTCCCGAGCTCGTGGCCGCCCTCGACCTCGAGGGTGTCGCCGTGTCCGCGGGTCCTGCGTGCAGCGCGGGCACGATGGAGCCCTCGTCCGCGCTCACGATGCTCTACGGCGAAGACCGCGCGCGTCACACGGTGCGGGTGTCGCTCGGTGAGGACACCACCGCAGCCGACATCGACTTCGCCTTGGCGATGTTCGAGCGTGTCCTAACACGTGAGGTCTCTCCGCGAAGTTGAAGCGCCAATTGAAGCGCACGCGTGCAAGTGCGCGAGAGATGGAAACTTTGAAGGCTGCTCGTGCGACGCGGCTCGTTTCCATTGAATGGAACGAGCCCGCACGTTCGTTCAGCGAAATGCAGCCTGCACGGGGTCGGGGCCACCCACCTTGATGGGCAACCAGAGGGCCTTGATGTACTTCGCCTGCACCGTCTTCTCGAACCCGGCGAGCCCGAGAAGGACGTTCCAGAAGTACCCGCCAGGGCTCTCGCCGTACGAAAAGAACGGAAGGACATGAAACGACCAGTTGAGGCCCTCTGCCGTGCGCTTCTGGGTGTAAAGCGTGTTGCCGACGACCTCGACGACGGAGTCGTCCTTGTGATCCGCGAAGCGCCAGTAGAGCGGAAAACCGACGGTGAGCCGCTTGTTAGGGTCTGAGACGTCGGCGTAGAAAGGCGCGACGATCGTGTGCGTCGATTTGTCGTTTCGGCCGATGTAGACGAGGGGGTGCACGTCGGTCTCGTAGCCGTGGGCATCGAACGACGCCGTGATGGTCGGAAACACCCAATACGTGCGCGAGACGCCGTAGTTCTCGAAGCGGCCGAAGAGCGGCGTGAGGGTGTCGGTGCGCGTGTGGCTCTTGTTGCGATACACGAACGGCAACAGCGCCCACGTGTGCTGGTCGACGTCCTTGTCGACGAAGCTTATCCACAGCGGCGCGACGGGCCCGGCGAGGTCGATCTGGCTCGAGCCCCGCCGCGTTCTCACGCGCGAATAGACCGGCGTGATGAGCGTGCTCGTGTCCTTCGTGTGGCGGTAGAGAAATAGCGGAGAGGCGACGATCGAAAGGTCATCGGTGTGGCCGTAGTGAAAGAAGGGGAAGAGCGTCGTGTACGACTCGCGAATGCCGCCCGTCTCGGGTTTGCCGACGATGTGAAAGACGAACGGCGCCACGTCGAAGACGTCACGGTAGGGCGTGCTGCTCGTGATGACGGGGCCCGCGACGGTGAAGCTCGACTGCGTGAGCTCCTGCGTCGAATGATAGAAGAGCAGCGGCGGGATGAGGGTGTACGTGCGCCGCGCCCCGTCGACGTTGCCGTTGTCCCCGTGGAAGTAAAACGGAACGACTCCCGCGTCGACGTCGCTGCCCGTGCGGGTGCGGAAGTACAGCATCGAGTACGTGAACGCGCTGTCACGCTTCCACTGCGAGAATGTGAGGAGAGGCGGCACGACGAGGTAGCCCTTGTCGCCGGCCTCCGTGGTCGTGTGGAGTCCGGCGAAAAACAGCGGCGCGAGCCAGTTGTCGTGCCCCGTCGGGCCCTCTTGATGAATGAACGGGCCGACGGCGGTGAGGTAGCTGTGCTCGTCGCGGACGTGCCAAAAGAACGGAAAGAGCACGTCGGCCGTCATCTTCTCCGACCGCCGCTGGTAATAGATCATCCCGAAGAGGCTCTCGCGGTCCGTGTTCTGCCCGAGCTCGGGGTGCAGCGGATCGAGCAGCCCACGTGTCATCTCGAAGTAGAACGGGGGGAGCGTGCGGAAGCGGTAGTCGCCCTTTCGCTCTTGGTAGAAGCCGTAGAAACGGCGCTGCGTACGCCCCTCTGGTGGCGGTGGCCGCAGATCGTAATCGCTTCCGATCGTGGCGCGCATCTCGGGGCTCATCGCGAGGGGATCGCCGGGGCTAGGGGCTGTTGGCTCTTGCTTCTGCACCGTCGCTTTCGGGGATTGCGGCTGCGCAAGCGCGGGTGCTGCGAAGAGCGTCAAGGGCAGCGCCACGAGCGCCGCGCGCTTCACGTTTCCTCCCGGTGGATGGCGCCGCTCGCTGCCAGACGGTCCGCCACGATGGCCACCGCGCGATCACGCGGCACGTCTTCTTGGGCATGCCCTGCGAGGTCCTTGAGCGTGACGACGTCACGCGCGAGCTCGGCGTCGCCGATGATCAGCACGAGACGCGCACCGAGGGCGTTGGCGCGCCTGAGGAGCGCCTTGAGCGAGCTTCCACGCGTGTCGGCTTCGACCGCGATGCCGCGTTCACGAAGGGCACGCGCCATGACGAGCGCGGGGGCAGTCGCTGCGTCGCCGAGCGGGGCGATGAATGCATCGACGGTCGTCTCCGCGCCCGTCGGCTCGGCGGCGATGAGCAAGCGGTCGAGGCCGGCGGCGAATCCCAGCGCGGGGACCTTGGGGCCTCCGAGATCTTCGACCATCCCGTCGTAGCGCCCACCGCCGATCAGCGTGTCACCCGCACCGAGCTTTTGCTTCGCGCCCTTCATCTCGAAGATGGTCCGCGTGTAGTAGTCGAGCCCGCGTACGAGCTTCGGCTCGATGCGGTGCGCGATGCCGAGCGCATCGAGCAGACGCCGAAGACCATCGAAATGCTTCTTGTCATCGTCCCCGAGCAAATCGAGGATGGCGGGCGCGCCCTCGCACGCCGCTTGATCCCGCGGATCCTTCGAATCGAGGATCCGCAGTGGGTTCGTCTCGAGCCGCCTTTGCGACTCTTCGCTGAGGGCGGCCCTCTTCGGCTCGAAGAACCCGAGCAGCGCCTCGCGAAACCGCGCGCGCGTGTCACCTGCGCCGATCGAGTTCACGAGAACTTCGACGTCCGGCACCCCAATGGCCTTCAAGAACGACGCGAGCATGTCGATCATCTCAGCGTCGCACCCGGGGCCGGGATCACCAAAGATCTCCGCACCGGCTTGTGAAAACTGACGGTAGCGACCGCGGGCGGGCCGTTCCCCGCGAAACATCGGCCCGAGGTAGTACCAGCGCGTGACGGGCTCTTGCGTGTGGATGTGATGCTCGACATACGCGCGCGCAGCCCCCGCCGTGCCCTCTGGGCGCAACGTGAGGTCCTCGTCGTGATGCCTGAACGAATACATCTCTTTCTCGACGATGTCCGTTCCTTCCCCCACCGCACGCACGAACAAGGGCGTGGGCTCGACGATCGGCGTGCGTACCTCGCGAAACCCGTAGAGCGCAGCCGTACGGCGGAAAGCCGCTTCGACGCGAGCCCAGCGCGCTGATTCGCCCGGGAGCACGTCGTTCATTCCTTTGACGGCGCGAACGGGCTCCATGGGCACTCGTTATCCGGGCGGGCGCGCGAGAGCAAGCGTGATAAACCGATTCGCGTGTCCCGGGATCGAACGTGTGCGCTCGATTGGGGCGAGGTGCGCGTGGGTGTCGCCATCGACGACGAGCTTGGCGCCCTCGCGCACCCGCGCGGAGTGCTCGCGGCCAGACCCGAGCCGGCGCTCTTCGAGATGCTCGTGAAGCTCGCACGCGACTCGAGCGTTTCACGCTTCGTCTTGGGCTTGCCACTCGACATGAAAGGCGGAGAAGGCGACGCGGCGAAGAAGGCCCGCGCGTTCGCGCAGCGCCTGGCGGATGCGACGGGTCTGTCGGTCGAGCTCTGGGACGAGCGGCTGACGACGGTCGAGGCGCGCCGCGCTCTTGCGTCAGCGGGTCTACGCGAGCGCACCAAGAAGGCGAGCAAGCGGTCCATCCGTGCTCACATCGACGAGGCCGCAGCCGTGACTCTCCTCCAGTCATGGCTGGATGCTAGACACGGGGACGACCCTTGAGCCCCGCACGCAAACGCAAGAAACCCACCCGCGACGACGAGCGAAGCGCTTCGGGCCTGTTCAAATGGACGGCCGCGATCATGCTGGTCATGCTGATCACGACGACGGTGGTGATGTTCGGCGTCTATCCGAGCGCGGCTGGCCCTGGGCCTGGAGCGCCGTCGGAGGTCGACATCGAGAACGAGACCGCGACGTCGCTCGCCGAGAAGCTGCACGCGGCAGGCCTCGTCGCGAACGCTCGCTACTTTGCGTGGTACGTGCGCCTCACAGGTGGTGCGGGCAGCGTCGTGAACGGCCATCACTTGCTGACGGACGAAGCTTCTCCGCGCGAGCTCCTCCATAGGCTCGAGCGACGCGGCGCATCCCACGTGAAGATCGTGGTGCCCGAGGGCTGGACGCGGTTCGACATCGCCAAGCGCCTCGACGCCCTGCACGTGTGCACCGCTCGTACATTCTTGAAGTCCACCGAGGACGCGAAGCTTCTTGCCAGCCTCCACGTGCAGGGTCCGAGCGCGGAGGGCTACCTCTTTCCCGCGACGTACGATCTCGAGCTCGACTCGGATACCGCCGAGCTCGTCACGCAGATGGTGCATCTCTTCGACAAGCGTTATGCGGCGCTCGAAGAAAAGCACGACGCGGGTTTGAAGGATCTGGCCGATTCCCTGAAATGGGGCAAGCGGGAGATCGTCATCCTCGCATCGATGATCGAGAAGGAGGCGGCGGTCGATGACGAACGCTCGGTGATCGCGAGCGTCTTCCTCAACCGGCTGCGCGATCCGTCGTTCTTGCCCAAGAAGCTCCAGTCCGACCCGACCTCTGGTTACGGGTGCCTCGTCGGTACGTCACTGCCGTGCGTCGGCTACACCGGAAAGATCACGCACGAGATCAACGTGGATGAGGCCAACGCGTACAGCACCTACGTGCACGAGGGCCTTCCACCGGGGCCCATCGGAAATCCTGGCGCTCGAGCCATCGAGGCGGTGATGAGCCCGGCGCTCACGCACTATTTCTTCTTCGTCGCGAAGGGCGGGGGACGCCACACGTTCTCCGAGACCCTCGGCGGACACAACGCCGCCGTCCACGTGGGCCCGTGACGCGAGTTATCTAGTCATCGCGTACGGGCGGCGTGGAAGCGTCAGTCGGCGTGTAGCAAACGGGTTCGAGGGCTTCCAGGTTGCACGCGCCGCTGCAACAGTCCGAGTTGAGCATGCACTCCTCACCGTCGGGGGCCGCGCCGCTGCACGTGCCGTCGATGAGGATGGGAGGAAACGTGCGCCCGCCGCCTTCGTACGGACCGGGCTGGTGCTGGGAACAAGCAACGAGCAAACCAACCCACAAGAAAAGCACGCGCTTCATAGGCAGCCCGTCCACGTGCGGTCCTGGCCTGTGCCCGTACACGTACACATGGTGTTGGTGTCGCTCGCGTCCGGGCACACTGCGGCCCCACTTTGCGACAGGCTGCTCAAGTACCCAACGCACGAATTCGATAGGGATGACACGTCGGTCGACATTTGAACCCCACCCGGAGGGCAATCAGGGCTTGGGTAGCTGATGGTGAAATCCGACTCCCCAGCGGACTCGCCGTTGACACTCACCACGCATTTGAAGCTGCCCACGGGGAACGGCAATTGCTCACCCATGGTCGATTGAGGCGGTGTGTACTGAAACGCGAGGGTCGAAATCCCTGAGGGAGGTGCCTGCTCCGAGGCTGACCATTCTCGCATGTCCGCGCCGAGGTCGACGATGTTGTTCGATCCGTCGAAGAGGGTCGGCTCCCCTGACGTCTGGAGGATGACCACGTCGACGCTGTTGTCCGTGCCGCGGCCAGACCACACGATGTCGCAGTCGATCTCGGTCGAGTCCGTGAAAAACGTGTTTCGCGGGCGGTCACCCGTGGCGTCGAGCGCCATGAATATCTGACGGACTTGGTTGGCCGCGCTGCAACCCGTGGCGCCGATCGTCAGCGCTCCACCACCGACAACCAGCAAGCACGCCGCTTGAACGAGTCTCATCGGTGTACCCAAGTTATGCGGACGGGCTGCGCGGGTCAAAGCCAATCGGTCTTGCTATGGTGCGCGGCGATGGAACTTGACGCAAAGACCTACGAGCTCACCGTCGACACGATCAAGACGTTGGCCATCGACGCCGTCCAGAAGGCCAACAGCGGGCACCCTGGCGCACCCATGGGCCTCGCGCAGATCGCGCTCGAGATTTACACGCGCCACCTGCGACACGATCCGCACGATGCCGCGTGGCTCGGGCGCGACAGGTTCGTTCTCTCGGCAGGGCACGCGTCGATGCTGCTCTACGCGATGCTGCACCTCTCCGGCTACCCGCTGACGATCGACGACTTGGAGAGCTTTCGCCAATGGGGAAGCCGAACGCCCGGGCACCCCGAGCACGGTCATACCGTCGGCGTCGAGACCACGACCGGGCCGCTCGGGCAAGGTGTCGGCAACGCCGTCGGCCTCGCCCTCGGACAGCGCATGCTCGCCGCGCGATTCGGCAAGCCGTTCGAGGGTCAACGCGTCTTCTGCATCGCGAGCGACGGCGACATGATGGAGGGGATCAGCGGGGAGGCGTCGAGCCTCGCTGGGCACCTCGGCCTAGCGAACCTCATCGTCTTCTATGACGACAACCACATCACGATCGAAGGCGAGACGAGCCTCGCGTTCTCCGAGGACGTCGGCGCGCGCTACGAAGCCTATGGGTGGTCGGTCCAGCGAATCGATGGGCACAACCGAGCGGAGATTCGCACCGCGATAGAGCGAGCGTCGAAGAACAAAGACAATCCGAGCTTCATCTCGTGCCGAACGCACATCGCCAATGGGTCTCCGAACAAGCACGACACGAAGGAGGCGCACGGTGAGGCACTCGGTGAGGCGGAGGTCATCGCGACGAAGAAGGCAATGGGCTGGGACCCGAACGCGAAGTTCTTCGTGCCCGACGTCGTGAAGGCCGGGTTCGCCGCGCGGGCCGTCGAGCTCGCTGCCGAGCACGCCGCCTGGGACGAGCAATATCGCGCGTGGCGCAACCAAAACGGAGAGCTCGCAAAGCGACTCGACGCCTTTCTCGCGAAAGACCTACCGGCGGATCTCTTCGAGAAGCTGCTCAGCGCCGTGCCCGAAAAAGAGGACGCAACGCGCAACACATCGAATGCGGTCCAGCAGGTCGTTGCGAACCTTCTCCCCCAGCTCGTCGGCGGCGCGGCGGATCTGGCTCCTTCGACGAAGACGCTCATCAAGGACGGCGGCACAGTGGCACGCGGCCAGTTCGCCGGTCGCAACCTGCACTTCGGGATCCGCGAGCACGCGATGGGAGCCATCTCGAACGGGCTGGCGCTCATGGGAGGGTTCATCCCGTACGGTTCGACGTTCCTCATCTTCAGCGACTACATGCGGCCATCCGTGCGCTTGTCCGCTCTGATGCAGCAGCAGTGCTTGTGGATCTACACGCACGACTCGGTGTTCCTCGGCGAAGACGGTCCAACGCATCAACCGGTGGAGCAGCTCTGGGCCCTTCGGTTGATTCCCAATCTCGCCGTCGTGCGTCCCGCCGATGGCCCCGAGGTGGCTGCGGCGTGGGCGCTCGCGCTCGGTCGAACGAAGGGGCCGACCGCGTTTGCGCTCACGAGGCAAAAGACACCGCACATCGAGCGCGATCCGGGGTTCGATCCACGTGTCATGCTGAAAGGCGCGTACGTCGTTCGCGACGGTGGCGCGCGACCCGATCTCGTCATCGTCGCGACGGGCAGCGAGCTTCAGCTAGCGACGGGCGCCCGCACGCTGCTCGAGAAGGCGGGGCTACATGCACGCGTGGTCTCGGCGCTCTGTCTCGAGACGTTCGCCGAACAAGACGACGCGTACCGCGCGAGCGTGCTCCCACGTGACGTTCGCACGGTGAGCATCGAAGCGGGAAGAACGCAGCCGTGGCTTTCGCTCATCGGCGACCGTGGCCTCGCCATCGGCGTCGATCGCTTCGGCGCGAGCGCGCCCGACAAGGTGATCGCCGACAAGTTTGGTCTCACCACCGCTGCGGTCGCGCAGCAGATCGAGCGATGGGCTCGACCCTAGAACGCATTTCATAACTCCGCGATCGGGTAACTGATCGAGATTGCTCCATCTTTCACGACCCTATTTCCATGTGCGAGGAAAGGTGTTTGTACCTTGGTCGATGGACCTCAAGGACGAGCAGTGGAAGGCGATTCGCAAGTTCGTGCCTGGCCCTGAGCGGAAGCGAACGACCAGCAAGGGTGGGCGGCCCTGGCGAGATCCGCGGGATGTGTTGCACGGCATCTTGTGGATCCTGCGAACCGGGGCACCGTGGGCAGACATGCCCGCTCGGTATCCGCCGTACGCGACATGCTTTCGTCGCTTTCAGAAGTGGGAGCGGGAAGGCGTGTTCGACCGAATACTGGCAGCGCTTGCGCGCGACCTTCATCAGCGAGGCAAGGTCGACATCACCGAAGCGTTCATCGACGGCAGCCATGCCGGCGCAAAAAAAGGGGCGCTCTTGTTGGCAAGACTCGACGCGGCAAGGCGACCAAGATCATGGCAATGGCAGACCGCCATGGCCTTCCTGTCGCCATCGGGATTGCGAGTGGTCAGCGCCATGAAACGCAGCTCGTCGTCGAAACCCTCCGCAACCGATTCTTGAAGGCCCTACCTCGCCGACTCATTGGTGACCGTGCGTACGACAGCAACAAACTCGATGCTGAGCTCTCGACGCTCGGTGTCGAGATGATCGCGCCGCACCATCCCAAGCACACAACGAAGACCCAAGATGGTCGCCCGCTTCGACGCTACAAACGCCGCTGGCATGTCGAGCGCCTCTTCGCGTGGCTTCAGTGCTCGCGGCGTCTCATCACGCGCTTCGAACACAAGGCGAGCAACTTCCTGGCCTTCCTCAAGCTCCGCTGCGTCGTCCTTCTATTGAGGAGGTTATGAAATGCGTTCTAGTGAGCAAGGAATTCCATGTCGCGTATGAGCTCCGACAGGTCGATGTCGTCGACTGTGGACCACGATGCTGCACCGGAGAGGGAGGGCGCGCTGAGCGTTTGATCGGGGGCGCTCGCCACCTCCGACAGATCGATCCCCGGCGAGAATCCGAGCGACACCTGAGCTTCACCACCAGCTCTCGTCCGCACTTTCTTGCCGCACGACGAGAGGTTCGTCTCATCGGGCCACTTCTGCCAGCCACGGGCTTCGAGCGAGCCCATCAAAGGACCTGGCTTCGAGGTCTTGCCCTCGTAGCGCGCGAGCTTGCTCGTCTGCAACTCGGGCGCGTCGAGCGAGTAGGTCGCGCGACCGAGCTGCTCGAACGGCTGCACGATGGCGTAGTCGGATGCGATGCGGGACCACGTCGTCACGGCGTCCTTGCCGAGCAAGAGCGGGTGCGGGATCGACACGACCGCATCGCCAGAGAGCACGACTAGGGCGTCGCTGACGTTCGCGAAGGTTCCGTCGTCCGCAACCCTGAAGGGACCATGCGGCCCCGCCCACACGAGCCGCCGCGCGATGTGCGTCACGAGCGGATGCTGAATGACGTACGTGCGAAAGGCATCGACCCGCCACGTGCGACCGTAGATCATCGCGCGCTCGAACCGTCGGAGGAGCGTCTTCGCGATGGCCTCGGCATCGACTTTGAGCGCTTTGAAGCGCGCGGACGCGGCTTTCACCTTCGCCGCGTCGTCCGTCTTCGTGCCACGTGGAAATGCGGGAAGGCGCCCGCCGTCCTCGCCTTTGATGACGGCCGAGAGCCCCTCGTCGAACGTGACCGTGAATTTGCGCGGACCGAAGTCGAGCGTCGCCGTGCCGTCCTTGTCGAGCTCGAGGTCCGGTACCGTGCGGTCGGCGAGCTCGTCGGTCGTGAGACCTTGTTGCGCGGCGACACGCTCGAGCGTCTCTTTCGCGTGGTTCTTCGCGTCGTCGAACCGCGACTTGTCGGCGACATACGACAAATGAAGGATTGCCGTCGGCGAGCCCATCGCGGCGAGGACGTCGACGCACATCTTCGCCTTCTTCGCGTCCTTGCGCGCCCACTCGCGCACGTAGGGTGCGAGGCGTCGCGCACACGCGTCGTCGCCGACGAGCGCGAGCGAGAGCGGGATCCACTCGAACGTGCCCTTCGCCCCCGCGAGGATCCACGCCTGAACGAGCGCCCACGCGAAGTCACCGAGGGAGCCAGCGTCGAGCTCCTCGCAGATCGACTCGAGGCCCGCGTATGGCAGGTCTGGCGACGTCGACCGGAGGATCTCGAGCAGCGCGAGCACGGCATCTTCGGGGATGCGCTTGCCACTCCGCGTTCGGATCGCCGGTAGCCCCGCGACGCTGACGAACGGAGGCAGCTTCCCCTTCACGTCGAGGTCGGTGAGCGGATCGCGTTCGACCATCTCGACGATGGCGCGCTGCGCGTCGGCCCCGAGCACGCTCGCTGCGTCGATCACTTGCTGTTTGCGCGTGCGAGCAGCCCAGCGAATCGCGTGCTCCGCCTCCTTGCGCTCCCGGCTGTCTTTTCCGAGCGCGATGGCGGCGAGCGCCTGCGCCACGACTGCGGCGTGAGCGGTGATCCAGTCTTGCGCAACCTTGCGCCACGCCTTGCGCCTCACGAGCGCTGCTGCGGCGAGCCGCGCGCTCTCGGGACCGACGGCATGAAAGTGCGCGTCGAGGAGCGCATCGCCGTTCCAGTACTTGGGCGAAAACGGATCGCGCGCATGGAGACCCGGGAGCGCGGCATCGCCGTGCACTGCGAGCATACGAAGCGGTCCGAGGTGGGCCTGGGCGATGGCGTTCTCATTCCACTCACGCAGCCCGACTCCGGGCGGAACGCGATACTCCGCCCGCTCGTTGCCCCAGCGCATCCACATGTCGACCGGGCGAAAACGCGGATCGAGCTTCGACCATTTGACGAGCTCGCCCGCTGGCATGTCGGCGGGTTGGCGCGATGCGTAGTAGCCGGTTCCGATCGCGGCCCGCCGCTTCTCCTCGTCGTTTTTCCATTCGATTGTCGTCGGAGGAATGGGCGGTGGCACGGCGAACGCGACCGCTTTCGGTTTCTTCTTCTTTCGCCAAGGCGTCTCGCGAAGGAGCTTGGGTACCTCCTCCTCCTCGGCGAGCGGCACGTCGTCTTTCGACTCCGAAGACGCGAGGATCGATCGCGCAGCGTCAGCAGCCTTGCTCGTCCCAGACGCGACCTTCGGCAGCGCGACCTTCGCGAGCTCGGGGAAGCGCCGAAAGTAGCTGACGGCAATCGGACCGATCGCGGGGTGAAGCAAGAGGCCTGCGAGCTCGCTCGCCGCCTCTTCGCCTTCGAGCGCGGCCATCGCGTGCCCGATGATCGCGAGCTCCGTCTTCCCCGCATCGCGGCCTCCCTTCGCGAGCAGCGCAACGAGCACGCGCAACGCAGCGTCGGGCGGCAAGCTGACGACCATCTCGCAAGCCCCGTGCGTCATCATGTTGTGGAGCTGGTACTTCTGACCCGAAGCCGTGATCTGGTCGATCATGCCCATCACACGCGCCTCGTCTTGGACGACGGAGAGCAGCGGAAACATCTGGAAATAGATCCACGCGTCGGTCTTCCCGAGCCCGAGGAGCTCATCGAAGTCCGCGTTTCCCCAGGCGGTCTCCGACGGGAAGAGAAACGACGACGCGATGCGCGCTTTGACCGGGACCGTGCCGCGCCAAGCCCCAGCCACCTTCTTCGCGGCCGCGTACGACGCGTCATCCGCGCGGCACACAATGGCGCGCGCCACGTCCCAGCTCTCATCGTGTTGCTGGATGAAGGGATGGTCGCCGTCGAAGGTGAGCTTGCCTTCGTTGGGCAAAGCAGTCGCGACGGCCGCGAGCTTGATGGCGACCATCTCGGCGATGCCGCGCGCCTCGGCGATGACGCGGACGAGCGTGTTGTTCCTGTGCGTGATGCGTTCGGCCACCGAGACCGAACACGCGTCGAAGGGCTCCGGCAGCGCGCCCGCCTTGATGATTGCGGCGGCCCGCTTGATGTGCGGGTCGTTCTTGACGCGATCGTAGTTCCGCACCTTTCCGGCTGTCGCTTGCACGGCTTTCCACGTGGCGGCGACGTCGAGCTTTGGTAGGGGCGGGGCGAAGTCGTGGTCCCCGCGCCGCGCCGTGACGTGCTCGATGAACGTTGGATGAGCCGTGACACGCATCATGACGGCGCAGCCTAATGCGCTTACCGTGAGAACGGAATTGAAGCCTCATTAGCGTTCATAAGCAGTGCGCGCTATCCCGCGTGCATGCCGTCGTCGCTCCTATCAGTCAGGGCGGTCTTGCTTCTCCTCTCGGCATGCGGTGGCGCCAGTAAACCTGCTCCAGTCGCCGCCACACCAACACCGACCGCTGCGCCACCCGTGGTCGTCACGGCGGCACCTACCCAAACTCCAGCCCCGTTCAGAGGCAGCTTCGAGGTCGTGCGCGCGTCGGATGGCAACTCCACCGTCGTGTTCGCCGATGTGTTTCGTCGCGGCGCGCTCGATGGTCAGATGCTCTGGACGATCGACGGTGACGCGTTCTCCGTGGAGATGTGGCAAATCACGCAGCCTCGTCCGGCGGAAGGCGGAGATCTTTACGCGCTCTGCCGCGCGCGAGCGACGATCACCGCACGCTGGCAAGGCAACGCCGTGGTGCTGCCCTCGTCGCTGCGTGCGAAAGGCTGGAGCACCTCGCTCCTCTTCTCCAAGAAGACGACCGGCAAGACGTCGACGAAGCGCACATGGGAGCAAGGCGCGGATTGCGGTGTGTCGCTCGACAACTCGTCTCCCATCACCTTCGAGGTCGTCGAGAAGGACGCCGACGGGCCGGTGCGCCTCCGCGCGACGACCAACAAGGCCACCTTCGAGCTCCAGCGAGGCACCCCCGTCGATGGTCTCGACCCCAAACGCGTGCTCGACGGGTTGATCCACTGAAGCCTGGCGTGGAAGCATTCGATCGGTGGCGACGCGAAGGCCGGACGTTCCGCCATCGTGATCACGCGATCTTCTATCGAGCCGATGGAGAAGGGCCCGCATTAATAACAATTCACGGGTTTCCGAGCGCCTCGTGGGATTGGCACCCGATGTGGGCCGATCTCGTCGGTCGTTTCCGCGTCGTCGCGCCGGACCTCATCGGCTTCGGATGGTCGGACAAGCCGCGTCCATACGACTACTCGATATTGGACCAAGCATCGCTCGTCGAAAACCTCCTCGCCGAGCTCGGCATCGAGCGTGTGCACGTGCTCGCGCACGACTACGGAGACACCGTCACCCAAGAGCTGCTCGCGCGTCACGAGGACCGAAAAGGCCTTACCCTCGAGTCCGTGTGCTTCCTGAACGGAGGTCTCTTTCCCGAGACCCATCGCGCGCTCCCCGTGCAGAGGGTGATGGCGAGCAAGCTCGGATGGGTCGTCGGTAGCGTCATGACGAAGAAGGCGTTCGGGGCAGGGATGAAGCGCATCTTCGGACGAGGCACGCCACCGAGCGCCGCGGTGATCGATGAGCTTTGGACGCTCCTCCGCCACCAAGACGGCCAGCGTGTCTTGCACCTCTTGATTGGCTACATGGCCGAGCGTCGACGTCACCGCGAGCGCTGGGTGGGAGCGCTCGTTCGCACGAAGGTGCCGCTCCGAGTCATCGACGGCGTCGCCGACCCCGTCTCCGGCGCGCACATGGTCGCGCGCTACCGTGAGCTCATCCCGAACCCCGACGTCGTCGAGCTCGCAGCGATTGGTCATTACCCCCAGGTCGAGGACCCGAGCGGTGTGCTCGGGGCGTTCCTCGCCTTTCACGAGCGCCTCGGTACGTTCAGCTAGCGAAGACGGACAGGTCGACCATCATCTCGCTGTACGCCACCGCCGGGGCATCTCCCAGCGCGACGCCGCCGAACGAGATGTCGTCGATGGTGATCTCCGAGGGCGGCTTCTCCCGAGCGAAGAGCGGCGGGCTGAAGTCGAGCGTCGCCGAGATGGAGCCGAAGTCCTTCTCGAGCGACGAGATGGCACCGTCCTCCATCACGCTGCGCCTCCAGCCGCGCGACTCGAGACGACCGAAGACGACCCCATACGGGATCTCTCGCTTCGCGAAGGTGGCGATCGACTTGTTCGCGCGGTCGGGCGCAGACACCGCGAACGTCGGGCGGGCGATCTGCTCGAAGGGTTGGATGATGGTGTAATCCGCGAGCACGGATGCCCACCGCGCCTTGCGATCGGCGGCGATGCCGAGGGGGTGCGGCAATACAACGCGTGTATCGGGCTCGAGGATGACGGTCTTGTCGTGGTCGTCGGCGAGTGTGCCGTCCTCGGCCACCCGAAACATCGCGCCGTCTTCTGTCGACCAGAGGAGCTTGCGCGCGATGCGACCGCAAAGCGGATGCTCGACGATGAGCGTGTGGTGCTCCTGCGCAGTCCATGCGCGCCCCTTGATCATCGCGTGCTCGAATCGCCAGAGTTGGGTCTTGCTGAGCGTCCCGAGGTCCGACTTCAGCAGCTTGAAACGCGCAGCGGCAGCCGTTACTTTTTCCGCGTCGTCGGTCTTCGTCGCTCGTGGAAGAGATGGCAACCTCGTGTCGCCGTCGTACACGTGAGGCGTGAGGTGCTCGTCGACGCGTACGAGGAGCTTGCGCGGGCCGTAGTCGAGCGTGGTCGTTCCGTCGGGTTCGAGATCGAGCGAGGGCACGAGCCGGTCCTCGAGCGCGTCACCCGTGAGGCCTCGTGCGGTGGCGGCTTGGTCGAGCACGTCCTTGGCGCGCGCCTCGATGTAGCGGTTCTTCGCCGTCTTCGAGAGATCGAAGAGGTGCATGAGCGCGACGTCCGTTCCCATCCGCCCGAGCACGTCGACGCCGAGGAGCGCGCGCGGCCTCCCCTTCTCCCGCGGCCACTTTCGAATCTTGGCAGCGAGCTCCCGCGCGAGCGCGTTCGACCCGACGTGACCGATGGCGCGAAGCCCCCACGCGCTCGCGGATGATGCCCCCGCCGCGACCCACGCGTCGACGAGCGCCCGCACGATGTCGTCGATCGAGCGGGCATCGAGCGCGGCCTTCACCCCAGGGATGCCCACGTAAGGTGAATCGAACGAGGTGAACTGAAGCATCTCGAGGAAGGCTCGTTTGCCCTCCTCGGGAACGACGCGACCATCCGCGAGACGAAGGGCAGGGAGAGCGCTCGGTTCTGCGAACGCCGAGAGCTTCGGCGGGCTCTTCGGGCAGTCGAACAGCGGATCGAAGGCGAGCATCGTCTCGATCTCGCTCGCCGCGCCGAGCGTTTGGCTCACCCGGAGAAGCTCCGCGCGATCGACGTGCTCGCGCAGCGCGGTCGCTGCATCCATCTTGTGCTTCGGATCCGCTCCGAGAGCGATGGGTACGAGGGCGAGAGCCGCCGCGCGAGGGAAGGCGCGCAGCCACCCGAGGGCAGCCCGTCTCAGAGCTCCACGATTGAGCCCGCGAAGCGCGACCAGGCCAACGCGCGGCGAGTCGCAGCGCATGAGCGCCTCGAAGGGTCGCTCGTACATCGTGTGCGTCGTCGACGCGATGGCGCCTGGAATCGCGGCGGGGCCGAAGAGCGCGAGCATGCACGCGACTTCCGAGAAGTTGCTCGACTCGTTGACGTTGCGCGCCCACACAGGTGCAGTGTTCCAAAGCTCAAGCACGCCCTCGTTCTTCAGCGCGTACCACGTGACGTAGGGCCTCGTGTACGTCACGAGGTTCTCCTGCCCCGCTGCGACGATCGCGGCGATCTTCTCCTTGATCACCTCGAGGCTCGTGGCCCTTGGGCCAAACCCTTCCCATGGGGGCTCGCTCGCGGCTTTGCGCTCGGCATCGTTCTTCCAGACGACGCGGTCTTCGTAGGGCGGCGCGACGCCCATCGCGAGCGTGGGAAGCACGGGCCGCGGCCCCTTGCGACGCCACGGTGGATCGCGCAGCACGTCAGGCAGGTCTGCGAGCGCCGCGACGTTCGTGTCAGCCGCGCTCGAGCTCTCGCTCGCGAGCTTTTCGAGCACGGCCCGCTGATCCTTCGGCAGGTCGACCGCGGCCGCGAGGATCTCCTTCGGGTGGCTCCGCGCGAGTCGTGTGAGGAGCTGCTGCGCCGGCTCTGCCCCTTTCGTCTTCTCGACGAGCCGCGGAGCGAGCGCGTGCACCGCACGGGCTGGGAAGCGCTGCATGTACTCCACGGCGATGGGGCCGAGGCTCTTGCTGTCGCCGATCCACGGCTTGAAAGCTTCCGCGACGCGGGCGTCGTCGAAGAGCGCAAGCCCGCGCGCGAGAAGCCTAGCCTGCGCGAGGCCCCTGTTGGCTTTCGGAGGGTCGTCCTCGTACGCCTTCATCGTCGTGACGAGCGGGTCGAGCGCCGCGTCTTCGATGGCCTGGATGGCGTCGTAGACGTTGCTGCCGAGGATGAACGGGTTCTTGCACAGCACGACGAAGAGCTCGCACGCCTCCTTGGAGGGGCCCAGCGCCGGAAAGAGATGCGCCGTCGGTCGAAGCTCGAGGTAGTCCTTCTGCGCGGCGAGCGTTGCGGCGACGTCCTCCTTGGCCCACGCCAACTCCGTCGGAACGAGCGACGTGAGATCGCACCGGAGCGTGGCAACGGACTTCGTGCGAAGCTCGCCAACGGTCCGAACGACCTCTGCGTACTCCGCCTCCGAAGCGCCCAAAATGGCGAGCGCGAGATCGGACCGGTCGTCTGCGTTGAGCCCCCAGAGAGACCAGCCGCCGTGAGGCTCGATCTCGAGCGTCGAGACCTCGAAGTCGAACTGGGTGTTGTTCTTATGCGGGTGCATCACGCGCCTCGTCGAGTGCTCCCATTGCGCGCGTACTGCGAACGCGAGGCCCATCCGTTTGATCCAGTGCCTGAGAAGGTTGCGCAGTGTGGCGAGCGAGGTCGTGTGCGACCAGCCGCGGATCATCGTCACCATCGCGCCCTGGACGCGGGCGTCGAGCTCCGCCTCGGTCGAGAACGTCTTGTAGTGAGCGAGCACTTCGGAGACGAGCGCAACGTCGCCGAGCCCCTTCTTCAGGCCCTTCTCGAATTTGGGCGCCTCGGCATCGAGCGCGCGAACGATGCCCTCCTCGAGCTCCTTCGCGTCATAGGGGAGCGAGACTGCTCGCCCCGGATCCCGCTTCGGCGAGAGCTCCGCGAGGGCGTCTTTCGTCCAGTAGACCATCTTCATTACAATGGTGGAGGCGCCGGGAATCGAACCCGGGTCCGAAAACGCATTGCTCTCCACGTCTACGTGCGTAGCGGGCCTATTGAATCGCTTCGAATCGCGCCGACCAGCGGGCTCTCCCCGAAGCTAGTCACCTGTTTGCTCCTCGCTGCTCGCCCGGTAACCCGACGAGCAGCCAGCCAGACTTGATTACGCCCTTCCCGAGGTGCTGACAGGCCTTCGAGTCGGACGGCTTTCTACTGCTGTTTAGGCAGCGAGAGCGATTGCGTTATCGTTCGCAATTGGGGTTTCCGTGATTTTTACGTGGGTCACGAAAGCCACGGCACGCAGCAAAGAGTTCGTCGTCTCCGTCGAAACCGATCGCCCCCTTTCAGCCCTTAGCCTAGACACACGTACACCGGCGTCAAGCCTGACACATCGGGACGGGTCGCGGCTCAGCCGGAATGGGAAGGGGATCCTCTGGTTTCGGTTTTGATGGGTCGCTCAACTTTGTTCTCCCCGTGACGTAACTTTGCAACACGAGTGCCACACGAATGACCGCACAAACCAGGGGTTTTGCCGAAGAACGTTAGCTTGCTAACGCCACGCGAGGTCCGTTGCGGATTCGCGTAGAGGCACATCCGTCACGAGCGTGGCCAGACGTTTGTACAACGCGACACGGTCACGAGCGGTTGCAAGCTCGGCCGCCAGTCGCTCCCGACCTCGAATCGCATCGGGCCACGCTCGCCAGTCATCGGGCACCGCTTCGACGTGCTCGAACCGGCCGAGCACCGCCCCCGCGCTCTTGTCGCCGAACCCCGCGATGCCAGGGATCCCGTCGGCAGTGTCACCAACGAGCGCGAGCCAATCGGGCACGCTCGAAGGGCCAAACCCGCGGAGCGCTCGCAGCGACTTCTCGTCCATGAGCTTGCGCCGGATGCGATCGATCTGGACGACGTGCTCGCCGCCGAGACACTGCCCGAAGTCCTTGTCCGGCGAGAGAATGCGAATCTGATCGAAGTCGCTTCGGTACCGCACGCACGCGGTGGCGATGGCGTCATCGGTCTCGTACTCCTTCATCGACCAGACGATGAGGCCGAGCTCACGTGCAGCGACCTCGACCTCGTCGAACTGCGCCCGGAGCTCGGGGAGCA
>Ga0302326_10006350_pt1 | contig 26522 bp, 24 predicted proteins | sample Palsa_T0_3_FD_202264 | JGI IMG/M metagenome (GOLD analysis project Ga0302326, IMG submission 202264) | Peat permafrost microbial communities from Stordalen Mire near Abisko, Sweden - Palsa_T0_3 | ecosystem: Environmental > Terrestrial > Soil > Palsa > Peat permafrost | place: Sweden: Abisko... | reverse complement strand
GACTATGGTTTGCAGGCGCTTTATCTGCGCGCGGACCGCGGGTTGGCTCAGACCGAGCCGTGTGCTGGCTTTCGAAAAACTTCCAAGTTCGGAGATGGCAACGACAGTGCGAATGATTTCAGTCGGAACATTGATGTGTTCATAACGTCTTTGCATGTTTTGACTCCATCATTTTTGATGAGGCCATCAATTTAGCTCGCCCCTTCCAGGTAGGCCCGAATCGGCCTAAGCTGATCAATTAAAAGTTGTAGAGAGGGTTTCGCCTTTGCGGTATCAAATAAACAACCTGGCTGTTTCTTCAGGAGCAGCTTATGCGTCGTCCCGCTCAAATAAATATTCCTTCCGAAATTCTTCGCACCGTCGTGACAAATGATGCGCTCGGAAATCTGTCGAAGACAGCGCAAAAGCTTGGTTTGAGCCCGCCCGCCATCAGCACACAACTAAAGAGATTTAACGCGATAGTGGGCGGCCCGATCTTCGACACGGCCTCCGGCAGCACGCAAGCAACGCCGCGCTGGGCAAGATCGTTATTGCGCACGCCAAGCGCTTTCTGAAAGCCAACGATCAGATTTTGTCGCTTGGCGGCGCGACTGAAAAAGATTTGCTGCTTCGTTTGGGCCTTCCAAGCCTGTACACAAAGGAATTCTTGACGGCCTGGCAGCGAGATGGAGGCGGACAAAACGTTGCAATCACGGCTGCCTACTCCTCGCTGTTATCGGCATCATTCGTCGAAGGTCTTTTGGATGTTGTTTATCCGACCGGGCCACCCCATGACCTGGGGACACCGAAATTCGAATGGGAAGAGAACCTTGCCTGGGTCCGCGCCCGCGATTTCGTTTTGCCGCCAGGAAGGGCAATTCCGATAGTGGCTTTGGCAGGCAACGCAAGCGATCAACCGATGATTGTCGCGCTCGAAAAGCGGGGCGCAGTTATCGCATAGCATTCAGCAGTTCGGAGCCCGGCTTGACATAGAATGCGACGTTTTTTTCTTCCCCGAGGCTGACGGCTTCGGCAGCCGCCCACACCTGCTTGACCAGCATGATCACCACGTAGCGCTGGCCTGCGGCAGTCCCGTACCGGCGAGAACAAAGCCGCAAAAAAATGCGCATGTCGAGCGGTTCCGAATCCGCCCAAAAAATTGCGCTGCCCAAGCCCTTTCGTAAAGCGCCATTGGTGCCCAACAACCGCGCCTGCCGAGCCAGTCGCATCCTGCCTTGAATTTGATATTAGCCCTATTGACATGAAATTTAATTGGGATTAGTCGTATTAATATGAAAAAGGCAAAGCGCTCCTATGACATGACCGCGCGCGCCGCCAAGGCCGAAGCCACCAAAGCGCGGATTCGCGCCTGCGCCGTCGGACTGTTTTGCAACCGGCCGGCCGAGGAGTTCACGCTCGACGAGGTCGCCCGCCAAGCCGAAACGACAGTGCAGACGGTACTGCGCATCTTCGGCAGTAAAGACGAGCTGATTTATCAAGCACTCGAAGATATGGCGGCAGGCGGCGTATTTCTCAGGCCCACCGCTCCTGGCGACATCAACGGCGCGGTTCGTTCTTTCTTCGACATTTATGAAACAGTCGGCGATCTCGTAATCGACCGGCTGGGCGAGGAACGCCGGCGGCCCGCCCTGAAAACCACGCTGGATCAGGGCCGCGAAAACCACCGCGACGGCGTCAAAACCGTTTTCGCGCCGCAGCTCGAGCGCATGCACGGCGCGGAACGCGCGCAACTGGCCACGATGCTGATCGTGGTGACCGACGTTTATGTGTGGAAGCTATTGCGGCGCGACATGAAGATGAAACGGTCCGCCGCGGAAGCAATGATCGCCAGGATGATCCGAAGCGTTCTTGAACAAGGAGAGACCAATGGCAAGAATTCTGTGGCTGAACTGGTCCGGCGGCGGGAACCTGCCGCCTAGTCTCGGCGTCGCGCGCGTTCTCACCGCCCGTGGCCATCAGGTCGCGTTCGCCGGGCGGCCGGAAATGGTGCCGCGCGTGAAAACCGCGGGCTTCCGCGCCATCGAGATCGCCGACGCTTACGCGCAAGTGGACCGCTATCCGCAGGGCAGCTTCCTGACCCGCATGTCCTGCTATCTCACCTCGCCCGCAGTCGAACAGCAGGTGCAATCCATTGTCGCCGTAGAGGCTCCCGACATCGTCGTGATCGATGCCATGTTCCCCGCGGCGCTCGCGCACGCTTCCGCGTTCGGAAAGCCAACGGCGGTGTTCGTCCATACCTTCGTATTCCGACAACTCGACATGTGGCGGAAAATGTTCGCGACGCTCGACGGCATGCGGCAACAGGCCGGTTTTGCCGGCTTGCCGGCGCTCGACGCGCTCTGGCCGGCCAACGATCGCATCATCTCGACCAGCCTTGCCGCATTCGACAATGCACCGCTTCCGGGCTGGGAGATGGTGCGGCACGCGGGCCCCGTGCTTGAGGACGAGAAGTTCGCCGTGCCGACGCCCCTGCCCTGGCCGGAGTCCGACACCACGCCGCTCGTGCTGGTCAGTTTCTCTACCGGATTCGAGCAGCGCAATGTCGACAAGGTGCAGCGCGCGCTCGACGCGCTCGCAGAGCTTCCCGTTCATGTCGTCGCCACCACGGGCGGCATCGTTGCGCCGAATGAACTGGCCTGCCCGCCCAACGCCATCGTGCTCAACTACGCAGCGCACGATCCGATCATCCGCCGCGCCGCCATGGTCATGACCCACGGCGGCCATGGCACCGCGATGCGCTCGCTGCTTCATGGCGTACCGATGGTCGTCATTCCGGGACTCGCCGGCGATCAGCCGTTCGTCGCGGCCGCTGTTGCGGAGTTCGGCACCGGCATTGCACTGCCGGGCGATGCCAGTGCTGCGGCGATGCGCGAGGCTGCGCAAAAAGTTCTCGGCACGCCGTCCTTTGCTGACCAGGCCAAGCGCCGCTCGGTCATGCTCTCCGGCGTTGACGGTGCCGCAAATGCCGCTGACGAAGTGGAAGCATTAATCCGGGGAAATCTCTCCGCCGCGCTCCGCTTACCGGCAGTCCCGGTCTACAATGCCAGCAGGTCGCGTGATACGCGCGGCCTGAAACAGAGGGACAGACAATGAGAGCGTCCAAGCTGTGTTTTCTGGCCGCAGTTCTTGCAGCCATCGCCGGCATGCTGTGGGGCCTCGACATGGCGATCTCGGAAAATCACGCGGCGATGCCCGCGCACGCCCACCTGAACCTGCTGGGATGGGTCTCGCTGTTTCTGTTCGGCATCTTCTATCGTCTGCATCCGTTGCTTGACGCTACGAAGATCGCTCTGGTGCAGGTCTGGGTATGGATCATCGGCACCATCGTGATGGCCGTGGGCGTTGGCCTGGTTTCGACCGGCACCACCAGCGCGGAGCCGATTGCCGCGGTGGGATCGCTGATCGTGCTGGCGGACATGGTGTTGTTCGCCTGGCTCGTCTATCGGGGCGAGCAAGCGACCGCGAGGACCTAGCGGTCGGTGCTCGACGCGATCGTGAGCTGACGCTCGGAACGACACAATCGCGAGCGCCTTTACTTGATCATGTCCATCGCTTGCTTGAGGCTTTCGCGCATGCGGTTGAAAGCCACCGACAGCGCCGAAATCTCGTCCTTGCCCGGCTTGACGTAGAAGGCAACATTTTCCTCGCCAAGGCTGACGGCTTCGGCAGCCGCCGACACCTGCTTCACCGGCATGATCACAACGTAGTGCAGCAGCAGATTGAGGATCACGACGATGATCGCGAATATTCCGATCAGCGTGCCGAGGAAGGCGACGTAGGCCTCGTGCGCCGCCTTGAGCGGCACCGCCATCGGCACCGATACGAATTGCGCGCCGATCGTTTCGTTGAGCTTCCAGCCGAAGCCGTTAGCGCTGCCATAGGTCTGGATCAGGGAGGCCGGCGCTGCGGCCGGCGTATCGTGGCACAACAGGCAGGCCGGATCGGTGATGGTCACCGGCCGCGCTAGGTTGAGCGTCGGCCCGAGCGGGGTGTCGCGCTCGACCACCATTTCGGTATTGGAAGCGTCCTCGCGGAAGCCGCGAATAATGTCGGCCTCCCAATCCTGCGCACGGTCATTGAGATTGGTCGGATTGAGCGCCGGTTCCCGATAGATGTAGCCGGCGAACGCCGCCTGCACGTCCTTGAAGGTGGTCTGCGCGGCAAACGCCGGCACCGTCTCCGCGACGAACTTGCCGTTGGCCTGCATCGGCAACAGCGGCACCAGATCGTCGGCGGTATATTTGCGGATCGCATTGGCCGCCGTCATCATGATGCGGGCGTTTTGCATCACTACGTCGCGCGCATCATCGATGAACATCCGGTGCAGCACGACCGCGGCAATGGCAAAGCCGATGCCGAAGGCCACCAGGATGGCGATATTGAATTTGGCCCGAAGTCCCATCGCGTCCAGTTCCGTTGCGGCTTTCTGCGGAAATTGCCCTGCCCCGATACCGGTCTTATATCATGGGCATTACGGCGATGCGGCGGCAGTTCACGTACGGCCAAAACCACGAAAAGGCTGTGGGTAGAATAGCTTGCCAGTAGCCGCGCAAGGCGGCTAACGTCGCCGCGACATCGCGCACATTGTTGCGCAACAGAGAACGCCTTGGCCGCTTCCCACGTATTTGTTTGCTTTTCCTCGAAAGACGAGGCGATCGCGCGCGAGGTCGTCACCTTCCTCGAAAGCAAGAGCATCAAGTGCTGGATTTCGCTGCGCGATGTCCTGCCAGGGCAGAATTATCAGGAAGCTATCGTCGAGGCGATCGAGGCCGCGAGCGGCATCGTGTTCCTGTTCTCGGAGTGGTCGAGCAAATCCGGCGAGATCAGAAAGGAACTGTCGATCGGCGGCAGCATCAATGCCCCGGTCTTTCCGTTGCGGTTGTCGCCGATCGCGCCGACCGGCGCATTGCGGTACGAGCTCGCCACCCGCCAATATATCGACATTTTCCCCAATCGGAAGGCCGCCCTCGCCAAGCTCGCCTCGACCATAAAAAAGGTCATCGACAATCCTCAGGCGGAGGAAGGCAGCGCTGCGCCGATCGTGCCGGAACCGGAGCTCGCAGCCGAAGAACCGCATGAGCCCATTATCGCGCCGGGCAGTAAACAGTTTGAGGCCATCCGTTCCCTGCTTGCTCGCCACATCGGCCCGATCGCCAAAATCCTGGTCGAAAAGGCCGCAAAGGAAGCCGGCACGCCGGAAGAATTCTGCGAGCGGCTTGCCGCCCATGTCAGCGCGCCGGCTGACCGGGCAAAGTTCGTACAAGCGGTGCAGGCGCAGCTTGCTGAAAAAGCCTGACGGCGGAATTCAACAAAGCCGTTCTACGCGCCTTACTCTTCGAACTTCAGGTTCGCGGCCTTCACGACGTCGCCGAATTTGACGATATCGCTCTGAATGATCTTCGAGAATTGCTCCGGCGTGGCGCCGCCGGGATTGACCGCCAGAACCTTTAGCTTCTGCGAAACGCCGGGATCGGAAATTGCTTCGCCAAATGCCTTTTGCAGCTTGGCAATGATGGCTGGCGGCGTTTTAACCGATGCAAAAACCCCGCTCCACAGCTCCACGCTGACATCCGGATAGCCAGCCTCAATCATGGTCGGGACATCCGGTAATTCCTCCGAACGCTCTTTCCCGGTCACCGCGATGGCCTTCACCTTGCCGGCCTTCACCTGAGGGATGGTCGGCGGTCCATCAGCGATCGCCATCGCCGCCTGGTCCTGGATGACAGCGAGATTCATCTCATTGCTGCTCTTGTAAGGGATCGTCGTACCCGGCATGCCGGACTTCAGCTTCAAAAGCTCCGTCACGATGGTGAAGGACGGTGACGTACTCGCATAGTTCGCCTTGTCCGGATGCTGCTTCATCCATGCGACGAATTCCTTGAGGTTCTTGGACGGATTGTCCGCGCCGATGACCATGATCAGCGGAAAGTGCGCAATCATGGCAATCGGCACAAAATCCTTGGTTGGGGAATATTTCAGGTCGGGATAGATCGCCTCTGCGATCGCCATCGCGCCGCTTGGCCCGACGACAAGGCTGTAACCGTCGGCCGGCTGTTGCAGGGTGTATTCCGGAGCAAGGCGCCCGCCGCCGCCGGGCTTGTTCTCGACCACGACGGTTTGACCGAGGATCTGCGATGCCTTGTCGGCGACAATGCGCGCGAAAATGTCGTTGCCGCCGCCGGCCGCGAATCCGACGTACAAGTGGATCGGCCGGGTGGGATAATCGCTCTGCGCACTGGCCGGCGCGATCGACGATACGGCCAACTGCGCCGCGAGCAACAGCCCACGACCGAGATCACCGGGTTTCATTGTCGTTCTCCGTCCCTAGACAAGCGGGCCACCGTTAGCACAGTCCGCGCACCTTGCCCTGCGGCAATTATTCTAGAGCATGATCCGGAAAAGCATGCCCTCGGACTTGGTCCGTGGGTGGACGCCGGTTTTCCGAAAGATCATGCTCCACTAAGCCGCCATCCACTCAACCAGCACCCGGTTTACAAACTCCGGGCGTTCGTTGGTGGAGAGGTGCCCGCATTCCGGCACCACCACGAGTTTCGATCCGGCTATCCCGGCTGCCATCTCGCGGGCAAACTCCGGCGGCGTTGCCTCATCGCTGTCGCCGACCAGCACCAGCGTCGGGCATTTGATGGCGCCGAGCGTCGGACGCGAGTCCGGCCGGGTGATGATCGCCTGCTGCTGTCGCAGATACGCCTCGGGTCCGGTCTCTTCATTTTGGGCGCGCACGTTGGCTCTGAGCACCGGATCATTATGCCGGCTGCGATGCACCAGGAGCGGATATTGCAGATCGAGGACGTCGGCGAAGCGGCCGGTCTTTGCCAGCTCCATCAGTGGCTTGCGCTGCGCGGCGCGTTCCGGAACCTCCGGCCGCGCGCCGGTATCAAGCAGCGCCAGCTTGGCGACGCGATCGCTGGCCTGACGGATGATCTCAAAAGCGATGTAGCCGCCCATCGACAGGCCGGCGAGCGCAAATCGCGGCGGAGCTGCGGCCAGGATCCGCCGCGCAATCGCCGCCAAGCTGTCGTCCCTGCGGTGATCGGCAACCGTGACCGGACCGAAGTGCCAAAGTGGCGGGGATTTGCTCGGCGTAAAGCCGCGCCGAGCAATTCAGCCCGGCGATCAAGATGATCGGGAGGGATTCCGGCATGTGACGTTCTCCTGACGTGATATCGAGAAAAAGTGAAGCAATTCGATTAACTTAGTGCGGGGCAACACGGCCTTTGCGATTGACTTTCCGCAGTGCGTCCCTATGTTCCGCAACACTGAGGCAGATTCGGCCGCCCTGTGCCTTTCCTCAAGTTCCCATTTCAATAATCGCGGGTGGCCTTGAGGGTTCATGTCGTTTTCCCATCTCGGCTTGTCCGATAAAGTTCTCGCTGCTGTTGCAACGTCTGGTTACAAAACACCCACCCCCATTCAAGATCAGGCTATTCCACACGTTCTCGCCCGGCGCGACGTGCTCGGTATCGCGCAGACCGGCACCGGCAAAACCGCCGCCTTCACGCTGCCGATGCTTACCATGCTTGAGAAAGGCCGCGCCCGCGCGCGGATGCCGCGCACGCTCATTCTTGAGCCGACGCGCGAACTTGCCGCGCAGGTCGAGGAAAGCTTCGTCAAGTATGGCGCCAACCACAAGCTCAACGTCGCGCTGATCATCGGCGGCGTCTCTTTTGACGATCAGGACGCCAAACTGATGCGCGGCGTCGATATTCTGATCGCAACACCCGGCCGCCTGCTCGACCATTTCGAGCGCGGGCGCCTGCTGCTGACCGGCGTCGAGCTGCTTGTCATCGATGAAGCCGACCGGATGCTCGACATGGGTTTCATTCCCGACATCGAGCGCATCTGCAAGCTCGTCCCGTTCACGCGGCAGACGCTGTTCTTCACGGCGACCATGCCGCCGGAAATCCAGCGCATCACCGAACAGTTCCTGCACAATCCGGTACGGGTCGAGGTCTCAAAGCCCGCGACCACCGTTGCCACGACCACGCAGCTTTTGGCAAAATGCGGCCGCGAACCATTTGAGAAGCGCGACACGCTCCGCCATTTGATCCGCTCCGCTGAAGGCATGAAGAACGCGATCATCTTCTGCAATCGCAAGCGTGATGTCGCGACGCTGCATCGCTCGCTGCTGCGCCACGGTTTTTCGGTGCAGGCGCTGCACGGCGACATGGATCAGTCGGCGCGCACGGCGGCGCTTGATCAGTTCCGCAAGAACGAAGTCACCCTGCTGGTCGCTTCCGACGTCGCGGCGCGCGGTCTCGATATTCCGGATGTCAGCCACATCTATAATTTCGATGTCCCAATTCATCCCGACGACTATGTCCATCGCATCGGCCGTACCGGCCGCGCCGGACGCAGCGGCCAAGCCGTCACCCTTGTCTCCGGATCGAACGACGTCAAAGCGGTTGCGGCAATCGAGAAGCTGACCGGGCAGACAATCCCCTACATGAACGGCGCGCCGATCAAAAGCGACGCCGCAGTTGAATACTCAGGCGATGCAGCGGCGCAACCACAGCAACCGAAGCGTGAACCGAATCGCGGCGGCCGCCGCGAACAGCGACGCGGCCCACCTCGTCCGGCTCCTGTCGCTCGCATCGATGAAGCGCGAACGCGGCGCGCAGCACAACAACCCGCGCGCAACGACGACGGTGATGCATCGCATTTGCCGGCATTCCTGCTTCGCCCGGTCCCGCAGAAAGCGTAAGCGGCGAAAAATCGCCGCGTGATCGCTCGACCCTGTCAGGGTTTTCCTTACGTGGAACTGTTTACCGGTCTTTCACTGCTATCTTTTAGCTTGGCCTAGGCAGTTGGGCGGCAACTCCGCCGAAATCGTCGAAACTTTCCCAGAGCGATTGGAGCGATCAATGGACGTGCCCTGCGACGAGCACGAAAGAACAATTGCCTTTGCCGAAGTCGCTCTCGACCAGATCCGCGCCCTTTCCCAATCGGCTTCACCGCGCAATTACGAGATCTGGTTCAACTATGCGACCGGGTACAATCCGGCGCTCAATCAGCTTATCAATCAGACGCTGTCGGAAAAAGGCACGCTTGCCGAGACCGACCTCGAACACATTTTTTTCACGTACATCGCAAACACCCGGACGAGCGACCGCATCGACGCAGTCAACGGCCGCCTGCTCGACGAGGTCAAGCAGGTGATCGAAACGGTCGGCGCGGCCGGAAACTCGGCATCGACCTATTCCGACAGCCTCGCCGACGCCACCGAAAAGCTTTCCGGCGCCAAGGACAGCGAAGCGCTCCGCGCCATCATCGAGCGGCTCGTCGGCGGCGCGAAGGAAATGCGAACCAACAACGAGAGACTCGAAGCACGGCTTTCGGCGTCCAAGCAGGAAATCGAGCAGCTTCAACAAAGCCTGCAAGCTGTGCGCACCGAGAGCATGACCGATCCGCTCACGACGCTCTCGAACCGCAAGTTCTTCGATCAGGCGCTCGCGCAAGCCATGGCGGAAGCAAAACAGAAGAATGAGCCGCTTTCGCTCCTGATGTGCGACATCGATCACTTCAAGAAATTCAACGATACCTACGGGCACCTGACCGGCGATCAAGTGCTGCGCCTAGTCGCCCTGTCGGTCAAACAGAACGTCAAAGGACAGGACGTCGCCGCACGCTATGGCGGCGAGGAATTTGTTGTCGCGCTGCCGAACACATCCTTACAGTCGGCGAACACCGTGGCGGAACACATCCGCCGCGCGGTGATGACCAAGGAACTGGTGAAACGCTCGACCGGCGAAAAGCTCGGCCGGGTGACACTCTCGCTCGGCGCCGCGGTTCTGCACGTTCAAGATACTACGCAAACACTGATCGATCGCGCCGACAAATGTCTCTATGCCGCCAAACGAAGCGGCCGCAACCGGGTGATCTGCGAGACCGACCCCGAAGCCGAAGGCGCGTTCAAGCCGGCGCGCGTCGCGTAAACCTTTCCGGTTTGCCGCCCCGATTTGCTGCCAATTGCCGCTCCCTGGACCTTGGCGTAGAACGCCAAGGCAATGGTTTCCCAGCGTCCCGTTATCGTTGCCGGCGGCGGCCCGGTCGGCGTTATTGCGGCGCTCGCGCTGGCACGCCAGGGCATTCCGGTCCAGGTCTTCGAAGCCGAGCCGAGCGTCAACGATAATCCGCGCGCCGCGACCACCCACGCCGCGACCCTCGAAATTCTCGACAATCTTGGACTGGTCGACAAGGTGATCGGGCGCGGGTTGGTCGAGCCCAAATTCCGGATGTGGAACCGCGAGCCGCGCCAATTGATCGTCGAGTTCGATTTCGGCGTGCTCAAGGACGATACGCGCTTTCCTTATGTCGTACAGTGCGAGCAGCATAAACTCGCCGCCATGACGATCGAGCGATTGCGGCAATTTCCGCACGCGTCCGTTTCGTTCAATTCGCGCGTTACCGGCTTCTCGCAATTTGATGACCGCGTCGAGGTCGATGTCGCCGACGCTACCGGCACCCGGATGGTTACCGGCTCCTGGCTGATCGGCTGCGACGGCGGGCGTTCGACGGTACGCAAGGCGCTCGACATCGAGTTCGAGGGCTACACCCATCCGGAACGGTTCCTGGTGCTGTCCACGACCTTTTCGTTCGACACGATTTACGGATCGTGCTCGCGAAATTATTTCGCCGACGCCAACGAATGGTGCGCGCTATTCAAGGTAACGGGCGACGACGACAAAGGCTTGTGGCGGGTGCTCTTCCCGACCCGCAGCGGCGAAACGAATGCGCAGGCGCTCGACGAGACGGCCGTGCAACAGCGGTTACAGAATTTCTTTCCCAAGGCGGGCCACTATCCGGTGTTCCACCGCAATATCTATAACGTGCATCAGCGGGTCGCAGCGGCGTTTCGCAAGGGCCGCGCCTTCCTCGCCGGCGATTCGGCCCACGTCAACAATCCGCTCGGCGGCCTCGGCCTGAATTTCGGTATCCACGATGCGGTCGAACTCGCCGATCTCCTCGGTAAGGTCATGCGCGGCGAAGCGCCCGCTGACACGCTCGATGGCTACGACCGCAGACGGCGGCCGCTGAACGTCGAATACGTGCAGCAGCAAACCGTCGCCAACAAGAAGCGGCTTGAAGAGAAAGATCCCGCCGTGCGCGAGCGCAATGACGCGGCGTTACAGGCTACCGCCGCGGACCCGGCCACGCACCGCGCTTATCTCCTGAGAGCGTCACTCATCGACGCGGTGCGAAAGGCGAAGACCACGTAATGTTTAGTGCTCTGTCGCCGGCTCGATCTGCACCGACTCGCCGCAGCCGCAGGCCGCAGTCTGATTCGGATTGTTGAAGGTGAATTGCGCCGACAGCTTCTGGACCTTGTAGTCCATCTCGGTGCCAAGCAGGAACAGCACCGCCTTGGGATCGACCAGGATGCGGACACCCTTGTCCTCGACAACCTCATCGTGCGGATTGACTGCGTCGGCGTATTCCATGAAGTAGCTCATGCCGGCGCAGCCGCCATTCTTGACGCCGACGCGGACACCCGCGATCTGATGGTCGGCATTCGCCATCACCGCCTTGATGCGGTCGGCTGCGGCTTCAGTCAGCCGCATCACTTGAGGTCTCGGCCGCGCGGTGGCCATCGGTTTCATCTCCTGGGTCGTTTTCGATTTTTAATAAGTCGAATCTACTAACGACATCACTCTCGTCATGTAATGCCGCGCACGGGTGCGCGCAACGCTCACCACATATTCAGGACGGAACGCGCCTCGTCCGACATCCGGCTCGGATCCCACGGCGGATCCCACACGATATTGACCTTGGCTTCGCGCACGCCGGTTACGCCCGCGACCGCGTTCTCGACTTGCACCGGCAGTTCCGCCGCTGACGGGCAATTCGGCGTCGTCAGCGTCATGTCGATATGGACCATGCGGTCGTCATCGATATCGACCTTGTAGATCAGGCCGAGCTCGTAGATGTCGGCCGGAATTTCCGGATCATAGACGGTCTTGATCGCACCAACGATGTCGTCGGTCAGCCGAGACATTTCCTCGGGCGGAATGTTGGACGGCCGCTCCGCAGTATCTGCAGGCGCTGCCGTCGCCGCTTCAGTTTTGACTTCATCGCTCATGAGAAGAAATCCTGCGCCTTGATCAAGGCCTGCACAAGGCAATCGATCTCCTCGTGGGTGTTGTACATCGCGAACGAGGCCCGGCAGGTCGCCGATACGCCAAAGCGCGACAGCAACGGCATCACGCAATGGGTACCGGCCCGCACTGCTACTCCCGAGCGGTCGATGATGGTCGCGACATCGTGCGGATGCGCGCCTTTCATCTCAAACGACACGATCGGTCCCTTGTCCTTGGCGGTGCCGATGATGCGCAGCGAATTGATCTCGCGCAGCCGTTCATGCGCATAACGCATCAGCCCCGCTTCGTGTTCACGGATATTAGCCTTGCCGATGGACGCGACATAATCAATCGCGGCGCCAAGACCGATCGCCTGAACGATCGACGGCGTGCCGGCCTCGAATTTATGCGGCGGCTCGCCGTAGGTCACGCGATCCTCGGATACTTCGCGGATCATCTCGCCGCCGCCGTTGAACGGCGGCATGGCGTCGAGGTGCTCGTACTTGCCGTAAAGCACGCCGATGCCGGTCGGACCGTAGAGCTTGTGGCCGGTAAAAGCATAGAAATCGCAGTCGATATCCTGCACGTCGATATCGAGATGCACCGCGCCTTGGGCGCCATCGACCAGCACGGGTATGCCGCGCGCATGCGCTATCCGCGTCACCTCTTTCACCGGGACGCGCGTGCCGAGCATGTTGGACATCTGCGTGATCGCGACCATCTTGGTGCGCGGCGTCAGAAGCTTCTCGAATTCGTCGATCAGGAAATTGCCCTCGTCATCGACCGGCGCCCACTTGATGACGGCGCCCTGCCGCTCGCGGAGGAAATGCCACGGCACGATATTGGAGTGATGCTCCATGATCGAAACCACGATTTCGTCACCGGGCTTGATGCGCTCGCGGCCGAACGTATAGGCGACAAGATTGATCGCCTCCGTGGCATTGCGGGTGAAGATGATCTCTTCTTTGCGCTTGGCGTTGAGGAACGCCGCCACCTTCTCGCGCGCGCCCTCGTAGGCTTCCGTCGCCTCATTGGCGAGATAATGCAGGCCGCGATGCACATTGGCGTATTGCGTCGTATAGGCCTGATACAGGCGGTCGAGCACCGCTAGCGGCTTTTGCGCCGATGCCGCGTTATCGAGATAAACCAGCGGCTTGCCGTAAACCTCCGTCGCCAGGATCGGGAAATCCTTGCGGATGCGGGCAACGTCGTAGGCACCGTTGGTCTTGGCGTCAGCCATATCAGCCTCGCCTCGCGAGCCAGGCCGCAACCTGATCCATCAGCGCTTCGCGCAAGCCGGCATGCTCGATGCCCTCGATCGCTTCTCCCAGGAAGGCCTGGATCAGCAGCGCTTCGGCTTCTGCTGCTGGAATGCCGCGCGCCATCAGATAGAATTTCAACTCATCGTCGAGCGCACCGGTTGTAGCGCCGTGGCCGCACTGCACATCGTCGGCAAAGATTTCCAGTTCCGGCTTATGATCCATCTCGGCGCGCTCGGAGAGCAGCAGACCCTGCGTCATCATCTTGGCGTCGGTCTTCTGTGCGCCCTGCTGCACGATGATGCGACCTTGGAATACACCGTGGGCTTCGTCGTCGAGCACGGTCTTGAACATTTCCCGGCTCTGACAGCCACGAGCGACGTGATTGGCAACCAGCGTCGTGTCGGCGTGCTGCCTGCCCTTGAGGAGGGTCGCGCCGCGAACACCGGCAACCGTCTCCTCGCCGTCAAACTTAAGGAAAAGCTGATTACGCACCACTGCGCCGCCGGCGGTGAAAGTGAACGTATTGAACCGTGCATGCTCCCCGATCGCCGCCGCCAGCGTTGAGACATGCAGCGCATCCGGGCCTTCGCCAATGAGCTTGACGTGATCGACATGAGCCTCATCGCCGACAAAAATCTCGACCGCTGCGTTGACCTGATAATCGGTGCCTTCCGGACCCTCGTGGCTTTCGATCAGCATGGCGCGTGCGCCCTTCTCCACCACGAGCAGCGAGCGAGTGAAGGTTGCGGCAGGCTTCTCCGACGCAACGAAAAGAAGATGGATCGGCCGTTTAGTGGTCGCGCCAGCCGCAACGCGGATCACGGCGCCGTCGCCCATCAGCGCGGTATTGAGCGCAACCGCGACATCGCTTGCCGGTGCAAGCTTGCCGAGGTGGGTCGCGAGCGATGGATCGCCGCCGGCCATGGCGCCCGCCAGCGAGCCGATCGACAGCCCCGGCTCGAGCGCCGCGATATCGGAAAGCTCAGGCACGAAGGCGCCATCGACAAACACCAGGCGGCGGGTTTCGACGTCGCCTACCAGCGCTCCAGCGGTTTTCGCGATCGCTTTGGACCTCGCATCCGGCGGCGCTGCGAGTGGCTTGGCATCGCGCATCAGAACGCGCAGGTCGGTATATTTCCAGTCTTCGACCCGGCGATGCGGCAAGCCTTCCTGGGCAAAGACGTCGAACGCCGCGGCGCGCTGCGCCGCGACGGCCTTATCGCCCGGCAGCCGACCGCGCGCTTGCGCAAATTCCTGCGCCAGCGTCGTCTCCGCTGCCGTCTTTATTGCGGTGACTTCGGCATTCACGCCGGAACCTCTTCCTGGTATTCGACATAACCGCGCGCTTCGAGCTCCAATGCGAGCTCCTTGCCGCCGGTTTTTACGATGCGGCCCTTCGACAGCACGTGCACAACATCGGGCACGATGTAATTGAGCAGCCGCTGATAGTGGGTGATGACGACGAAGGCGTTATTCGGCGATTTCAACCGATTGACGCCGTCGGCGACAATCTTGAGCGCATCGATGTCCAGGCCGGAATCGGTCTCGTCGAGCACCGCAAGGCGCGGCTCGAGCAGCGCCATTTGCAGGACCTCATTGCGCTTCTTCTCTCCGCCGGAGAATCCGACATTCACCGCGCGCCGCAGCATTGCCGGATCGATACCGAGCTCGCCGGCGAGATTGCGCACCTTCTTGAGGAACTCAGGCGTGGAGAACTCCGCTTCGCCGCGTTTCTTGCGCTGCGCGTTGAGCGCGGTGCGCAGGAACGTCATGGTCGCGACACCCGGAATTTCCAGCGGATACTGAAACGCCAGGAACAGGCCAGCCGCGGCTCGCTCGTCCGGCTGCATCTCAAAGATATTCTTGCCGTTGAACAGCACCTCGCCCTCGGTCGGTGTGTAGTCGGCCTTGCCGGCGAGCACATAGGCCAGCGTCGACTTGCCCGAGCCGTTCGGGCCCATAATGGCATGCACTTCGCCGGCATTCACCGTGAGGTCGACGCCTCTGAGAATGGGCTTGCCGTCTATTTCGACGTGCAGGTTTCTTATTTCAAGCAACGCCATCAAACTGCCTTTCCACACTCTCAAATTTCATCGGCCGCGGCTTCGATGCTCACGGACGAAATATTCATTGGGAAGAATTTCACCAGTGAAACCGTCTTGCGCCGCGCGCGCCTTGGCCGCCCGCATCTCGGCGGGCGTGCAGGGATAGCCGCAAATCTTCCAGGCCAGCTCGCCCGTGCGCTTATGCGCAAACTCAATCTGGGCAATGTGCATATATAAAACCCGGTATTCTTCCTCGTGGACACTAACGTTGTAGTAAGCGCCGTGATGATTAAGGAACGTGATGATCGGCGGCTGGCCTTCATGCACAACATCACGATCGAGTACGGCAACGATCGCTCCCACACATTCGCGCAGAAGTGTGAGCGACGGCGGCATATTGTCGGTCGCCTGCACCCGCGTTTCGAGTTCCGGAACTTCCAGCCAATGCGCCATCTGAACCGAGCTGGCTGTTGTCAGCCAACGCTACCCTCCAGTGAGACCGCAATCAGCTTCTGCGCCTCGACCGCGAATTCCATCGGAAGCTGCTGCAGCACATCCTTGACGAAGCCGTTGACGACGAGCGCGGTCGCCTCTTCCGCCGACAAGCCGCGCTGCCGGCAGTAAAACAAAATGTCTTCCGAAATTTTAGAGGTGGTGGCTTCGTGCTCGAACACGGTCGAGGAGTTCTTGGCCTCGATATAGGGCACGGTATGTGCGCCGCATTTGTTGCCGATCAGAAGCGAGTCGCAATTGGTGAAGTTGCGCGCGTTGGCGGCTCTGCGGTGCGCCGTGACGAGGCCGCGATAGGTATTACTGGAGTGACCCGCGGCGATGCCCTTGGAGATGATGCGGCTCGTCGTGTTTCGGCCGAGATGCAGCATCTTGGTGCCGGAATCGACCTGCTGATAGCCGTTTGAGATGGCGATCGAATAGAACTCGCCGCGCGAATTATCGCCGCGCAGAATGCAGCTCGGATATTTCCAGGTGATCGCCGAGCCGGTCTCTACCTGGGTCCATGAAATCTTGGCGTTCTTACCGCGGCAATCGCCGCGCTTGGTGACAAAATTGTAGATGCCGCCTTTGCCTTGCGCGTCGCCCGGATACCAGTTCTGGATCGTCGAGTATTTGATCTCGGCATCGTCGAGCGCGATCAGTTCAACCACTGCGGCGTGAAGCTGGTTTTCGTCGCGCATCGGCGCGGTGCAGCCTTCGAGATAGCTCACATAGGAGCCCTTGTCGGCGATGATCAGCGTCCGTTCGAACTGTCCTGTATTCTTTTCATTGATGCGAAAATAGGTCGACAGCTCCATCGGGCAGCGGACGCCCGGCGGCACATAGACGAACGAGCCATCAGAAAATACCGCCGAGTTGAGCGTGGCGAAAAAATTGTCGCTGACCGGCACAACCGAGCCGAGATACTTCTTCACCAGCTCAGGATGTTTGTGAACCGCTTCCGAGATCGGCATGAACAGCACGCCGGCCTTGGCAAGTTCCGCCTGGAAGGTCGTAGCGACCGAAACCGAATCGAACACCGCATCGACCGCGACCCTGCGGTTACCGTTGCTGAGTTCCTCACCATCCGCGCCCGTCTCGTTTGCAGGCCTCTGGATGCCGAGCAGCGCTTCGCGCTCACGCAGCGGGATGCCAAGCTTATCATAGGTCTTCAAAATCTCCGGATCGATTTCGTCGAGCGACTTCGGTCCGTCCTTCTTCTTCGGAGCGGAATAATAGTAGAGGTCCTGGTAGTCGATCGGCCCGTATTCGACCTTGGCCCACGTCGGCTCGCGCATGGTGAGCCAGCGCTTATATGCGTCGAGCCGCCACGCCAGCATCCATTCCGGCTCGTCCTTCTTGGCCGAGATGAAACGGACCGTGTCCTCCGAAAGGCCCTTCGGGGCCTTGTCGGATTCGATCAACGTCTCGAAGCCGTACTTGTACTGGTCAACGTCAATGCGCCGGACCTGGTCGACGGTCTCTTGCACTGCCGGCATTCGTCCCTCCGCTCACGGTTTCAAGGACCGCGGGTTGGATTAAGTCGGTATGGTCAGGTGGGCCCTACGTCTCTGGTCACCTAATTTTAGGGGTGCTTGAACCGTTCAAAACACCCCGGAATCAATCGGTTATACAGCCAGTTAGGCCGCGATGCCGGATTGACCCTTAGATAATGCAGTTGCGAGCTTTATCCAAGCGTTCAGGAACCTTTCGACGTCGGTTTCTGTCGTGGTCCAGCCGAGGCTTACCCGCACAGCCCCGCGCAGCAGCGCCGGAGAAACCCCCATAGCTGCAAGGACATGGGAGGGCTGGACCTTGCCCGACGAGCAGGCCGCCCCGGAAGACACGGCGATCCCCTCGAGATCAAAGGCAATAACAGCAGTCTCCGCCCTTAACCCTTCGACCGCAAAAAGGGTGGTGTTCGGCAGCCGGTCAGTGCCGGAACCGAATATTACGGCCTTTGGCGAGATTGCCCTAAGCCCGACCTCGAGCTTGTCCCGCAGCGCCCGCATGCGCCCTGCTTCCGAAGCGAAGCCGTGCACGGCGGCAGCGGCGGCACCAAAAGCAGCGATACCGGGAACGTTTTCCGTACCAGCGCGCATGCCCCGCTCCTGCCCGCCGCCGCGGATCAGCGGCTCGGCGACATGCAAGGCGTCATCCCGGCGCACCAGCGCACCGACCCCTTTGGGCCCGCCGATCTTGTGGGCCGAGACCGTCAGGAAATCGGCATCGAGCGTTCCGATATCGACTGGAATCCGTCCCACCGCCTGGATTGCATCGACGTGCAGCAGTCCGCCGGTGGCATGAACGACGGATGCGGCCTCGGCAACCGGCTGGATAACGCCGGTTTCATTGTTGGCCAGCATGATCGACACCAAGGCCCGCGAACTGCCGCTCAATGCGGGCTTCAGCGCCGCGAGATCGACTCGCCCTTCGCCATCAACCGGCAAATCCGCAATTGCCTTGTGTGCAAACCGGCCGCCCGCGCGTACCGATGAATGTTCGATCGCCGAGATCAGAAGTGTGTCGCGCGGTTGTTTCTCGTTTTGCGTTTCGATGGCCGGCGTCAGCGCCAGCATATTGGCTTCAGTCCCGCTCGAGGTGAAAAACACATCGGGCGGCTTCGCGCCCACAAGCGCCGCGACCTGCTCGCGCGCCTGCTCGACCACGCGCCGGGCCGCGCGGCCTTCGGCATGGACCGAAGACGGATTGCCGGCGACGGCCAGCGCCTCCGCCATGGCCTCTCTCGCCGCAGGCCGCAGCGGCGTGGTCGCGTTCCAGTCGAAATAACTGCGATCCGGCATGACGTTTATGTTGGCGGCTGTGCTGGTAATGCTTGCTTTTTGTCCCCCGGCCTGTGCTAGAAGTCGCGACCCGACATTGGGGCCGCCAACCGCACCTTGCCGGTTCCAAAAAACGAAATACTTATAGAGGCTTACGAAGGTGCCCCGGCTGCGTCAAGCAGCGCGCGATTCCGCCGGATAGCCCAAGCCGCAGCGATCGAGGTTCTAAAAGAACATGCCCGAAGTCATCTTCACGGGTCCCGGCGGCCGCATCGAAGGCCGTTACCATCCCGCGCGGCAAAAGAATGCGCCGATCGGCATCGTGCTGCATCCGCATCCGCAATTCGGCGGCACGATGAACCACCCGATCATATACCAGATCTACTATGCGTTCGTGCATCGCGGCTTCTCGGCGCTGCGTTTCAATTTCCGCGGCGTCGGCCGCAGCCAGGGCGGCTTCGATCACGGCATCGGAGAATTGTCGGATGCCGCCTCCGCGCTGGACTGGGCGCAGACAATCAATCCGGAAGCGCGCTCCTGCTGGATCGCCGGCTTCTCGTTCGGCGCCTGGATCGGTATGCAGCTTCTGATGCGCCGGCCGGAGATCGAAGGCTTTATCTCGATCGCACCGCCGGCCAATCTCTACGACTTCTCATTTCTGGCACCCTGCCCGTCGTCCGGCCTGATCATCCATGGCGACAAGGATGCCGTGGTGCCGCCTCGCGATGTCACCACCCTGGTCGAGAAGCTGAAAACCCAAAAAGGCATCGTGATCGAGCAAAAGGTAATTCCAGGCGCCAATCATTTCTTCGATGGCAAAGTGGAGCCATTGATGGAGTCCATCGGACAATATCTGGACAAGCGCCTCGGCAAGAACGGACGGCCGGCGACCGCGGCGTAAAGCGTTGCGCCACAACTAACGTCTAACGGCGTGCGACCGTAGCGCGCTTGCAATACTCCCTCCCCGGTCGTTCAATGCCGGCAAAACCGTGGGGGAAAACGTCATGCGGCGCAATGGCATCGCTGCGATTGGTTTCGCACTCATCACTGTTGCGATCAGCACTGTTGCGATCAGCGCTGGCGCAGCCGCCGCACAAGACACCGTCAAGATTGGCCTCGTCATGCCGATGACCGGCACACTTGGACCGGCCGGCCAGGAGGCCGTCGCCGGGGCCAAACTTTACATGGCGCAGCACGGCGACACGATCGCCGGCAAGAAAATCGAACTGATCGTGCGTGACGATGGCACCGTACCGGATGTCGGTAAGCGGCTCGCGCAAGAACTCGTCGTCAATGACAAGGTGCAGTTTCTCGGCGCGGGATCCACGCCGACGGCTCTATCGATGGCGCCAATAGTCACCGAGGGTAAGGTGCCCGGCGTGATCATGATTTCAGGCGCCTCGGTCGCGACCGAGCGATCCCCCTACTACGTGCGCACGAGCTTCACCCTTGGCCAGCAAGCCGGGATTATTGCCGATTGGGCGGTCAAGAACGGCAGCAAGAAAGCCGTGATGGTTCTGACCGACTGGACGCCGAGCGCGGAAGCTGCCCAAGTATTCGAACAGAGTTTCACCAAAGGCGGTGGCCAAGTTCTCGATTACCTGAAGGTGCCGCTAGCCAATGCCGACTTCGCGCCGTTCCTGCAACGCGGCCGCGATCTGCAACCCGACACACTATTTGTGTTCGTGCCGGCCAGTCAGGCAGGAGCCTTTGCACGGCAATTCGCCGAACGAGGCCTGGACAAGTCTGGCATCAAGCTCGTCGGGACTGGCGACGTCGTGGACGATAATGATCTGGCGATGAGTGGCGATGCGTTGCTTGGCGTTGTCACCGCAGGCTTCTATTCCGCAGCCCACCCGTCGGAGATGAACAAGAAATATGTCGCGGACTACGCGGCGGCGACCGGCGGCAAACGGGCAAACTTCATCTCGGTCGGCGGCTGGGACGGCATGCACCTGATCTATGAGACGCTGAAAAAGACCGGCGGCAATACCGATCCTGATGCATTGCTCGCAGCGATGAAGGGCATGAGCTGGGAAAGTCCGCGCGGGCCGGTCTCCATCGATCCGGCAACCCGCGACATCGTGCAGAACGTCTATATCCGCAAGGTCGAGAAAAGGGACGGAGCGCCTTACTCAATCGAGTTCGATACCTTCCCCGCGATCAAGGACCCGCTTCATAAAGTCACGAACTAGTAGAACGGATTTGACATTCGCTACCCGGGTTCCGCTCGTTCGTGAAGCGAATGTCAAATCCAAAGCTCCACTAGCCACTTATATTTGCTAGTGGTTCTTTAATTCAAACATTCGCTCTGGTGCCAGCGGAAATGGGATGCGAATGTTTGAATTGAACCACTAGGGAAACAAGGAACGCTCAATGAGTCACAAGTATCTCGTCGCCGGCTGTCTGGCGATTACGGCGATCGCACTGGGCGTCCCCGGTGCATCGGCGCAAGACGTCGTAAAGATCGGCATTGTCGCACCGATGACCGGCACCTCGGGCGCGGTAGGCCGTGAAATCTCCGCGGCCGCCAATCTTTACATCGCGCAGCACGGCAATATGGTCGCCGGCAAGAAGATCGAACTGATCATTCGTGACGACGCTAGCGTTCCCGACAATGCCAAGCGCATTGCTCAGGAAATGGTCGTCAACGATCATGTGGCCTTCCTCGGCGCCTGTCTGACGCCGAGCGCGATGTCGATGGCGCCAATTTCCGCCGAAGGCAAAATACCTACTGTCGTCATGGTGTCAGGAACCTCGGTGGTAACCGAGCGCTCGCCCTACTACGTGCGCACGTCGTTCACTCTCGGCCAGCAGTCCGGCATCATTGCCGACTGGGCGATCAAGGACGGTGGCAAGAAAGCCGTGTCGGTGCTGTCGGACTGGGCGCCGGGCGCCGAAGCCGGCAAGGTGTTCGAAGCAAACTTCACCAAGGGCGGCGGGCAGATTCTCGATACGCTCAAGGTGCCGCTCGCCAACGCGGACTTCGCGCCGTTTTTGCAACGCGCTGCCGACTTGCATCCGGATACTCTGTTCGTGTTCGTGCCGGCCGGCCAGGCCGGAACATTCGCGCGCCAGTTTGCCGAGCGCGGCTTAGACAAATCCGGCATCAGACTGATTGGCCCGGGCGATATCACCGACGATGATGATTTGCCGAACACAGGTGACACGCTTCTTGGCGTCGTCACCGCCGGCATCTATTCGGCCGCGCATCCGTCAGCCTTGAACAAGGAATATGTCGCGGCTTACCAGAAGGCCACCGGCCATCGCGCCAACTTCATTTCGGTAGGCGGCTACGACGGCATGCACCTGATCTATGAGACGCTCAAGAAGACCGGCGGCAAGACCGACGCCGACACCGTGATCGCCGCGATGAAGGGCATGAGCTGGGAAAGCCCGCGGGGGCCGATCTCGATCGATCCGGAAACCCGCGACATCATCCAGAACGTCTATATCCGCAAGGTCGAGAAAAAAGACGGCGAGCCTTGGGCCGTCGAATTCGCGACCTTCCAGGCGGTCAAGGATCCGCTGAAGCAGGCGGCGGCGCATTAGGGCCGCATCCGAGACGCACGGGACCACCGGCCTCTGCACCGTCAGTCCGGCTGAATTTTGAACTTGCGCACGATTGGCTGCTCGGAGCCGGGGCCGAACCAGGCTTCGAATATTTTTGCCGCCTCGCCCGACGCCTCAACCTCGAGGAGCGCGTGATTGACCGCGTCCGCAAAACGCGGCGCGCCTTTCTTCAGCGCGAAGCCGACTTGGCGCGACTTGGTGAAGTCGGGAAGGAACACATAGTCGGCGGCATGGCCGTCCTGCTGCACGATGGCGCGTAGCACCGTCTCATCGGTTGTGAACGCATCGACATCGCCATTTTTGAGGGCCGCAAAGGCAATAGCATAGTCGCGCACATAGACGACCTTTACGTCGGGCACGACCTCTTCCAGATCTTCGCCCGCGGTCGACGTTGAGGCTGACGATACCTTACGGCCAGCGAGATGATGCACGGACGTGATGCCGCTCGATGCCTTGACGATTACCGCGTGCGGCGTAATGAAATAGATGTAGCTGAAATCGACGTCGCGCAGCCGCGCCTTGGTCCGCGTCATCGAGGTCGCGACAAGGTCGAGTTTGTCTTGTTGCAACATCGGAATACGCTCTGCGCTCGACAGCGAAACGGTCTGCACAGTGACGCCAAGGCGTTTGGCTACAGCTCGAACAAGATCGATGTCGTAGCCGATAACGACGTTTTCGCTCGGTCTCTTGAATGAGAACGGCGGGGTCGTATCGCTGACGCCGACAATCAACGTGCCTCGCGCCTTGACCTCGTCGAGCCGATCGGCATGCGCGGGCGAAAGTAACGCCACCAATATCGCCAGAACGATCGCGCCTGATTTCAATTTCATCAGCCAGACCTTGCCTTTCGGCGCCATCACGGCCTCACCAGCAAGCCAGCGGACGCCGTCGTGCGGCGTGCTTTTGTAAACCCGGTGCTCACCGACGGTGCCATCGCTACCATACCCTTTGTAAGAGTTGAATCACGCACTGGACCTGTTACACCAGCGGCGCCGCCGAGCCGCGGTTCAACCCAATTGAATGGTAATGAGCGCCTACAAGTCCGATTTCCTTAACGTTCTCGCCACCCGGGGCTTCATTCACCAGGTCTCGGAGCCCGAGGCCCTGGACGCACTCGCACGCAAGTCGACCGTCACGGCCTATATCGGTTTCGACTGCACCGCCCCTTCCCTTCACGTCGGCTCGCTGTTGCCGATCATGATGCTGCACTGGATGCAGCAAACCGGCCATCGACCGATCGCACTCATGGGCGGCGGCACCACTCGGGTCGGTGACCCCTCCGGCAAGGACGAGAGTCGGCGGCTGCTCACCGACGATATCATCAACGGCAATCTCAAAAGCATCCGCGAAATCTTCTCGCGCTTCTTGCAATTCGGCGACGGCAAGAGCGATGCAATTATGGCCAACAATGCCGACTGGCTGAACACGCTCAATTACATCGATTTCCTGCGCGATATCGGCCGGCATTTCTCCGTCAACCGGATGCTCGCGTTCGATTCGGTGAAGCTCCGACTGGAGCGGCAGCAGGAACTTTCGTTCCTTGAATTCAATTACATGATCCTGCAGGCCTACGATTTCGTCGAATTGAACAAGCGTTACGACTGCGTTCTGCAAATGGGCGGCTCCGATCAATGGGGCAATATCGTCAACGGCATTGATCTCGGCCGCCGTGTGAACAACGCGCAATTGTTTGCGCTGACCTCGCCGCTGCTAACAACGTCATCCGGCGCCAAGATGGGCAAGACCGCGGCCGGCGCGGTGTGGCTCAATGCGTCGCAAGTCAGCCCCTACGATTACTGGCAATACTGGCGCAACACCGAGGACGCCGACGTCGCACGCTTTCTCAAGCTTTTCACCACCCTCCCGCTCGACGAGGTCGAACGTCTCGCTGCGCTCCAAGGCGCGGAGATCAACGAAGCCAAGAAGATTCTCGGCACCGAAGCGACGGCGCTGGTTCACGGCAAGGCTGCTGCGGAAGAAGCTGCCAGGACAGCACACACCACCTTTGAAGAAGGCGGCCTTGGTGCCACCCTTCCGAGCATCGACGTTCCCCGCGACGAGATTAAAGCGGGTCTCGGCGTGCTGAGTGCGTTCGTTAAAGCCGGCTTGGCGAAGTCAAACGGTGAAGTACGCCGTGCGATCGCGAACAACGCGATCATGGTCAACGACGTGCGGATTACCAGCGACAAAGCAGCGATTGGCGAAAGTGACGTTACCGCCGACGGCGTGGTGAAGCTTTCGCTCGGCCGGAAGCGTCACGTCCTGCTCAGGCCAGTCTGAGATTTGCCAGTCTGAGATTTACTGGTTGTCGCCGCTGTCATCGCTCGTAGGCGGAGCTTGGCTAGCGCCCATCGGATACTCAAACACTTTGCGCAGCAAGCCGGGCGCCAGGGCCGAAACCGGATTGATGTGCAAGACCGGATTGCCCGGCCGGCCGACCACTTCATAGGTGATACCGATCAGCCCTTCTTTCTCGCCGCCGAGAAACAAGCCGACGATCGGCAATTGTCCGAGCAGATTGTTAGGCCCGTAAAGCGGCACCAGCGTGCCCCGCATGCGCATCTCGTCGCGTGAGTAATCGACCAGGCCGTCGATAGTCGCACCGAGCATTGGTCCACGCACCACGCCGTCGCGCAAAACGACTTTTCCAGGCGATTTGTCAAAATCAACCTTCATGCTCGAGAACGCCATGTCGTTGCGCTGCTGAGGACTGCCATTGTTGTTCACGGCCTGCTGCAACTGCATTTCGTCGTGCACCGAGAAATCGCGGACGGTAATGGCGCCGTGCTGCATCAGATTTTGGGTGGACGGTGCATCCATCATCATGACCAGCTGTCCGCCGTTCATGCGGGAATAGACGTCGGTAAAACGGAACAGCGCACCGCCGTCTCCGGTGGTTAGAACGATCGCCTGCCGTCCTGCCGCGCGGCCGCCGCGCAAATCGCCGGTCAGTCCCGCATCGCGCCCGATCTTGGCTGAAAGTCCGAGACTCCTGATTTCACCCGCCCGGCGCGACATTTTCAAATCGAGGTTGCGCACCGCTTCGCCGTTGAAGCCGGCCACGGCGCCAAGCTTCATGTCGAGATCGATATCTGGGCTCTGTTTTTTGCCTGACGGCTGGCTAGTCGGGCCGCCGGATACGGTTTTGATGAAATTGCGGCCGTCGTACACGTCGCCGCGCATGACGACTCTGAGCGCGCCATCAGGAGTGCGATCGACCTTCAGGCTGGCGCGGTCGCCGTCGGAAAAGCCGTAGGACGGAAAGTTCGCCGATTGCAGATCGCCTGCGCCGTCGAGATCGACCGTCCCTTTGACACCGCCGCCGGCGCCTTCGATCAACATATCCTCGATATGGATCGATTGCGGCTTCGTGGTCAGCGTGAAAGTAGCGCGCGCAGGTTTGCCCGATTGTTTCACCCAGCCCGGCAGAAATCCGTCGATCATCGCCGACGTCAGATCGGCTTCAACCGCGAAACGGCCGTCTCGATCGGGACCTGTGCTCATTCGGCCCGTAAGCCGTATCGGAATGGAGCCGCTGATCGAGTTCGAGGGATCGATGCCGAGATTGTTGCGCGCGTTCTCGTCGAGCATCCCGGTCAAACTGACATCGGCAGCATCATCGCCGCGCGCCTTGCGGTATTCGAGACTTGCCGGCGTGCCGCCGATCTTGACGTCGCCCTTGAGAGCGAAACCCTGGTTATTGGCAACAACCTTGAGCAGCGCCGCATCCACCTTCTGGCCCATGATCAGGCGGTCGGCGGAAAAATTTGTCGCATCGACCGTGATCGCGTACTGCGTCGTCCCCGGGGGCAAATCGGCCTTCATCGGCATGCTGAGCTGAACCTGTGCGCTCATCGTGCCGCGCGTGGTCGCCGGATCGAACGGCACGCCGGAAGCGTCGCGGAGACGATCCGTCGCCAACAATTCAGCGGCAGCCGGCACGGGGCCGTCAAGCTTGAAATGAACGCGCGCCGGCGGCTCGTGCGGCGCCGTATCCGGCACTTCAAACACACCCGACGACAGCACAAGTCTGCGGCCGGCCGAAATATCCGCCACCGCCCTGTTCACCGAGATCACAGCGTCGCGGCCGACGATATGAACATTGAGGTCGGCATCGTGGAGGTCCGGAAGACCTGCCACCGGCTGCAACACGCAATTGGTGGCTTGAGCATCGATTGAGAGGCCGTCATCGGGCACTGGCGGACCGTCGGCTTTGAGCGTTTCAAACGGCGCGTTAATCGCGATCACCACGCGCTCCACCGTTCCGCTCTT
>Ga0302326_10006349_pt1 | contig 26523 bp, 18 predicted proteins | sample Palsa_T0_3_FD_202264 | JGI IMG/M metagenome (GOLD analysis project Ga0302326, IMG submission 202264) | Peat permafrost microbial communities from Stordalen Mire near Abisko, Sweden - Palsa_T0_3 | ecosystem: Environmental > Terrestrial > Soil > Palsa > Peat permafrost | place: Sweden: Abisko... | reverse complement strand
GCACGATTATCGAAGGCACATCGGGCAACACGGGAATGGGACTCGCGCTCGTCGCCGTGGTGCGCGGCTACAAAGTCGTCTTCACCATCACCGACAAGCAGTCGCGCGAGAAAATCGATCTGCTGAAAGCGTTTGGCGCGGAAGTGATCGTTTGCCCCACCGCCGTCGAGCCGGATGACCCGCGAAGCTACTACTCGGTGGCAAAAAAACTCGCGCGTGAAATACCGAATTCTTTTTATCCCAATCAATACGAAAATCCGATGAATCCGGAAGCGCACTACCGGACGACCGGCCCGGAAATCTGGAACGACACCGAAGGCAAGATCACGCACTTCGTTTGCGGGATGGGAACGGGCGGAACGATCAGCGGCGTCGGCCGGTACCTCAAAGAACAAAATCCGAAAGTGAAAATCATTGGAGTTGATCCGTACGGTTCGCTCTATTACGAGTACGCGAAGACAGGAAAGATCGGCAAAGCGCTGACCTACGTGGTGGAAGGAATCGGCGAAGATATTTTCCCGAAGACGATGGATTTCAAGGTGCTCGACGATGTGCTGCAAGTGACGGACGAGGAGTGCTTCGTCTGGGCGCGGCGCCTGGCCAAGCGCGAGGGGATTTTTACCGGCGGCTCGGGTGGCGGATGCATCGCGGGCACGATCAAGGTGGCCAAGGATTGCAAGGCGGGGGATGTGGTGGTCGCGTTCCTGCCGGACACCGGCACGCGCTACCTCAGCAAGATTTTCAACGACGCGTGGATGCGCGAGTACGGCTACGTGGAATCCGAACTGCCGCTCACAGCCGCGGACATCATCCGCGTGAAGCGTGAAAGCGGCAGGACGCGCGAGCTAATCATCGCGCGGCCGTATCAAACCGTGTTCCACGCGCTGAACACCATGCAGCAGCAGGATATCTCGCAGCTTCCTGTTTTCGAGGAGGAGACGCCCATCGGCACAATCTACGAGGATCAAATCCTGAACCTCGCATTACAGGGTAAGGACCTCCGCAAGCTGGTGATCCGCGAAGTGATGGACCCGCCGCTGCCGCAAGTGTCGAGCAATACGCCGGTTGAGCGAGTGACGCACATTTTGAGCCACGAGCGCCCGGCCGTCTTCGTCGAGATGGGAAACGGAAAGCACGAAATTCTGACAAAATTCGATTTGATGGATACGGTCGCTGGCTTAGTCGAGAAAAAGCGTTGAATTTCTCGCACGCCTTGCGGGCGGATTCTGTTCTTGAGTCATTCCGAATCCGCCGTAGCGAACGAGAAATAAGCCCTCTTCTCTTTCGCAAGTTGTACACAACTTTTGGCCCCGAAAAGGCCGGCAATAGGTATCCCTGCGCTACTCTTTTACAGCGTCTTTTTTTCGATTTTCAAACCGCAGGCGCTGTGGACTCGCGTGAGGAATCGATTTCCTGAAATAATCTAGAAAAATATGAAGATCGAAGAATTCGACGAACGGTTGCGGAACTCGGTGCTCGTCGCGGATGGCGCGATGGGCTCGATGCTCTATGAAATCGCGGGCGCGCAGCGATGTCTTGAAGAGTTGAATATCACGCAGGCCGAAGCTGTCTTCGGAATTCATCAAGCGTATCTCGATGCCGGCGCGCAAATCATCGAGACGAACACGTTTGGCGCGAACCGCAACAAGCTTACGGCGCTGGGCCTTGGCGAGCGCGTGACCGAGCTGAACCATCGCGGCGTGAAAATCGCGCGCGAAGCGCGTGAGGCTGCGCGGCACGAAGTTTTCCTCGCGGGTTCTATTGGCCCGCTCGGCGTCGTACGGCACGTGATCCAGCTCCCGCCGGATGAGATGACGGAAATTTTCCGCGAGCAGGCGGCAGCGCTCGAAGAGCGCGGCGTGGACCTCTTCATTCTCGAAACTTTTAGCGATGTGGACGAGCTCTGCTCCGCGGTGGACGCGATTCGCTCCTTCTCACAACTTCCGATTGTCGCGCAGCTCACATATTCCGAGGAAGGCACCACCTTCGGCGGGACGCGCCCGGCGGATGCGTGGGAAAAATTAAAGGGGCGCAACGTTCAGGCCATCGGCGCAAATTGCACCATCGGTCCGCAGCTTCTGCTTCCGGTGCTGCGGGATCTGGCCGCGGCGGCGCACCTGCCGCTCAGCGCGATGCCCAACGCGGGCTTTCCGCACCGCATGGGCGACCGCATCGTCTATCCAAAATCGTCGCCCGAATATTTTGCGTTGTTCGCGCGCGAAGCCGCGGAAATTGGCGTGAGGCTGCTCGGAGGTTGCTGCGGCACCACGCCCGAGCACGTCCGCGCAATGGCAGACGCTGCAAAACAGTTTCTCCCGGCGAAGCACAAAGCGGCCGCATCCGTCGATGCCGTAGCTGCCGTGGACATGACGCGCCGGGTTCTCGCACGCGAGCCAGAGAGCAAGCTCTGGAAGAAGATTCAGGCGGGCGAATTTGTTGTGTCTGTCGAAATTGATCCGCCGAAGGGAATTTCCACCGAACGAATCCTCGAGCAAGTGGGCCACGTCATGTCAGACGGACGAGTGGACGCGATTGATATCAATAGCGGAACGCTGGCGCGCGTCGGCATGGATGCGCTGGTGCTCGCGGGCGCTCTCGAAGCGCACGGCTACCAAACGGTCCCTCACCTGACGTCGCGCGACGCCAACATTATTGGCCTGCAGGCAATGCTTCTCGGCGCATGGGCGGTCGGCGGGGTGCGAAATGTTCTTGCCATCACGGGCGACCCGCCGTCGCTCGGCGATCACCCGGAAACTTCCGGCGTCTACGAAGTGGATTCCATCGGTCTCGTGAAGATTATTACGCGGTTGAATCAGGGCACGGATTGGGCGGGAAAAAGTCTCGGCGGCGCCACAAATTTCACGATTGGAGTCGCCGTGAATCCCGTGGCCGAAGATCTCGACGAAGAAATTCGCCGCTTCCACGAGAAAATTGCCGCGGGTGCGCACTTTGCGATGACGCAGCCGATTTTTGATCCGGACCATTGGCACATTTTCCTGAAGAAGCTCGGCGGCAAATGTCCCGTGCCGGTGCTCGTCGGTGTCTGGCCGCTCACCAGCTACAAACAGGCGTTGCGGCTGAACAACGAAGTCCCCGGCATCATGATCCCCGAACCGACGCTGGTAGAAATGGAAAAGGCCGGAACCGCCGCGCGCGATCGAGGCTTCGCGCTCGCAAGACGCATGCTCGAATGGGCCCGCACAGAGGTAGCCGGCGCCTACCTAATTCCTCCATTTAAGCGCTACGAAGAAGTCATCGAATTGCTGTAGACCCCGCGACGACAAACGCGCAGAAGGCAACCGGGAAATCGGAGCGCCGGCATCGTGCCGGCGATTTTTGGTTTTCGTTAGCGCGCGGAAAACCGCCGGCAAGATGCCGGCGCTACGACGGTTTGCGGAGATGATCGAGTGCAGGAAATAAAATAACTGCAATTCCCGCGTTGACTGCGGAGGCGATCAACAACTTCCAACTGAAATAGGTCGCGGGACGGGCCAAGAGAACGCGATTGAGAATCGCGAGCACGGCCTCGTGAAAATGGTAGAAGATCACGACCATGATAAAGCGGCTGACGGGATGCTCGGTATCAACGCGGCCGCCGAGCGAGGACGCCACATAACCAACGAGCGTTTTCGCAATTCCGTAAATTCCGATCGGCAGATGGCTCACAGCATCCTGAAGAATGCCGATCGATCCTCCCAGAAGCAGGCCCGTCGCGGGATTGCGGCGGCTGAGCGCGAAATAGATCGTGACGAGCAACGGCAACTCGAGAAGTCCGGCCCAACTGCCATACTTGTTCAGGAACGCCTGCACGACGAGCGCAAGGAACGCCACCAGGACCACCGCACCGGCGTAGAACTTGTGGACTTCGATGTGCTGCTCGGCTTGGGCTCGTGAACTCATCGTCGTTCAATATCTCTCATGAATGGCCATCATTGCGGTAGTGGCGGCTCGGACGGCGCGCCCTCGGCAGAATTTCCGGCCGGGCTCGCCGTTGCGGGCTCCGGCGCATCCGGCAATTTCTTGGGCGAAATCTCCTGCTGCGTGAGCAGGACGAGCACTTCCTCAAGGCGGTCGAGACGCGCTGCCGGACGAACTGTGATGGTCTGAAATGGACTTGCCTGCTTGACTCCAATCACCGTGCCAACCGGAAAATCTTTTGGATAAATTCGGTCATCGCCGGATGTAAGGATCGTCTCTCCGGCGTGAACGTTTTCAGTCGGGGCAATGTAGTCAAGATGCAGGGAAGGATCGCCCATGCCCTTCACGACGCCGTGCGTGCGCGTCTCGGAGAGCAGCGCGCCGACGCCGCTGTCTTTATCGTCAATCAGCAGCACCTGCGCGGAATTCGGAAAGACCTCGACGATTTTGCCGACGACTCCATCGGGGGTGATCACGGCCATGTTGCGCCGAACCTTATCGTGCTCTCCGCGATTGATGAAAATTGTGCGGCTGACGGAATCGGCGCTCGCGCCAATCACCTGTGCGGCTAGCATTGGGGCCTCGGTGCGAGTATCGCGGAAATTCAAAAGCACGGCGAGCCGGTCGGCCTCAACGGAGCGGCTCTCGAGTTGGCGATTGCGCAACTCGAGGCGCTCGAGCTCGGCGTGCAGGCGCTCGTTTTCGGCGTGTGTGTGGCGGAGATCGATATAATTGCGCCATCCGCCGCGGACGGTGTAAATCGACCACGTCCCTGCGCGTTGCAATGGCGTGAGAATCTCGACAGCCCAGAGACGAATCAAGCGCACATCATGTTCGCGCTTGATTTGAAAGGCGAGCAATAGAACCTGGAACAACACCACGACGGTCAAGAGTCTGAAAGGGCGCCGCCGCGATGGGAAATCGAGCATGTTGTCACCAAGTCAAAGAGAATTGCCGCCGAGCGATTCGCCCGGCTTTTCGGGAAGCTTCAATCGATCGATACCAGGCGCAGCAGACGGAAATCACTCAGCATCTTGCCGGTCCCGAGCACGACCGATGCGAGCGGATCGTCGGCGATGGAAACGGGCAGACCCGTTTCTTCGCGAATACGTTTGTCGAGATTCTTGATGAGCGCGCCGCCACCGGTCAGCACGATGCCGCGGTCGCTGATATCCGCGGAAAGCTCGGGAGGCGTGCGCTCGAGAGCGACGCGAATCGCGTTGATAATTGTCGCGATGCACTCGGAGAGCGCTTCGCGAATTTCGTTGTCGTCAATCGTAACCGTGCGTGGCACGCCCTCGATAAGGTTGCGCCCTTTAACTTCGAGCGTCAGCGGCTTCTCGAGCGGATAGGCTGAGCCGATTTCCATTTTGATGCCTTCGGCGGTGCGCTCGCCCACGAGCAAATTGTATTTGCGCTTTAGGTAGTGCATGACGGCTTCGTCCATCTCATTGCCCGCCACGCGGACCGACCGCGAGTAGACGATGCCGCTCATCGAAATCACGGCGATATCCGTCGTGCCGCCGCCGATGTCTACAACCATATTGCCGGAGGGCTCTTCAATCGGGAGTCCCGCGCCGATGGCGGCAGCCATAGCCTGCTCGACAAGATAAACTTCACTCGCTCGCGCGCGATACGCGGAGTCCTGCACGGCGCGCTTTTCGACGGGCGTGATCTCACTCGGCACGCCGATGACGATGCGCGGGTGCACCAGAACGCGCCGGTTGTGCGCCTTCTGGATGAAGTAGGTGAGCATTTTCTCGGTGACTTTGAAGTCGGCGATCACGCCATCCTTCATGGGCTTGATGGCGACCACGTTGCCTGGTGTCCGACCGAGCATTTCCTTCGCTTCGCGGCCGACGGCAACAACTTCGCCCGTGTTCTTGTTGATTGCGACGATCGAAGGCTCGTTAACAACGATGCCTTTTCCTTTCGCATACACGAGAGTGTTGGCCGTCCCGAGATCGATCGCGAGGTCGGAGGAAAAAAGACTGAAAACCGACCGCATGCTGTAGCCGTTCTTATTCACGTGAGTTTCGCGCCTCCCCCAAGATGGTGCGTATGCTTGCAGCTGCGGCGCTGCCCCTGTTCAACGCCGGCAAACTACGGAATGACAATCGAGACGCGCTTAATCGCGGTCCCGCCGCGCCGGTTCTGTCCGGTGATCACGATCGTCTGGCTGCCCGGCGTCATCGCCGGTGTGAAATAATGGAAAGTTCCATCGGAACGAAGATCCGCCACTTTTTCGCCGTTGATAATCAGGGTTGCTCCGGGCTCGGTCTTGCCGGTGACTTCCACAAGATTGCCGTGGAGCTCGGTGCCGTCAACTTCCAGAAACATATCCTCTTGCTTGCCCTGCGTGACAAGAGTGAACTTGTAAGGATCGCTGAGGTCGCTCATCGCGTCCTTGGCGTCCACCGCGCGGACTTTCCAATAATACTCGCCGGGATCGAGACCTGTAATATCCATAGCCGTCTCTGTGGTGTGGCGTTCGACCAAAATCTTGTTGAAGAAACTCGATTTGCTGATTTGAAGCACGTAACCTTTAGCCGTCGAAATCTCTTTCCACGCAAAGTGGATGGGATCGCGCTTCGGATCGGCCACGATGATAGGCGTGAGATTCAATGGCGCGATCAGAGTGGGCGGCGCGAGCACCTGCTCCGTCTTGATAGTTCCGCCCGTCGGAAAAGTTACGCGCTCAAACGGGCCAACGTCGAGGTGCTGGCCGCCGCGATTCATCTCAGCGGTGCCGACATTCACGGTGAATTGTTGCTGCTGCGTCGTTGGATCGCTGCGAACTTCAGCGCGGCTGTTCTCGCGAAGTGAAGCCAGAGCATTTTCGAACGAAATATCAGCTTTCGAGCCGGGGTTGTCCCACGTCGGGGTAGCGAGGTCCACCTGGCCGGCCTGAATGTGCATTCCGACGCGGGTGGCTTGATCGGATGCTACGGCGTTCTCTTCCACAGTGACAAGCGTCTCGCCCTTGACCGTGTAGGTGGTGCCGTCCGCAAATGCGATGCGGGCCACGCCGTCGGTATCGGTGCGAATCTGGTCGCCCTTATCGAGCGATAATTGGTAGTCCGCGTTCGCCCATTGCACGGAATCCACCTTCTTGACCTGGACCTTGCCGTCCAAATTGACAAAACGCACTTGCCGGGCAGTAGCTGACCCACCGGCATTGCTCGGCTTCGTCAGCGCGGCGGTGATGCGCTTGACGAGGTTCCCGGACTTTTCCGGAAAAATAAAAAAGGTCGCGCCGAGAATCACCGCCAAAAGAATGACAACATAGATCGCAATGGTCGTGTAGGTGACTGTGTGCCAGTACACCTCGACCTTCTGTATTTTGGGCTTCGGTTGAACGGGGATTCTTGTTTCAATCATGCGAAAACGCGCCAATTCTGAAATCTAGCATAGGGGTATAGGCCTTTCAACAAAGCCCCGGCGCGGTTTCGGAATCGCCAACCCCATGTGCGCAAAGTTGAACGAGGGCTGGCGTAACGATTCACTGCGTCAACAGGATGCGGCACAACGCGTCGCGGGCGCCACGCATCCCATGTAATCAGATCATGCTGCGCGATACGTTTGGCGCGGAACGCCGCGGTAGCGGGCAACGAGACAGGCGCCTTGCCGTTACTCTTCCGCGCGCGAAATCTCCAAATTCATCACCACGCCACGTTGAAGCTGGAATACTTATGGACAGTGTGTCACAGTCACGCCGCAGTTCTCTAAAGGACGGTCGCTGATGTTTCAGAGCAGTATCACTTGTTTTGGGAAACAAGTAAGCGTCTGCGAGAATTATCGAGCTGGCGTCTCTCTTCACAGCCACACGCACCACTCGAAGGAAAGCCTCAGATTCATTCCGCAATTCGCCGAAAAATATCCGCTATTGCGATGGGCTCTAGCGCGAGAGTGCAGCCGGGCGCCGGTGCCTGTTAATTTCGAGCGCGCTTACTGGACGCCGCCGTTGAGCGCTGAAATGTCGCTTGAAGTGGAACGCAACCAAATCGAAAACACGTTGGGACTCAAGAGCTTTGTATCGCTCACGGATCACGACAGCATAGAAGCGCCAACGATTCTAAGAGCCCTGCCGGATTCGAAAGAGACTCCCATCGCGCTGGAATGGAGCGTGCCGTTCGCCGGAACGGTGTTCCACCTCGGCGTGCACAATTTGCCCCAGGCCGACGCGAGCGCGATCTACGCCGATCTCGCGTCTTACACTCAAAACCCCTGCGAGCAGCGGTTCGTTGAGCTAATCGCCGCCTTGGACGAAATTCCGGACGTTCTCATCGTATTCAATCATCCGCTTTGGGATCTTTCCGAGCTGGGACAAGCGGGGCACGAGCAGGCCATCAACCTCTTTATGAAGGCGAGCGGGAGATTTTTGCACGCGCTCGAAATCAATGCGACGCGCGGGTGGTGCGAAAACGACAAGGTGAGAGACCTGGCCAGCCGCTGGCAACTTCCGTCGATTTCCGGCGGCGACCGCCACGGATGCGACCCGAGCAGCGCGCTCAATCTGACGAACGCGGAAACATTTCCCGAATTCATCCGGGAAATCCGGACCGAACAGCGAAGTCACGTGCTGCTGATGCCCCAATATGCGGAACCAAGATGCGTTCGCATCGCGCAGATGCTCCTCGACGTGGTTCGCGAATACCCCGGCCATCCAATTGGCACGCGGCGCTGGGACAATCGCGTCTTTCATCCGGCCCGATATACGGATGGAGATTGGCCGCTTTCGACATGGTGGAAAGCGCCGCCGAAGTTCATTGATTTCATTTTCTCCGCCTTACGGGTGCTGGACAACGCCTCGGTACAGAGGGCGCTCAAGCAAGCAATGCCCGGAGAAGTTGTCGATCCCGTCGCGACCGATGTTTCGTTCGAGGCTACGACTTGACGATCGCGCCCCTGCGAGTCGCGCTCTTTCCCGATGCGTATCATGAAATGGACGGCGTGGCCTGCACGAGCCGTCATTTCGAAGCATTCGCACGGCAGCGCGGCCTTCCGTTCCTCGTGGTTCATGCCGGTCCGGAGAATCGAAACTCAACGGACGGCAGCGTCACAAGAGTGCAGTTGCGCCGCGGCTGGTCGCAATTTCCGCTCGATCGGAGTCACAGCTTCGATCCTGCGCTTGTGGCGCGATATCGGAAGATCGCGTCGCTTGTGAATGAATTCAAGCCTGACGTCATCCACGTCACGGGTCCGAGCGACATCGGCATTATCGGTGCGTTGGTGGCCCATCGGCTCCACGTTCCGCTGGCCGCGTCGTGGCAGACGAACCTTCATGAGTACGCGGGACGCCGGGCGGCTGCCGCCACGTCGATCTTGCCGAAACGTTGGAGTGTAAAAATCGGCAGTTCCGCCGAGCGGTGGAGTTTCCGCGCGATGGCGCGGTTTTACAAGATTCCGCGGCTTCTCTTTGCGCCGAATCAAGAGATCATCGAACAGATGGAGACGGCGACCGGCAAACCGTGTTTCTTGATGTCGCATAGCGTGGACACGGCGGTTTTTGATCCGGCGTTTCGTGAACGGCCGGGTGGCCAATTCCGAATCGGCTACGTTGGGCGCTTGACGACGGAGAAAAACGTGCGCTTCCTGGCGCGCTTTGAACAGGACTTGCTCAACATGGGCGAAAACGATTTCCGCATCGCAATCGTGGGCGACGGCGCGGAACGAAGCTGGCTGCAAAAAAATATGCGCCACGCTGATTTCACCGGTGCGCTCACAGGCCGCGGTCTCTCTCGTGCCTTCGCGAACATGGACGCGCTCGTGTTTCCCTCCGAGACCGAAACGTTTGGCCTCGTGGTGCTCGAGGCGCTAGCTTCCGGCGTGCCAGCTATCGTCGGCGGGCGCGGTGGTCCGAAATTCTCGGTGCAACACGGCAGGACGGGATTCGTCTGCGAGGAAAGCCATGATTTCGCGGGTTACGCGGCGATGCTGATGAACCGTCCGGATTTGCTGGCAACCATGCGCACGGCAGCCCGCGAATACGCATTTTCGACTTCGTGGGAACAGATATTCGAAGGGATGTACGAGGCTTACGGCCGGTGTTTACATGCTGCGAACACGGTAAGCCGAGGCGTGCTTGATATCGCGACAACCTAGGTTATTATTAGCTCGCAGATAGACGACTGAACCCCCACTCGTTAATTCAGCGAACATCTGAGTTCGGAGAACTTAAGGACATAATGGCATTGCGCGGATACGGCCGGCTTCTGTCAATTCTCGCCCTGCCCGTGTGGCTTTCCCTTTCGGCGGGCCAAGCGTCCGCCCAAACGCCGGGTCAGCAGGTCATGCAGGCGCAGCTTACGCTTCCACAGGTGGTCGAGAAATTAGTTACCAGGAACGCCCAACGGGCCAAGGCGCTCGAAGGTTATAAGGGCAATCGGTTCTACCAACTCGACTATGCAGGCTTTCCGGGTGGCCTACACGCCGATATGACGGTCGAGATGACGTACGACGCTCCTGGCACGAAACAATTCCATGTGGTTTCGGAAAACGGATCGAAATTAATCGTGAACCGCGTTCTTAAGAGACTCCTCGACAGCGAACAGGAAGCCATGGAAGCGCAGAATCGGGCTGGCGTGGAGCTGAATCGGAATAACTACGACTTCACCGCCCTCGATTACGAACGGAATGATTCAGGATGCAACTACGTATTGACTGTGGAACCCAAGGCCGCTACGAAGTTTCTTTACCGTGGGCGCGTTTGGGTCGATGACAAGGACTTTGCGGTTTGCCGGATCGAAGCCGAGCCCGCGAAGAATCCCTCTTTCTGGATTCGCAAGACGGCAATCCGTCACACTTACGAAAAAGTGGGAGAATTCTGGCTTCCGCTTGAAAATCAGAGTGTGTCCGACTTGCGGCTCGACGGCCGCGCGACACTTACGATCAAGTACACGGATTACAAGATTCAAGCCCAGCACTTTGCTTCCGGCCCGAGCACTGTCGTCCCAGGCCACTAAACAGTTCACTGGAACTCGGCACCGGTCCGTTTGGCCGCCATCCCAACCATTGCTCCCGCCACGCCGCGGGAAACCGTTTGTTCGCCCGAGGAACGTGCTCTATAATTGGATGTTTTTGCGGTCTGTGAAAGGTTTAACAAAAGGTTCAATACGGGATGCTTGATGTAATTCAGCGGCGTCAAACAGGCGTAAAGATCCTGATGGGTGTGATCCTCGGTATGATTTGCATTGCGATGGTGATCACCCTGGTGCCCGGATTGATTCCGGGCACGACATCCGGAATGACAAGTGCAGACACGATCGCGCGCGTCGGTACCGAGGACATCTCGCGGCAGGACGTCGAGAGCATGCTCAATCGCGAGCTGCGCGGCCAGCAACTGCCGCCATCGTTCAAAAGCCTCTACGCAAAGCAGGTCCTCGACCAGTTGATTTCGGAGAAAGCGCTGGAAATCGAAGGTGACCGCATCGGGCTGAAAGTGACTCCGCAGGAAGAAACCGACCGCATCAAGAAATATTTGCCGACCGCATTCAACGGCGACACGTGGGTCGGCAGGGAGCGCTATACCGCTTTGGTGCAATCGGGCACTGGAATGTCGGTGCAGGATTTTGAGACCTTCGTGCGCCAGCAACTCCTGGAGGAGAAATTCCACTCGCTGTTGACGGACGGGATTACCGTCTCGGATGGCGAAATCGTAACGGAGTTCCGCCGCAAAAATGAAAAGGTGACGATCGAATACGCTCTGAGCAAACCGGCCGATCTGGCAGCTACGATCAATCCTACCGATGCCGAGCTCTCGGCGTATTTCGACAAGAACAAGAGCCATTATCAGATCCCGGAGAAGCGGTCGGCGAACTACGCGCTCCTCGATCTCGAGCAATTGAAGCAGCACACACCCGTCAGCGACCAGGAGCTCCACGCGTATTACGATCAGCATATCGACGAGTTCAAGGTCGAAAACCGCGTCCACGTCGAACATATTCTGTTCAAGACGCTTGGAAAAACGGACGCCGAAGTGGCCGAAATACAGGCGAAAGCCGAAGACGTCCTGAAAAAAGCCAAGTCAGGCGCGAATTTCGAGGACCTTGCGAAGAAATACTCCGAGGACACGACGGCGTCGAAAGGCGGCGATCTCGACTGGATCGTCGAAGGGCAGACTGTGCCGGAATTCGAGCATGCGGCGTTCAGCTTGCCGAAGGGCGCGATCTCTGACCTCGTAAAAACGCAATACGGCTTCCACATCATCAAGGTGCTCGATAAAGAGACCGCGCACACAAAGAGCTTCGACGACGTGCGCGCGCAGATCCTGCCGATCGTTCAGGAAGACAAAGTGAATGCGGAAGCAGGTAAATTGTCGGATCAGATGGCGTCGGCCGTCCGGCAGTCGAACCGGCAAACGCTCGATGCCCTGGCCAAGAAATTTGACTTGCAAACCGGATCCACGCCGCCAGTCTCTGCGACGGAGCCCGTCGGCGACCTGGGCAGTGCGCCGGATCTGCAGCAGACGCTCTTTAGCCTTCGCCAGGGTGATATCAGCGCCCCGATTCGAATCGGGCGCGGCACGGTGATCCTGTCGCTCAAAGATATTCAGCCGGCGCATCAGGCGAGCCTTGCCGAAGCTCACGATGCTGTTCTCGCCGATTACCGCAAGGAGAATTCGGTATCGCTGGCTAAGTCGCGCGCGGATGAGCTCGCCAAGCGCACTCGCGCGGGCGAACCGTTCGATAAAGCAGCGAAAGAGCTCGGATTCACGGTCAGCACGAGCCAATCTTTCGCGCGCACGGGCCAGGTGGGCGACCTCGGCTCGGCGAGCCAGTTCGACGCCGCGTTTACGATGCCCGCAGACAAGGTGAGCGACGCGATGCCGCTCGGCGCGAATTGGATTGTATACAGGGTCATCGCGCACGATCAGCCAAAACCCGAGGAACTCATCCTTCAAAGGACTCAAATCCAGCAGCAACTCCTCCAGTCGAAGCAGTCTGCCGTGTTCGCTGCGTTCCAGACGGCACTCAAGGACCGCCTGCAGCGTCAGGGCAAGCTGATCATTGACGAGACGAATCTGAAAGCCCTCGCCGGCTCCTAACTTCACCTATATTACTGAATGTACAAGACTTATTCATTTTCTCGCAGAGTATTGCCGCGCCATCTCCAGTTCGCTATACTTTTAGTTCTCAGCGCCCGCCCCGTTGCCAGGTCGAGAATTCGAATTTAAGTCGAAGCCTAGCGGCCTGACAGGCTTCGGCGTTTCGTGAGTTCAAGCTCAAGACCGTCTCGGCGTTAAAAGTTGCACGGGGTTCGGCTCGACACTTCTCTGGTATTTCGATTCGCGGCGCTGATTCAAACAAGCGGCGAGCAGTAATCGGCTTCGGGGGCAGGGTAGTATTCAGCAGAGGGGGAAGCAATGGCTGCGAAGACGACTCTTTCAGGTAACGAGTATCGGTGCGCCATCGAGCGCAATCAGACCGGCAAATATTCTGTCCGGGTTCGAGCGGCTTTCGGCAAGAGCGGCTGGATGCTTCCGGTCTATTTCCTCGCGGGAACTTTCGACGGGGCAATGAAGCGGCTGGAAGAAGCGCTTCAGCTTTTGCAGCGTCACGAGCAGCGTTTGTGGTTCTTTGGACGGGAGCGCAGCGACGACCCGAATTTCGCGGCAGACCTGCTCGAGTCGATTGGACTGCAACTCGACCGGCGATCCGAATTCCCGCGAAAAGTAGCCGGATTCGGCGTTCCAAGCGAGCGTCCGGTTTCGGCGGTGCAATTGGCGCCTATCCGAAGAGTGCTTGCAGAATCGATCGACGGCGCCAGAACCGCCTTCGGGGACTGATTCCGCGCGCATCGCTCGATACAGTCCGCCCGCGAATTATTTCGGGCGAATCAGTACTTCCCCATTGCCTATCAACTGATCATTCAGAAACAACCGGTATCTGTATGAGCCCGGATTGACGCCTATCCGAGGCGGTCCGCTTTGCAGCCGCGTTCCTTCAGGCGCCTGAAACACGTTTGAGCCAAATGGGGTGCGCTGCGGATCGAACTCGACCCGCAAATTGCCTGAGAGCGGCTGCCAGACCACCTGATCATTCCCGTCCAGCACCACAATATCGGGGAAAATTCCCACCAAAATTGGTTTATCAGCCATTTCGAATCAGGATCCGATCTCTTTGACCGCGTCGACGATGTGCCGTGCTGAAATCCCGAATTTGTCTATGAGTTCATCAGGCTTGCCGGAATGAGGCATGCCGCGAACCGCCAGCCGCCGCACCTTAGACGGAGCGGAGCCGGCATCGAGAAGCGCCGCGAGCACAGCCTCGCCGAGTCCGCCTTCCTCAAAATGATCCTCGACCGTCACCAGTCGTCCTCCGGTCGCCTTCACTTCCGCGGCCAGGGCCGCGCCGTCGAGCGGCTTGACGCAGTAAAGATCGATCACGCGGACGGCGATTCCCTGCCCCTTCAATTGATCGGCAGCCTTAAGCGCTTCGTGAAGCGTGATTCCCGCTCCGATAATCGTTACGCGATCGTTGTCGCTGCGGCGAAGCACCTTGAAGCCCGGAACGGGAAATGTCTCGTCGACCGAGTAAAGGATCACCGTCTTCGGCCGCGACGTCCGGATATAGGTGATGCCTTCGGCGTGCGCCGCGAATTCGGTCAAGCGCTCCGCGGAAACGGCGTCTGAAGGATAGAGAACGATTGAGCCGTTCACCGCCCGGAACATCGCCAGATCTTCGAGCGCCATTTGAGACGGGCCGTCTTCGCCGATCGAGACGCCGCAGTGCGAACCGCACAGCTTGATGTTGCTTCGGCTGATCGCGGCCATGCGGACTTCATCGAACGCGCGAGTGAGGAAACACGCAAACGTATCAATAAACGGAACTCTTCCGCGAGCTGCCAATCCGACTCCGACGCTCACCATATTCTGCTCGGCGATGTAGCCCTGAAAGAAGTGGTCGGGGTACGCGTCGCCGAAAATTTCCGAGAAAGTCGAGTTCTTGACGTCGCCGCTGATTGCCACGATGTGCTTGTTTACTGCGCCGAGCCGTTTCAGCGCATAGCCATATGCCTCGCGCGTGGCAACCGTGGCGCCGGGTTTGTAATCGGGTGCGGCGGGCGTGGGAAAATCCGGCGGCTCTGGAAGTGATGTGCGCGCGTAGGATTTTCCGGGATCTGGCGGAATCGGCGCGACGGTGCCGACTTCCGCAAGCGCCTTCGCCAACTCGTCCTTCGAGAGCGCCTTGCCGTGCCAATGTTCTTTGCCCGCAAGGAAGCTGACGCCATGTCCTTTGATCGTCCTCGCGACGATGGCCTGCGGCCGCCCCTTCACCGATTTGGCGTGATCGAGCGCCGCGAGAACCGCCGCGACATCGTGGCCGTCAATCACTTGAACGTCGAAGCCTTCCGATTCGAATTTGCGGCGATAGATCTCCATGTCGTGCTGGTACATCGTCGGCTCGCTCTGGCCGAGCGCGTTGATGTCCGCAATCACGGTAAGATTTTCGAGCTTGTAGTGGCCGGAAAACTCCGCGGCCTCCCACACCTGCCCTTCCGCCAGCTCGCCGTCGCCAGTAAGGACGTAAACGCGCGTCGAGCTGCCGTCGAGTCTCGCACCGATAGCCAGCCCCGCGCCAACCGACAATCCTTGCCCGAGCGATCCCGTCGCCGCATCCACTCCGGGAATGAGCGGCGTCGGATGACCTTCGAGCTCGCTCGACAATTGCCGCAGCGTCATTATGCGTGAGAGCGGAAACACGCCAGCTTCCGCGAGTGCGGCGTACAGAATTGGCGCGGCGTGGCCTTTCGAGAGCACGAAGCGGTCGCCATCGGGCGAATTCGGATTTTTCGGATCGAACTTCATCGCGTAAAAGAAAACTCCCGCCATCAACTCCGCGCAGGAGAGGCATGAAGTCGGATGACCCGAACCGGCTGCCGTCGTGGACATCATCGAATAGATTCCGAGCCGCCGGGCTTTTTCTTTGATCGCGTCGATCGTTGATGCCGAGATTTGCGAAGTCGCTGCCATAAGAAACTCCTCTCGTTCTACCTCTGGGGTCTTGAATTGTACTGGAGTTTTGTAAGTTTCGCTTCACGAGGATTTAATTTGCGGGCCGGCTCAAGCAAGCCGATCCTTCAGAGCTTGAAACTAGCCTGGAAAATCCGAAACGGGTACACTCTCAATGACAAATCTACGGAGGAAATTACCCATGCCTGACCCGCTGCGCACTTCGAACCCAGCGTTTAACTCAAAGACTTTCGATGGCCAAATAGCCGTCGCCGGCCCGACGATGACCTTGCAGGGCACGGTCAACAGAACCGGCATCCTTCTCGTCTGCGTGATTGCTACTGCCGGATGGACGTGGGGCCTCGCGCGTTCAGAATCGCCGGACGCCGTTCTCCCGTGGATGTTGGGCGGGCTAATCGGCGGATTCATTGTGGCGATGGTGACTATCTTCAAGAAAGAATGGTCGCCCTTCACCGCTCCGGTCTACGCGCTTCTCGAAGGTCTCGCGCTCGGCGGAATTTCCGCATTTTTCGACAAGCAGTATCACGGCATCGCGACTCAGGCCGTCGCGCTCACCTTTGGAACGCTCGCCGTCATGCTCGCTCTCTATACCAGCGGAATTATTCGAGCGACGGAAAAGTTCAAAATCGGCGTCATCGCCGCGACCGGCGGCATCATGCTCGTCTATCTCGTGAACCTGGGCCTCGGCTTTTTCGGGAAGCAGGTTCCGCTGCTCAACAGCGCCGGTCCCTGGGGCATCGCCATCAGCGTCTTCATCGTCATTGTGGCCGCGCTCAACCTGATTCTCAATTTTGATTTTATCGAGACCGGCGTCCAGTCCGGCGCCGCGAAATATATGGAGTGGTACGGCGCGTTCGGCCTGATGGTCACGCTCATCTGGCTATATCTCGAAATTCTCCGCCTGCTCTCACTGGCCCGTCGCCGCTAATCGCCCACGTGATCGGTCGGTGATAAGGAAATCTGAATCGTGAGCTGGCGACGCCTGATTGCGTGCCCGCGCCTGCGCGCCTAAGCTAGGCTGATCTGATGAGTCGCCCCAAATGGGGCACGTTCCCCTTGACATTCTACTGGAAGCGCGCTAGCCTTCCTGTAGAATGTCTACTAAAGAGCAAAAAGAACGCATCGAACTGCTGCAAGGCACGCTCGACCTGCTGATTCTCCGCACGCTCATCCTCGGGCCCACGCACGGCCACGCCATTGCCAAGGCCATCGAATTCAACTCCGACGAAGTATTGCAGGTTGAACAAGGATCGCTCTATCCGGCGCTTCACAGACTCATCAAGCGCGAATGGATTTCGGTCGAAGAGGGCATTTCCGAAAATAATCGTCGCGCCAAATTCTACCGCCTCACCGCCAAAGGCCGGCGGCAACTCAAGCTCGAAACCAGCAAGTGGGACAAGCTCGCGGGCGCGATCGCGCGCATTCTCCGCCCCGCGGAGCAAGAGGGCAAATCATGAACCGCCGCAATCGCATGCTCCACGATCTCGAGCAAGACATTCGCGATCACATCGAAATCGAAACTCGCGACAACATCGCGCGCGGGATGCCGCCCGACGAAGCGCGCTACGCCGCTTTGCGCAAATTCGGCAATGTCACGCGCGTGCACGAAGAGACCCGCGAAGTCTGGGGCTTCGTCTGGCTCGAGCAGCTACTGCAAGACATCCGTTTCGGTCTCCGCATGCTGCGCAAATCCCCCGGCTTCACCGCCATCGCCGTTCTCACCCTCGCTCTCGGTATCGGCGCTGACACAGCCATCTTTTCCGTGGTAAACGGCGTCCTGTTAAATCCATTGCCGTTTCCAGAGCCGGATCGGCTGGTCACGGTGGACGCAAGCAAGCCCAATTTTCCGCAGGGCTCAATCTCATATCCAAATTTCCTGGATTGGCACCGTATAAACCAATCGTTCTCCTACTTCGCCGTTTCGCGAGCCACTGGATACATGTTGACGGGCGTGGGCGACGCCGACGAATTGAACGCGGATGTGGTCACATCGGACTTCTTCCCCATGCTCGGCGTGAAGCCGGTCCTCGGTCGCTGGTTCACTCCGTCCGAAGATGAAATCGGGGCTTCGAATGTGGTGGCTATCAGCACAGCGCTGTGGAAAAGAAAATTTGGCTCCGCGCCGGATGTGATCGGAAGAGGCATCATGCTCGACGGCAAGGGTTACGTGATCGTTGGCGTCTTTCCCGGGCACTTCAACCTGCCAAATCCCACTTTCGAATCCGTGGATGTTTACGCTCCGCTCGGTGAATTTGCCAACACGGGGATTCGAAATCGCGGTGCCGGGCTCGGCATTCATGGCATCGCGCGCCTGAAGCCGGGAGTCACAATCGAACAGGCGCGCGCGGATATGGAGCACGTGACGCATGATCTCTCGGAAATTTATCCGGATGTAGACAAAGGAGTCGGAGCCACACTGACCCCGCTCAAAGAAAGCATGGTGGGCGAGGTCAGGCCATTTCTGTTGCTATTGCTGGGTGCGGTGGGACTCGTATTGCTGATTGCTTGCGTCAACGTGGCCAATCTGCTGCTCGTTCGCGCGACGGGCCGCGTCCGGGAAGTCGCCCTGCGCTCGGCTCTCGGCGCAAGCAAAGGCCGCTTGATCCGGCAAATGCTTACCGAAAGCATTTTGCTCGCGATAGCGGGCGGCGCGCTCGGACTTGCCCTCGCGCGCGCAGGAACTCACGCCGCTCTCGCTGCGCTGCCTGCCACGCTCCCGCGCGCGAGCGAAGTGGGAATTGACGCGCGAGTCCTCTGGTGCACGGTATTGCTTTCCGTGTGCGCGGGAATTTTCTTCGGCATGGTTCCGGCGATGCGCACAGCGCGGCAAAGCGTTCACGAAACATTGAAAGAAGGCGGGCGAGGTGCGATTGGCTCGCGGCGCCGCACTCAGGGCGCCTTGGTTGCCATTCAGATGGCGATGGCATTGGTACTGCTCACTGGCGCGGGATTGTTGATCCGCAGCCTTGCCGAACTGTGGACCGTGAATCCCGGTTTTAATCCCGACAATACTTACACCTTTAACCTGGCCCTTCCGCCGCAGATGAACACCGCTCCCGCCGCATCCATCCGCGCGGCGTTGCGGAATTTCGATGCAGGAATCGCCGCTACGCCCGGAGTGGAAGCGGAATCGCTCAGTTGGGGCGCGATTCCCATGAACGGCGAGGACGACACAACTTTCTGGATTGATGGGCAACCGCGCCCGGCGAGCGACAACGAAAGAATCTGGGCGCTCAACTATATCGTCGGCCCCGACTATCTGAAGGCCATGCGCATTCCGTTGCTTGCGGGACGCTTCTTTTCGAATCGCGACGACGAGCATTCCCAGCGCGTCGCAGTCGTGGATGAATTGCTGGCACGAAAATATTTTCCAAACGGAGACGCCCTCGGCAAGAGGATTCACGCCGGAAGCCAGGATGATACGTATGAGATCGTCGGCATCATCGGCCACGTCAAGCAATGGGGACTCAACGTGGACGATCAGAATTCGCTGCGTGCGCAAGCCTACTTTGCTTTCACGCAAATGGACGATAGCACGATGGCTTTGGTGCCCTCGAATTCAGAGGTCGTGGTTCGTTCCGCGGGAAACATCGCAGGATTTATGGACTCGATTCGCCGTACGAACGACCGGATCAGCAAGGATGAGGTGATTTCCCAGGTCCAAACCATGCACGAAGTCATCGAGTCGTCGCTCGCTTCGCAGCGCTTCGCCATGATGCTGCTGGGATCGTTCGCCGCGCTTGCTCTCGTCCTTGCGGGGATTGGCCTTTATGGCGTGATCGCTTACGTCGTTGGCCAGCGCACGAACGAGATCGGCATCCGAATGGCGCTCGGCGCACAGCGCGGCACGGTGCTGCGCTGGGTCCTCTGGCAGGGCACACAGCTGGCGCTCGCCGGCGTAGTCGCGGGGCTCGCGGCAGCGGCAGCGCTTACGCGGCTGCTCGCCAAGCTCTCTCTCCTCTTCAACGTAAGCGCAACGGATCCTCTTACATTTTCCACAGTCGCGGGCGTCCTGCTCCTGGTGGCCTTCGCGGCATGCTGGATTCCCGCGCGACGCGCCGCGCGCGTCGATCCCATGGTCGCGCTGCGATACGAATAGCCGGTCGGCCACGGACCGCCAATCCTCCTTGCAACGGCGCATTCGCTACGATTATTGAAAGCGAGTCGGGTGCAGACTTCGAGGACATCTCCGGAGTAGAATCCCCAAGTTCTGACGGACCATTGGACGCATAACCGGGCGAACACCTCTACGAAGTTTCACTCGTCCGAAAACTTTTTCAATCAAGGAACTTGAATGGACATTCTTGGTCTCCGCGCGTGCATGGCTTTGTTTATGTGCGTGATTATTTCCGCTTCCGTTGTCGCCCAATCACCGTCGTCTCTGGAATCGCGGCGGAAGGCGCTCATCGATCTTCTGGCCGAGCAGTGGGAATATCGGCTGCGCACCAGCCCGATCTTCGCTTCTACCATCGGAGACAAGCGCTGGAACGACAAACTCGACGACCGTTCTCAGGAAGCCATCGAAAAAGATTTGCAGGAGGCTCAGAAATTCCTCACGCGCTTCGAAGCCATCGGCACTTCAGGCTTCCCCGAGCAGGAGGAGCTCGATAAAGTTTTAATGGTCCGTGACCTTCAGATGCAACTCGAGGGTGCTCGCTTTAAACCCTGGGAAATGCCGGTGGACCAGGAGAACGGAATCCATCTCCAGCTGCCCGATTTAGTCAACGTCCTCTCCTTCGAATCCGCCAAGGACTTTGACGACTACATCTCTCGCCTGAAACAAATCCCTCGCCTCCTCGATCAGACCGCCATCCAAATGCGCAAAGGCATGAACGATAAATTGATGCCGCCGCGTTTCCTGCTGGAGAAGGCCGCGAATCAGTGCAGCGCAATCGCCTCGCAAGCGCCAGAACAATCTCCCTTCGCCCAGCCTTTTCTTAAATTCCCCGCGGGCATTTCCGAACCCGATCGGAAGCGACTGCGCGGCACGGGCCTGTCCGCGATTAAGGAATCTGTTCTACCCGCTTACGCCCGCTTCACCGCATTCATCCGTGACGAGTACGCTCCGAAGGGCCGCGTCGATCCCGGCATCTGGTCTCTTCCCGACGGCGCCGCGCGCTATCGCTTTGAAATTCGCCTCATGACCACAACCGATCTCACCGCAGATCAGATTCACGCAATCGGCCTGAAGCAAGTGGACGAGATCGAAGCCGAAATGCTCGCCCTTGCGCACAAACTCGGATTCAAAGATCTCGCCACACTCAACGAACACATCAAGAACGAGCGCAGTTTCTATGCCACTTCCGGCCGGCAACTCCTCGACCTCTACGCGAAGTACGTTCACGACATGGAACCGGAACTCCCCAAACTTTTCGGCCATCTTCCCAAGAATAAGCTCGCGGTGATTCCGATGGTAGCGTCGCGCTCGAAGGACGCCGTCCCCGCGGATTACACCGACGGCACGGCCGACGGTTCGCGCCCCGGACATATCAACGTAAATGAATGGGATCCCGAGCACCGTCTCCTTCTCAATGTCGAAGCCATCGCTTACCACGAGGGAATTCCCGGACATCATCTTCAGATTTCCCTAGCGCAGGAATTGCCTGATCTGCCGTCATTCCGGAGATATGAGGACTACAACGCGTTCATCGAGGGCTGGGCTTTTTATTCCGAGCGGCTGGGCAAAGATGTCGGACGCTATCAGGATCCCTACAGCGACTACGGCCGTCTGGAAAATGAAATGTGGCGGGCCATTCGCTTAATCATTGATACCGGCGTTCATGAAAAGCGCTGGTCCCGCGATCAGATGGTGGAGTACTTCCACCGCTACACGGCGATGGACGAACCCAATATTCAGAGTGAAGTAGACCGCTACATCGCCTGGCCCGCGCAAGCCCTCGCTTACAAACTCGGGCAGCTACAAATTCTTACTCTTCGCCAATACGCCAAAGATCAACTCGGCGACAAATTCGACATCCGATCCTTCCACGACGAAGTCCTCAACGGCGGCGCACTTCCGCTCGATGTCCTGGATAAGCGCGTCCGCGACTGGGTAGCTAAACAAAAGCGCTGACCGTTACATCGCTGTCGGCAGGAAAGCGGCTCCGCACTTGATCGCTACCGGCGGGAACGCAGCTCCAGCACTTGCATCGCTACTAGCAGGAACGCGGCTCTGGCACTTGTAACGCCCGGCTTCAGCCGGCCATCTTCGCCTTTGTCTTCAGTTGAAACTTGATCGCCGATCGCAAGCTACTTCGCAGCAGCAGCCGCCGACCAATGCGCATTGCGAAATTGCCAGCGCCCATCTCGCTTTTCTACAGTGCCCGTAAAAAATCCGTCCTCGTCCACGCGCTTGCCCGCCGTGTCCACACGGACCTCATGATAGGAAGCAGCCACGACAGCGAAATTTTCCGCAAGCGGATCCACCCTCAAATCATCGCCCCATCGCAATTCAACGTGCTTGAACATGCCCGCGGCACCCTGAATTCCGGCCGTCGCCGCCGCGCTATCAGGAAAAACCAAATGACCATCCACAGCCATAAAGAAAGCGGGCGTATCGGCAAAGTGCTTGCGCCACGCAATCGGACCATCTTGCGTAACATCGTGGGCCACAACGCGCATAAAAGCTCGCACATCGGTATCAACGGCTGCAGCGAACGCCGCCGTCATAAATTGCGGCTCGCCGTATTCCACTCGATGCGCGCCGAATCCCGCGAATGTCAGTGATGCCAAAAGCAGAGTACATTGCCAAGTCCGCATAAGGACTCCCTTTGCGATCGTTTGGTGATGCACGCTATCACCAAACGGGAGCAAGAGCCATCCGCGCAGGATGGCTGACTCGTATCACCCATATGAAATAAACGGCGTAAAACTTCCGCGAATTGGCGCCGCTCAAAAATCCAGCCGCAGCGCCATTTGTCCCGTTCGCGGCCCCGCATTCGCTGAAGTTTGATTCGATTCCAGCACGCCAAAAGTTTGCGCGTTGCTGACGTCCACCGCAGGCGGCGCATAGTTAGTGTGATTCAATATGTTTGTAAAAGTCGATTCGAACCGTAGCCTCGCCTTCTCGCCAAGAGGAAACGTCTTCCCTAAGCCGGCCGAGACCACGATTGTGCCCGGCCCTTCCAATATTCCCACTCCACAGTTTCCGATCCGTCCCGCGTTACTGGGAGTCTGCGCAAACGCACTCGAGTTGAAGTACGCGGCGGGAGTCCGATTTGCAGGGATAGGATTTCCAACGCAATCCGGCCGCAGCAAAGTCCCGCGGTTGGCGATGTCGGTATTCGATTGGTCGAGCGCCGGACTAATCGTCGGAGTCAGCCACGGGCCTGTTTGCAGGAGCGTGACGGTGGTGGCTTCCCAGCCTCCAATCGCGAGATTTTTCCACCCCGGCTTATTGAGCCACTTGCGGCCCGCTCCAAACGGAATCTGATAAATTCCGTTCAATTGAAAGCGCTGCCGAGGCGTTCCTTCAACATTCCCGCGGTCCTCGCGCAGATCGAAGCGGTTCGAAACCGCCAGCCCATACGCCACCTCGCTCGCGAAGCCGCTGGGCGCGTCGCCTTGAGCATCGCTGAGATTTTTTGCGAAGGTGTAATTCCCCTGAAAGAATATTCCCTTCCCCATTTTGTGATTGGCCTCCACTTGAAGCGCCTGATAATTCGCGAAGCCCGCGTTTTCGGTGGAGAGCAAAGTGAACCAATTCGGATAGGGCGTATTGCTGGCCGAATATGGCACGGTGCTGGGATGTACCTGGTTCAGATCCTCGGTGACCGCCAGCCGGTACGAATTCATTCCCACGTAGCTCACCCGCAGCAAAGTGCTCTCGCTAAGTTCGCGCTCAATCGTGAAATTCCATTGCGTCGCTTGAGGATCGCGGAATAGCGGATCGTTGGCTTGGTCGAGCGTGCCTCCGCCATAAGCGACGGCTTGCGCCGCAGGCGCCGTCGCAGGAAATTGGAATTGCGGCTCTCCTCCCACGTTGTTCGCATACGTATGGACTACCGATAGCGGGTTCCCCGCGTTATTGAACGACATCGGACCGAGAGTGGAAACGGTGAAAATTCCGAACCCCGCGCGGAAGACAGTCTTGTTATCCCGAAACGGTCGAAACGCCACACTGATTCGCGGATCGAAATCGCGCATATACAGCTGCCTGAGTCCCTGCGGCAGATGATCCTGGCTCGCCGTCAATACGTTCGTGCACGGACCGCCGTGTCCCAATGAGCAAGCATTGAACGACTCGAGAAATCCGGCATACACCTGCTGGTACGCCGTCGAATTCGCAAGACTGCTCTGCAGCGCATCCGGCACGAGGACGCTGTTATTTCGAGGATCGAAAGATCCCAGATCTCCGATATTCTCCGTAAAGGGCGGCAGCAACTCCCACCGCAGCCCGAAATTCAAAGTGATGCGGTCGCTGACCTGCCATTCGTTCTGGCCATAAACGCTGTACTGAAACGCCCGAGCATTCACCTGAGGACTGGTGATCGCAAAGAAGGATGTATTCGGCATGCCCAAGAGAGCGTCGCCGTAGGAACTACCGGTGAAGACGCCTTGATTAAACGTGAACAGGCCATAGTCGTCCGAAGGCTCAAAGAACATCAGGTCCTGGTAGTTCACGCGCCGTACATCCACGCCGAACCGCATCGTGTGCTTGCCCATTTGCCGTGTCACGTTGTCCGTATACTCGAGCGTTTGCGACTGCGTAATCCCCGCTCGATCTCTTCCGATGGGCGTGAATCCTCTGCCGTCGCTAAAATTGAACGTAGGAAACGCGTGGCCCGTGGGATGCTGGCTGATATCAATTCCTTGCAAGCCTAACTGCGAAATCGCCGCACTTCCCTCGATCGGAAAGATCACGTTCACCAGCGCATTCGTAAAACCGAAGCGGAATTCGTTGATCCATTTGGGGCTGATCGCATAGTTGTAAGACACGAGCAGCCCGCGATTGTGCCCCGAGTCCACATCATTCGGCAGAAGCGGATTGGCCACGTCGGTCAGCAAATTTTTCCAGTTGAAGCGCGCGAACACCTTCTGATTGGAAGTAATCGCCCGGTCGAGTCTGATGTCCCAGCCATTCGTATCCGAAGGAGTCGGCACGAGCGTTTCATAATTGAAGGAAGGATTCGCCACGCTCAGGTTCGCGTTCGGCAGCGGATAGAAATTCAGCAATGCCTGAGTCACCGGGCTAATTCGGTTGTTGGCGCCCGAGCTACAAATCACATTTGGCTGGCCGCCATTGCAACCCGTGAACTGCTGATGCGTTGTGGGATCAATCAAAATAGCCGAGGGTTGTCCCGTCATCGGATTCGTGAAAGGCGCAGGATTGCTTGCCGTAACAAATCCGTTTAGATCGCCATTTCGTTCCGCCTGGGTCGGCACGAGATACTGCTCGGCCGCGGAAATGCTTCTGCGATTGGCTTCATAGTCGAAAAAGAAGAACGTCTTGCCATCGCCTTTGAAAAGCTTCGGAATCGCCACTGGGCCGCCCAGGCTGCCGCCAAACGTGTTGAAGCGCTTCGGCTCTTTCACATTAAAATTGAGCGGCTTGGCATCGAAGGCGTCGTTTTGCAAATACTCGAAGAGACTCCCGTGAAATTTGTTGGTGCCGCTCTTCGTTGTAAAGGTCACATCGCCAACCTGCGCAAATTCCGCGTTGTTGTTCGATGACGTGATCCTCAGTTCCTCAATCCCTTCAGAGGATGGATAGGCATCTTGCAGCGCGCCATTCTGCCGCACGTTCGCCGTCGAGATGCCATCAACGGAATAGCCCACCATCGAAGATGTCGCTCCGCCTAAAGAAATATTCCCTTGCGTGTCGTACTGCACCTCGGGAGAAAGCGCGAGCGCCGCCAGCGGGCTCGTCGAAACCGCCCTGGCGTTGAGCGGAAGCTGCGTCAGTTGTTGATTCTCCAAACTGCCGGCGATCGTGCCGTTCTCGGTGTTAATTTGCTCCGCGGCCGCGCTGACCTCGACGGTTTGGCTTTGACTCGCAACAGAGAATGTCAGCGTCAAACGAAGATCCTGGCGAGCTTCGAGCGTGAGCTGCGGAACGATCGCATCGGCAAAGCCCGCTTTGTGACCGGCCACGCGGTAGTGCCCGGGCTTCAAATTCTCGAATTGAAAGACGCCATCTTCCCCGCTAACCGCCTTGTATTCACTATTGTCATCCAAATCGCGGATTGTAATTTCTGCTCCCGGCATCGCCGACCCGGTCGCGTCTAACGTCAACCCCCGCAAACTTCCGAAGGTAGATTGCGCCTCAAGACGCCCGGCCCAAAAAGTTAAGAGCACAACAAGCGCAAGCGCAGCAAATCCTCCAACTCCAATGAACTTCTTCATAGCCACACCCCCGAATCACTTGGGACGCTAGCGGAGTGCGTATAAGGAAGTCATAAGCGAGCCGTAAGGAAAACGTCAGCGTAGGATGCAAATTTTTTGTCGTCCCGATTCGAAATCTGGATAAGACACGTGGCAGGCGGCGCTGTTCATTCGGCAGGAATCCATTTTGTGATTCCAAATCCGACCGATGTTATTGTAGGTCTGCTCGGATCGTTCACCGATCCTGGAGCGAATACCGAATGCAAACTCCAACCTTAATCTTTGCCGGAAGTCACCTTTCACACGGT
>Ga0302326_10006345_pt1 | contig 26531 bp, 20 predicted proteins | sample Palsa_T0_3_FD_202264 | JGI IMG/M metagenome (GOLD analysis project Ga0302326, IMG submission 202264) | Peat permafrost microbial communities from Stordalen Mire near Abisko, Sweden - Palsa_T0_3 | ecosystem: Environmental > Terrestrial > Soil > Palsa > Peat permafrost | place: Sweden: Abisko... | reverse complement strand
GCTCGTCCAGCCGGCGCGAGACCCCGACGCCCTCGCCGTACGGGGCGTACACCATGTAGCGACCGGCGATCGCGAGGTCCATCGAGAGGCGTGCGCCCTTGGTCTTGAGCGGGTCCTTGACGACCTGGACGACGACGTCCTGGCCTGGCTTGAGCATGTCGGTGATGTTCCTGCCCTCGCGGCTGGAGCCGCGGCCGCGCCGCGGCGCGTCGACGCCCGGGAGCACGATCTCGTCGACGTGCAAGAAGCCGTTCTTCTCCAGTCCGATGTCGACGAACGCGGCCTCGAGGCCGGCAAGCACGTTGTCGACCCGGCCTTTGTAGATGTTGCCGACGATCGACCGGGCGCCGCGGCGCTCGAGGTAGAGCTCGGCGACCTGGTAGCCGGCACCGGGCCGGGTCGTCTTGCGGCGTCGCCGCGTGGATGGGTTGCGTGGGGCGACGGTGCCCGCCGCCTCCAGTAGCGCAACGCGGGTCTCTCCGCGGTTGACGCTGACCAGCACTTGCTTCTTCAATTGTGTGTTTCAGTCCTTTATTACGAGAGTAGGGCCCGGCCCTTCCCAGCAGACGCAATCCGAGCTTGGATGTGGATCGACTGCAGGAGGCCGAGAGCGATGAATGTTGTTAGGACCGACGAGCCGCCGTAGCTCATGAGCGGCAGCGGCACGCCGGTGGTCGGCATGATTCCGATCGTCACGCCGACATTCACGAAGACCTGGAACATCAGCATCCCGAGGATGCCGCCGGCGATCAGCGCGCCGTACAGGTTCTTGGCCATCGTGAGGATTCGTAGTGCTCTCCAGATTAGGAGGGCGTAGAGAGCGAGCACGAGCGCCGCTCCGGCGAAGCCGTAGCTCTCGCCTACAACCGAGAAGATGAAGTCGTCCTGTGGGTTGGGGAGAAAGCCGAGCTCTCCCTGGGTTGCGTTCGCGAGCCCCGTTCCCGTCTTCTGTCCGGAGCCGATAGCGACGATCGACTGATGGGTCTGGTAGCCGGGCGAGTTCGGCTTGTCCGACGGGTGCAGGAACGCCTCCAGGTTACGCGTCTGGTAGGACGAGAGCACATGGACACCGATCGCCGGGGCGGCGATCAGCACGATTGCGATCGCCGCGACGAACAGCGCCGCCAGCGCCACCAGCTGCTTCCACGAGGTGCCGGCGACGACCAGCATCATGACCGCGATCGCGACGAAGACCATCCCGCTACCGAGGTCCGGCTGGGCGATGACAAGCATCGCCGGGATCAGCGCGATCAGCATGATCCGCGCCGTCGTCTGCCGCTCATGCAGGCGGCGGGAGCGATCGACGATGAAAGCAGCCAGTGAGACGACCAGCAGCACCTTCGCCAGCTCGGAGGGCTGCACCGAGATGAACGGGAAGGGGATCGAGCGGGTGGCCCCGAACGCTGTCCGCCCGAGCGCGAGCACCGCCAGGATGGAAACGATCATCAGCGCATAGACCCCGTAGCGAAACTCGCGCAGCCGCGAGTAGTCGATCCGCGCAAGCACCAGCGCGATCAGCGCCCCGAGCCCGGCGTAAGCCGCCTGACGGTTCGAGTAGTAGCTCCCGAACGCGCCGCGGAGGGTGAAGACCGAGCATGCGACGAGCCCGACCGCGGCGAGCGCGAGCAGGGGGTCGAAGAGGAAGATCGTCCGCGGCCGGATCGCCGACGCGTCCGGGCTCGCGGGCTGGATGTGGGTCCGGAAGCTCACAGCGTGTGCGAGTTCCCAGCCGTGAACGGTCCCGGCTTGCCGAAGAACCACTCCGAGAGGATCTGTCGCGCCACGGGCGCCGCGGCGACGTCGCCGAACCCGCCTTTCTCGACCGTGACCACCACCACGATCGGCTTGCTCGTAGCCGTCGCCGGAACGAAGCAGGCGTACCACGCCTGGTCGGGCTCGTTGTTGTGCTCGGCGGTACCGGTCTTGCCGTACACCTGCTCGGGGAAGTTGCCCATCACGTCTGCCGACGTGCCTCCGGGCGCCGATGCGGCTTCGCGCAGGCCCTCGCGGATCGTGTCGAGATATGTCGGGTTGATGTGGATGTGGCGGGCCGGCGGCGGGTCGATCTTCTGCAGCACGGTATCGCCGAGCGAGTTCTCAACCTGGAGCCCGATGTGCGGGCGGACGATCGTGCCGCCGTTGGCGACCGCCGCATAGACGATCGCGAGCTGCAGCGGCGTCACCAGCACGTCGCCCTGCCCGACCGCGAGGTTGACGTTGTCGCCGACGGTCCAAGTTCCCGGGTAGGCAATCGTGCAGCAGGGAACGTGATGCTGCTTCTCGTACCGGAGCTCCTCCCGGGTAACGAAATCGCGCCACCTGGGATCCGGCAGGTTCCCCGAAGCCGCGTAGGGCAGGTCGATGTCGGTCGGCTGCCCGATCCCGTACCGGCGTGCCCAAGCCTGTAGCGCCCCGCCCAGGGGATGGCCGGTCGGGGGAACGTTCAGCAGCGCCCCGAGGTTGTAGAAGAACACGTCGTCGGAGACCCTGATCGCGTTGACGAGATCGAGCACCCCGTTGGCGACGTGGCCCGCGTTGTGCAGGCAGAGCCCGCCGACCGAGAAGCAGTATTGGCCGCTGTCGTCGTAGGTCTGGCTCAGACCCCAGACGCCGCTCTCGAGCGCGGCGGTGGCGGTGATCACCTTGAACGTCGAGCCGGTCGGGTAGAGGCCGTCGACGGCGCGGTTGTTGAGCGGATCGCCGCTGGTCGGGCTGATCAGGCTGTCGTAGACGGACTGCTGGATCGGCTTGGTGAAGATGTTCGGGTCATAGGACGGAAGCGAGCCCATCGCGTACACCTGTCCGTTCTGCGGGTCCATCGCCACGAACGCGCCGCCCGCGCCGCCCGGCGTATTGCTGGCGATCGATTGCGCGAGCGACTTCTGGCCCGCCTGCTGGAGCTTGACGTCGAGCGAGGTCTTGAGCGTGTTGCCGGCCTTCGGAGCGATCACGGGCAGTTCGCGGACGAGGTCCCCCTCCGAGTCGACCTCGACCTGGTCGGCGCCGAAGCGGCCCCGCAGGTACCGGTCGTAGAACGCCTCGAGGCCCGTCTGCCCGACGACCGCGTTCTCGGGCAGCCCTCGGAACGCCGCTTGGTGGACCTCGGTCGAGTTGATCGGGCCAACCGTACCGAGCACCTGGGCGGCGAGCGGGCCGTACGGATAGGAGGTCAGGTAGACCTGCGGCTCGGTGACGCCGGGGAACTCGTCATGGCGCTCCCGAAGGTAGAAGAGGACGTCAGGCTTCACGTCCGTCGCGATCGTCGCGTCGGCGTAGGGGAGCTGATAGACGGCCTGAGCGACATCGCAAGCGATCTGCGGGAGCCTCAGGTGATAGGTCACCTGCACGGTTTTCAGGCCGCGCGGCTTGTAGCCGATCACCTTGCACCGCTGGCTGGCGGTACCGATCCCGAGCACGCCCGCGAGCCGGCGATAGAGCGCCCGGTCGGCGGCCGGGGGCCTCGCGAGCTGCGAGATCGTGGGATTGCGGACCGACGGGCGCAGCTCCGTCGGCACGATCTGGACCGCGATCGCCTCCCTGCTCTTGACGAGCACCGCCCCATTGCGGTCGACGATCTCGCCGCGGGGCGGCGCCACCAGCACTTTCCGGGTGCGGTTCGTCTTGGCATCGGCGACGTACTCCGACCCGGAGAGAACCTGCAGGAACCACAGGCGGAAGAAGATGATCGCGAACATCGCCAGCGCGACGCCGCCGATGATCGTCACCCGCACTGCGAGCTGAGGCGTCAACGGCGGACGCCGATCGTCTGGGAGCGTCGGCTGGATCATCGGCTCACGGTCCGGGTGGCGCCGCCGAGGCCCTCCGACGGGCGCTTCAGCGGGCTGAGACCGCCGGTCGTGTAACGGCGCCGGCGCCGGCGCCGTGGATCCTCGGGCAGCGCCGGCGTGAGCGCCCGTCGCACGACCGCGTAGACGGGCAGCGCGATCAACGAGTTGACGAGCACGGTCAGGAGGATCTGCTGCAGAAGCAGAAGGCTGACCGGCGCGTCGACGCCGAGCAGGAACTGGATCAGCGCCATCCCGATGCCCGCGATCGCCGTCGCCGCCGCCCCCGCGGCGAGCGGGACGAGCTCGTGCGCCGGGTCGCGCAGCTCGCGCAGACGCCCGGACCAGTAGCCGATCGCGATGTACAGCAGCGAGGTCACACCGAGCGTCTGCACCAGTACCATGTCGACCAGCAGCCCCATCCCGAAGCCCATCACCGCACCGGTGATCGAGCCGGCGAGCAGGCCGACCGACATCACCACCAGCGGCGAGAGGTCAGCATTGACGCCGAAGATCGAGATCTGCGACACGGCCGCCACCTGAATCACCACGGCAAGGAAGCCGAGCGCGACGACGCGGATGACGAAGCTCGGGGAGACGGTCACGGTACGGTGGAGGCGCGCGTCGTGCCGGCCTGCGGTTTGGTCAGGATCTGGACGACGTCGAGGTGGCGCAGATCTACGAGCGGGGACACCTGGACCTGTCCGGAGCTCGCGAGCGTCACCTGGTTCGCGTTCGACACGGTGCCGATCGGGATGTTCGGCGGGTACAGGGAGTGGAGCTGCCCCGAGCGGAAGCCGGCGGTGACCACCTGCTGGTCGTACTGGATGTTCGCGTTGTGCGGCAGGTCTGAGAGCACCAGCTCGTTCGGATTCCCGATCGACGGTTGGAGCACGCCGACATCGCCGACGCTGTCCTGCACCTCGGCGGTGACCTCGAGCGTGTGATCGGTGATCAGGGTGACGATCGCGTCGCCCGGGGTGACGTCCGTGACCAGGCCGACGAGCCCGTCCTCGCCGATCACCGGCTGGTTGTCCTGCACGCCCTCGTCGGAACCGGCGTCGACCTCGATCTGGTCGTACCACAGCGACGGGTCGCTGCCGATCACGTTCGCGGCCACGGGTCTGTAGGTGTTGATTCCGTTGCTGTTGTCGAGCCTGACGAGCTCCCTTAGCTGCTGGTTGATGATCGCGTCGCCCCGGTACGTCGCGACCTCCGCGGTCAGCTTGTCGACCTCCGCCCGGAGCTGCGCGTTCTGTGCCTTGGCGTGGAAGGTCGAGCTGAAGAAGCCGGCGACGTCCTTCAGCGGCGAGAGCACCGTGCTCGCGCCCTGCTGGATCGGCGACAGGACCGTGACGATCCCGCGTTGCACGCTGTGCAACGGGCCGCCTTCAGACTCACCGAAGTAGGCGGTCAGAAGGATCAGGGAAACGGCGACGATGAGCGCGAGGACCGCGCGACGCCGCCGGACTTGCTTGTCGTGCACGTGGGCCGTATCTCCAAGGTGGTGCTCCGAACCGGACTGACAGTACCGAGAATCAACCTAGTACCGTCGGCGGCGATTGCGTGAATTCTTGTGCGAGCGGTGTATCGCCTCGAACTCCTCGAGCGATCTTCCGGAGCCGACCGCCACACAGGTCAGCGGCGACTCCGCCAGGTGCGCCGGCATCTGCGTCTCGTGACGCAGACGCTCTTCGATCCCCTGTAGCAGCGAGCCGCCTCCCGCGAGCATGATACCCCGATCCATGATGTCCGAGGCCAGCTCGGGCGGGGTGCGGTCGAGCGTCTCCTTGACCGCGTCGATGATCTGCGAGACCGGCTCCTCGAGCGCTCCGCGGATCTCCTCACTGGTCAGGACCACCGTCTTGGGCAATCCGGAGACCATGTCGCGGCCGCGGATCTCGGCCTGGACCTCCTCCTCCATCGGGAAGGCCGAGCCGATCTCCAGCTTGACCTCCTCGGCGGTCTGCTGGCCGATCAGCAGCTTGTACTCGCGCTTGACGTAGTTGATGATCGCCTCGTCGAGCTCGTCGCCGCCGATCCTGATCGACTGCGAGACGACGATGCCACCGAGCGAGATCACCGCGACCTCGCTGGTCCCGCCGCCGATATCGACGACCATCGAGCCCGTCGGCTCGCCGACCGGCAGCCCGGCACCGATCGCCGCCGCCATCGGCTCCTCGATCAGGTACGCCTGGCGCGCGCCGGCGGACAGGCACGCCTCCTCGACCGCGCGCTTCTCCACCCCGGTCACGCCCGATGGCACGCACACAACCACCCTCGGATGCGCCCATCGGTTCTGGTGCACCTTCTGGATGAAGTGCCGCAGCATCTCCTCGGTGACCTCGAAGTCGGCGATCACGCCATCCTTGAGCGGGCGAATCGCGGAGATCGTGCCCGGGGTCCGGCCGAGCATCCGCTTGGCCTCGATCCCGACCGCGTGAACCTCTCCCGTCCGCGAGTCGACGGCAACGACGCTCGGCTCGGACAGGACGATGCCGCGACCACGCACGTAAACGAGCGTGTTGGCCGTGCCGAGATCGACGGCCATATCCCGGCCGCCGAAACCCGTCATGTAGGTGAAGAGACCCATACGTGTTTAAGAGGAGGTAAAGACGACAGCAAAGACGGCCGGCGCGGATGGGGGTGGCGTGGCGCCGCCAGGCACGTCCCCGTCCAGTGTATCGAACGCACCCGTCCGGCCAGGCTCGCGCGAAACGCTGTTTGGGACAAAAATTGCTGGAAATCTCAAGGCACGCCGAGCAGCTCTGGAGCCAGCTCGAGCAGCAACGCCACCGGCAAGCCGACAACGTTCAAATAGTCGCCCTCGATGCTGCGCACCAGCGCCGCGCCGCGGCCCTGGATCGCGTAGCCGCCGGCGCGATCAGACCATTCGCCGGTAGCGAGATACCAGTCGATCAACGCGTCGTCGAGCGCTCGAAGATCGACGAAGGTGCTGCTCGCCGCCGTCCGCACGCGTGGTCCTTCGATCAGGCAGATCCCACTCAGGACCGCGTGGCGGCGACCGGACAGCGCCCGGAGCGTGTCCCGTGCGCTCTCGGCACCCGCGGGCTTGCCGTAGATCCGCCCGCCCAGCGTCACGATCGTGTCGACGCCGAGCACGAGCTCGCCGCCGGCAAGCCCGGCGACCGCCGCGGCCTTGCGGTACGCGTTCTCGACCACGACCTCGTGCGGCGGCCCCTCGGCTAGCTCCTCGACCTCTGCGATCCGAACCTCGAACGGGATCCCTAGCTGGTCGAGGATCGCGCGCCGCTGCGGCGAGCGCGAGGCGAGGATCAATTCACGCCGGGGAAGAACAGCGCGATCTCCCGCGCGGCGGACTCGGGCGAGTCCGATCCGTGGACCAGGTTGTTGCCTATCTCGACCGCATAGTCGCCGCGGATCGAGCCCGGCGCGGCCGCGAGCGGGTCGGTGGCCCCGATCAGCTGTCGAGCCGCAGCGATGGCCTGCTCGCCCTCGAGCACGAGTGACACGAGCGGCCCGGACGTGATGAACTCGAGCAGGCCCTCGAAGAACGGCTTGCCGGCGTGCTCAGCGTAATGGCGCTCGGCGAGCTCGCGGGTCATCGTCAGATGACCAAGCGCTGCGAGCCGAAGCCCCTTGCGCTCGAAGCGGGCGATGATCTCGCCGGTCAGCCCGCGAGCGAACGCGTCGGGCTTGATCAGAATTAGTGTCCGCTGCATGTAGTTTCAGTGATCTCCTGGTTTCGGGTGTAATTGCAATCGTAGGCGTCGCCGGGACTCGCCCGTCGGCTCGCGCGCGATGGCCGCGGGGTCGCGGGCGGCTAGATGAGACTCGCGATCAGCGACCTGGGCGCCGGTGCGCGCCTACCCCCGACGCCGCCGCTCCGACGCCCCTGCGGTTAGCTGGGGTACTGCTGTGAACCGGACTCGCCGGGCAGGCCCGCCGCGGGCTGTGGTTCGGCCGTACCGTCGCGGCGCCGGCGGGCGCGGCGGGGAGCTGTCGAGGCGACGCTGACCTCGGCCTCGCAGAACGGGCAGATCTTCCAAATCGGGTCCAGCGGCCGTCCGCACGCCACGCACGGGTCCTTCAGCTTGCGCATGCAGCTCGGGCAGCGCAGGAAGTCCTTCTCGACCTCGTAGTCGCAATGGGGGCAGAGCTGATAACCGAGCTGGGCGAGTCGCGCCTCGGCGGCCTGCATCTCGAGCTCGCGCTCGCGGACGTCATCGAGGAACTCCGGCGGCCGCACGATCATGTAGATGATCGTGCCGACGAACGGGAACAGCGACGCCACCGTGGCACAGCCGATCAGCATCGGATCCGCGATCCGGCGCCGGGCGTCGGCGTAAGTCCAGTACACCAGCGCCAGCCAGATCACGACGAGGAACAGGATCACCAGATTGACGGCGAGCTCCAGGCCGCTGTTGGTGATCCCGAATGTTCCGGCGATGACGGTCATCGTGGGCGCCGAGTTTAGTGGTAGCGGTGGTCGGCGTGGAGTCGGCTGGCGCCGACTCCATTGGGAGTTCGCCCGGCGGCGAACTCCCGGGGACCCTGGCGGGTCATAAAAAGGCCCGTCCGAATAGGTAGCCGATGCCGAAGAAGACGAGGATGACCACTGCCACGATCAGCGCAACCAGGCCGATCATGGTCAGGAAGCTGGGATTCTCGTCGCCGGGTTCGTTCACAGGATCGAGGCGCGCAGTCCGGCGGAGGTCTGCGTGCGCAGCAGATCCGCGACCAGATAGATCGAGCCGGTCGCGAGCACTACGCCGTCCGTACCGGCCACCATGCGAGCACGCTCGAGCGCTGCGCGAGGTTCGCGCACGAGCTCTGCTGGCGGTCCACCGATCTGACGGGTCAAGGATTCAAGCGTTGGCGGCGGCAGTGCCCGCGGATTCTGACTGCTTGTGAGGATCACTGCAAAGCAAGTAGGCAGCAGCGCCGCGAGCATGCCCGCGGCGTCCTTGTCGTCGAGGATCGATACCACGGCTACGATCCGGCGCTCGCCGGCGATCTCGGGCAGCGACTCCGCCAGGGCTGCCATGCCCTCGGGGTTGTGTGCGCCGTCGAGCAGCGTCAGCGGCTCGCGGCCCATTACCTGCAGGCGGCCGGGAACCTGCACCTCTGCCGCAGCCGCTGCGACCTTGGCGCTGTCGAGCGTTCCGAGGTACGCCTCCGCCGCCGCCCGCGCGACCGCGAAGTTACGCCGCTGGAAGGCTCCCAACGGGCCGACCGGCACCCCAGGGTCCTCTGGCGCGCGCACAATCCGCACGCCGGCGCCCTCAGCCACCGCCCGCGCCTCGGCGTCGGCATCGGGATGCAGTCGCGGACCGAGCACGAGCGCTCCCCCGGGCCGGACGACGGCGAGCTTCTCCCGTGCGATGTCGGCGACCGTCGGCCCGAGCCAGCGGGTGTGCTCGAGGCCGACGCTGGTCAGGACCTGCACCTTCGACGGGATCACGTTCGTGGCGTCATAGCGGCCGCCGAGCCCGGCTTCGATCACGGCCACCTCGACATCCTGCGCGGCCAGCTCCGAGAACGCCGCAGCCGTGAGGACCTCGAACTGGGTGACGCGATCCGGGCCACGGGCGGCGTTGTCCACGAGCTCGGCGGCCCGAGCGGCACGCTGGACCGCGGCCGCGAACGCGCCCGGCGCAATATCTGCGTAGCCGACCCTGATCCGTTCGCAGAAGTGCCGCAGGTGCGGTGAGAGATAGGCGCCGGTGCGTACCCCGTGACGCTCGAGGATGGCCGCCGTCATCCGTGTCGTAGAGGACTTCCCGTTCGTGCCGACGATGTGGATCGAGCCGAACCGGCGCTGCGGGTTCTCGAGCGCGGTCATCAGCCTGCGCATCCGCTCGAGGCCGAAGTTCATCCCGAACAGCTCGAGCGAGAGCACGTATCGCTCGGCGTCCTCGGGGCTCCACGCGCGCGGCCTGGTGCTCATAGCGACTCGAGCTCCGCCTGAAGCTGCGCGAGCTTCTCCCGCTCTGCCTCGACGACCGCGGCCGGGGCCTTGCGCACGAAACCCTCGTTCGCCAGCTTGGCCTGCGAGCGCGCGATCTCGCTCAGCAGCTTCGCGCGCTGCGCCTCTCGCTTCGCCTCGGCGGCGCCGAGGTCAAGCTGCTCGGACGGCAGGATCTCGACAACGCCCCCCGGGACCGCCACCGACGCCACCGGGTGGCCGCCATCCTGAGAGAACGCGAGCCGTGCCAGCCGCTCGATCTGGGCAGCGGTCTCTTCGTACCCGGCCGCGGCCAGGCGCGCGGGAATGATCGCCACCGGCTTGACCTCTGCCACGTCGCGCCAGCCACGGATCGCCTGCACGGCGCCGATCGTGCGCGCGAGCGCGGCCTCGGCATCCTCGTCGACCGTCTCCGGCACGCTCGGGATCCCCCCCGCGAGCAGCCCCTGCGAACCGGGGACGTGCGCGTAGATCTCCTCGGTCACGAACGGGATGATCGGGTGGGCGAGCGCAATCGTCTCGACGAGCACGTGCAGCAACGTCTGCTGCGCTTCCCGGTCGTGGCCGCGCAACCGCGGCTTGACCAGCTCGAGATACCAGTCGCACAGCTCGCCGTAGACGAAGTCGTAGAGCGCGAGCGCCGCGTGGGAGAAGTCGTAACCCTCGATCCGCCCCCGAACCTCGGCCTTCGCTCGCGCGAGGCGCGAGATGATCCAGCGGTCCTCGATCGCGCTCGGCTGGATCGCCTCCGCGCGCGTGTCGGGATGAATTCCCAGCAGGATCAGGCGGGCGGCGTTCCAGAGCTTGTTCGTCAGCTGCTGGCCCTGGGCCACCTTCTCCTCGCTGAAGCGGACGTCTTGCCCCGAGGACATAGAGAGCAGTCCCCACCGGACCGCGTCGGCGCCGTAGGCGGGGAACTCGCCTCCCTGCGTGAACACGGGTGGTCGGGGTCCGCCGTCGATCAGATTGAGTGGGTCGATCCCCGTACCCAGCGACTTCGACATCCGGCGTCCGTCGGGCGCCTGGATGATCGAGGTGATGTGCACGTCGTCGAACGGCACCCGCTCGCGGAACTCGAGCCCCATCATCACCATCCGCGCGACCCATAGGAAGATGATGTCGCGGCCGGTGACGACCGCGTCGGTTGGATAGAACGCACGCAGCGCCGGCGTGTCCTGTGGCCAGCCGAGCGTCGCGAACGGCCACAGCGCGCTCGAGAACCAGGTGTCGAGCACATCGGGGTCCTGCTCCCAGCCCTCGCCGCGCGGTGGTTCGGTGCCGACGTAGGTCTCCTTGCCGCGGTACCAGACCGGCAGCCGGTGCCCCCACCAGAGCTGGCGCGAGACGCACCACGGCCGGATCTTCTCCATCCAGTCGAGGTAGACCTTCGCAAACCGCTCGGGGAAGAAGTTGACGCGGCCATCCTTGACGGCGTCGATCGCGGGCCTCGCCAGCTCGTCCATCCGCATGAACCACTGGAGTGACACGAGCGGCTCGATCCGTTCTCCCGAGCGATGCGAGAACGGCACCGCGTGTGGCCACTCCTCGGTCCGCGCGACGAGACCCAGGTCGCGCAGCTCCTGCACCACCGCTCCCTGTGCCTCGGCGACCGTCATGCCCGCGAACCGCTCCCCGGCAGCGGCCGTCATCCGACCGTCCTCGCCGATCACGGTGATCTGCTGCAGGCCATGGCGGCGCCCGATGTCGAAGTCGTTCGGGTCGTGACCGGGGGTGACCTTCAGCGCCCCGGTGCCTGTGTCCGGCTTGACGTAGTCGTCGGCGATGATCTTCAGCCGTCGCCCGACGAGCGGGAGCAGCGCGGTCTCCCCGACGAGCCGGCGGTAGCGGTCGTCCTCCGGGTGGACCGCGATCGCGGTATCGCCGAGCATCGTCTCGGGGCGAACGGTCGCGACGGTGATCGCGCCCGATCCCGACGCCAGGGGGTAGTCGATGTAGTAGAGCGTGTCGGTCACGTCGCGCTCCTCGACCTCCAGATCGGAGATCGCAGACCCGCTGCCGGGGTCCCAGTTGACCATGTAGCGGTCGCGGTAGATCAGGCCCTTCCGGTACAGCGCCACGAATACGTCGAGCACGGCCTCCGCGTAGGCCTGATCGAGGGTGAAGCGCTCGTCCTCGTAGTCACACGAGGCGCCGAGGCGCTTCAGCTGCTCGATGATCGCGTCGCCGTACTGCTCGCGCCACTCCCACACGCGCGCGACGAATGCCTCGCGTCCGATCTCCTCGCGACTCAGCCCCTCCTGCTCGAGCGCCCGCTCCACCTGCGTCTGGGTCGCGATCCCGGCGTGGTCGGTGCCGAGGATCCATTTCGTCCTTCGCCCCTTCATGCGGTAATGGCGCACGAGGCAGTCCTGGATCGAGTTGTTGAGCGCGTGCCCCATATGGAGCACTCCAGTCACGTTCGGCGGCGGGATCGCGATCGAGTAGTTCTCGTCCGGCGTGCCCTCCGGTTCGGGGTGAAAGAGGCCGGACGCGAGCCAACGCCGCATGATCCGAGGCTCGACCTCGCCGGGCTCGTAACGCGTCTTGGACTCGAGATCGGACATCAGGGCTCAGTCTAGGTGGAGTCAGGCCGCCGTCCCGAGACGGGCCTATAGCGTATTCATGATGTCAGCGATCATAATGCGATATCAGCTATGACACCGGATCGACTCATCCGCGCTGCCCGTCGCGACGCCGGCCTCACTCAGGCGGAGCTCGCCAAGCGGCTGGGCACGACCCAGTCGGCAATCGCGCGCCTCGAAGCCGAGGGCGCCAATCCCCGCATCAGCACCCTGGTCCGGACGCTGGACGCATGTGACCGCGGGATCTTGCTCGAGGCAACACCACGTCGATCGAGCATCGACGAGACGCTCGTCGCCGGACGCCTGCGTCTGTCCCCGGAGCAGCGGATCAAGAGCTTCGAGCGCGCATACGCCGAGACGCGCAAGCTCGCGCTCGCCGGGCGGCGGTCACGTGGTGAGCTGGTCTGAGTTCTCGTCGATCAGCCTGCTGCGCACCTTGGTTGCGCACGGCGTGGACTTCGTCGTAGTCGGCGGGATCGCAATGATCTACCAGGGCTCGGCACGCCTGACGCAGGACCTCGACATCTGCTTCGCGCCCTCGCCCACGAACCTCGAAGTCCTCGGCCAAGCGATGATCGAGCTCGGCGCGACGCTACGTGGCGTAGCCGATGACGTGCCTTTCGTTCCTGACGGAAGAGCCCTCCGTCAGCTGTCGATCGCGACATTCGACACTCGAGAGGGAGCAATCGACCTGCTCCGTGACCCATCGGGGGCGCCACCCTACGACGAGCTTCGCCGCCGCGCCGACCGAATCGAGACCGAAGGAATGGCGATCCTCGTCGCCTCGCTCGACGACCTCGAGGCAATGAAACGCGCCGCCAACCGCCCCAAAGACCGCATAGACCTCGAAGAGATCGAAGTAATCCGCCGCCTAAGAGCCCGCGGCATCGGCCCCCCAGCGGAGAGTGAGTAGCGGCCACGGACGACTGGACTGGCTGCCAAGCGAGCCACGCAGGAACGGGTAAACCGTCAGGCGAGCAGGAGCCGCCACCAACGCCGCCGTCGGCAGGACGGGGGCCCGTGGGCCGTCGGGCGGGGAAATTGCGTGTTACTCGACCACAGCCCATCCCGCCACCCCAGCCCATCAACGCCCTTCCCCGCACCCGGCCCGCGGGCCCCCGTCCCGGCACAACCACGCGCCTAGGCCGCGGCCTCCCCTTCCTCCTCAGTAACGGCAACCGTCACCAGCGTAGGCGAGACACCCTTATCGATGGTCTCCCGCGTCACCACGCACTTCTTGACATCTCGCCGCGAAGGCAGCTCGAACTGAACCTCGAGCAAGACCTCTTCGATGATCGAGCGCAGGCCGCGGGCGCCGGTCTCGCGCTCGAGCGCCTTGTCGGCCACGGAGACGAGCGCCTCGTCCGCAAACACAAGCTCGATTCCGTCGAACTGGAAGAACCGCTGGAACTGCTTCACGAGCGCGTTGCGCGGCTCGGTGAGGATCTGCATCAGCTCGTCGCGCGAGAGCTGGTGGATCGCGGACATCACTGGCAGGCGACCGATGAACTCCGGGATCAGGCCGTACTGGATCAGGTCCTCGGGCAAGCAGTGCTCGAAGATCTCGCCGGTGTCGCGCTGCTCCTTGGAGACGATCGCGGCGCCGAAGCCGACACCCTGATGCCCGATCCGGCGTTCGATCACGCGGTCGAGATTCGCGAACGCCCCGCCACAGATGAACAGCACGTTCGTGGTGTCAATCGAGAGGAACTCCTGGTGCGGGTGCTTGCGGCCGCCCTGCGGGGGAACCGAGGCGGTGGTGCCCTCGAGGATCTTCAGCAGCGCCTGCTGTACGCCCTCGCCGGAGACGTCGCGCGTGATCGACGGGTTGTCGGCCTTGCGCGCGATCTTGTCGACCTCGTCGATGTAGATGATCCCGGTCTCGGCCTTCTTGACGTCATAGTCGGCGGCCTGGATCAGCTTCAGGAGGATGTTCTCGACATCCTCGCCGACGTAGCCCGCTTCGGTGAGCGCGGTTGCGTCGGCGATCGCGAACGGGACGTTGAGGATCTTCGCGAGCGTCTGCGCGAGCAGCGTCTTGCCGCAACCGGTGGGCCCGAGTAGCAGGATGTTCGATTTCTGCAGCTCGATGTCGTTCTCATCGGACTGCATCATCTGCACGCGCTTGTAGTGGTTGTAGACCGCCACCGAGAGCGAGCGCTTGGCCTGCTCCTGACCGACGACATATTCGTTGAGGACGTCGTAGATCTCCCGCGGCTTGGGGAGGTTCTCGATGTCGAACGTCGGCGGAGTGGTTAGCTCCTCATCGATGATCTCGTTGCAGAGGTCGATGCACTCGTCGCAGATGTAGACGCCGGGACCCGCGATCAGCTTCTTGACCTGCCGTTGGGACTTCCCGCAGAAGCTGCAGAGAAGCTGTTCGTTGGAGTCCGTGGGACGTGCCATTGGTTGCTGCCCTCTCCCGGAGCCGCGGCGCGACGCCGACCTCGAAGCCTAAGTCTAGTGCTGCGAGATCACGCGGTCGATGATGCCGTAGTCCTTGGCCTCCTCAGAGCTCATGAAGTAATCGCGTTCGGTGTCCTTGCGGACCTCTTCGACGGGCTTGCCGGTGTGCTGGGCGATGATCTCGTCGAGGCGCCGGCGCACGTCGATGATCTCCCGCGCGTGGATCTCGATGTCGGTGGCCTGGCCCTGGAAGCTCGAGGACACCTGATGGATCAGGATCTTCGCGTTGGGCAGGGCCATCCGCTTGCCATGGGCGCCGCCTGAAAGCAGCAGCGCGCCCATCGACATCGCGATCCCGACGCAGATCGTCTGCACGTCGGGCTTGATGAACTGCATCGTGTCGTAGATCGCCAGCCCGGCGTATACCGAGCCCCCGGGCGAGTTGATGTAGATCGAGATGTCCTTGTCGGGGTCCTCGGACTCCAGATGCAGGAGCTGAGCCACGATCAGGTTCGCGATCTGGTCGTCCACGGGCGTACCGAGGAAGACGATCCGCTCATTCAGCAGGCGGCTGTAGATGTCGAACGCGCGCTCCCCGCGGGAGGTCTGCTCGACGACCATCGGTACCAGTGGGCTCATGGTCTCGTTCTTTCTCTCTTCCTTGGCCGGAATCCTGCCCGCAACGGCCTGGCCTTCCGGACCGGGCGTCGGTACTCGGAGTGCACGTCTACCGCCACTCGCGGCGAGTCTAGCAACCGTCGTGAGCCGCGCTCAGGCAATGGTCTAGGTCCGCGGCCGAGCCATTACGGCTCGCCCGCCGGCTGCTAGCTGCCCGGAGTCCAGATCTTGCCCGGCGGCTCGCCCGCCGGTCCCTGCTTCCCCGCGCCGCCCTTGGCAGCCCCCGGCGGCGGGTCTTCCTGACCCGGGGTCCAGAGCTTCTCGCGCGCCTTCGCCTGCTCCTCGCGCGCTTTCGCCTGCTCGATCCCGATCGGCTTCGCTTCCCGCACCAGCAGGTCGATCGCCTGCCGCGTCGCGAGCTCCTCGCGCAGGCGCTCGAGCTTTTCGTTCTTGCGCAAGCGCTCCATCAGCTTGTCGGCCGCCACACCCTCGCGCTCGGCGGACGGTGTCAGAGCTTCGAGGATCTCTTCGTCGGTCGGCTCGATCTGCTCGGCTGCGATCACCGCCGTCAGCACGGCGTCGCGGCGGATCGCCTGCGCCGCCTCGGGCTCGGCCTCATGGATGATCTCCTCCTCGTCCGTCTTGCCGGCGAGCTGCATGTACGCCTCCTTCGAAAGCCCTTGGCGTTCGAAGGAGTGGACCATCTGATGCCAAAGCTGATGTGCGCGCTCGTGTACGAGGTTGCCAGGGACGTCGATCGTGGCCTCGGCTACGACCGCGTCGAGCACCGCCTCCTCGAACTCGCCGGCGATCGCGCGCTGCTCGTCCCCGGCCAGGCGCTCATGGACATCGTCGCGCAGCTCCTGCAGGCTGTCGAACCCCGCCGCCTCGGCGGCGAAATCGTCATCGAGCTCCGGCAGCCGCTTCTCCTTGACCTCCTTGACCACGACGTCGAAGGTCGCCGGCTTGTCGGGGAACCTGTGGTGGCCCTCGGCGAAGGTCACTTCGACGGCTCGCTCGTCCCCGGCCTGCGCACCGATCAGCTGCTCCTCGAATCCATCGACGAGCTGGCCCTTGCCGAGCTCGAGCAGATAGTCGCGTGCCGTGCCGTTCTCGAACGCCTCGCCGTCGACCTTGCCCACGAAGTCGATCACGACGCTGTCACCGAGGGCCGCGGGCCGATCGACGGTCTCGAGCGTCGCGACGCGCTCGCGCACGCGCTCGACCTCCTCGTCGATCTTCGCGGGGTCGACCTCGGGCTCGCGGCGCCCGACCTCGAGTCCCTTGTACTCTGCGAGCGTCGCCACCGGCAGCACGCCGATCTCGATCGAGAACGCGAGCGGCTGGCCTTCGCCGGGGAGATCGCCGACGTCGAGCTGCGGATCCCCGACCGGATCGATGCCGGCGTCGTCGATCGCGTCCTTGTACCAGTTCCCGAGCGAGTTGCGCAGTGCCTCGTCGAGGACGGTCTCGCGTCCGAGGCGGCTGATCACGACGGGCGGCGGCACCTTCCCTTTCCGGAAGCCCGGGATCTTCATCTGGCGCCCGAGTTCGCGCGCGGCCTGCTGCAGGCGACGCTCGACTTCCTCGGAGGCCACCTCCGCCTCGACGCGTACGCGCGACTCGGGTAGCTCTGTGACGCTCGTCTTGACGGCCATCGAACGCCGAACGATAGCGTCCGCGCCGTGCCCTCTCGCTTCGCCGCGCGGATCCTCACCGGTCCCGCCTCCGGCTTCGCCGCGCGGATCGTCACCGGCGCCACCGGACACTTCGTCGCCGGGGCGCTCGACTGGCTCGCCCTGATCGGCCACTACGTGACAGCGCGGGCGGCCGGCCGCGACCCGTGGGCGTAAGCGCAGGGCAAGGCCCCGGGCAGACCCTGGCAGGGGGCCTGGACGCTCTTAAGCACCGTATAGGTGGTCAAAAGCGTCCAGGTCCCCCTCGGGGCGGCCACCGACAGCCGCCGCCCCCGGGCACCCGAGCCGACCGACCAGCGGGATCGCCGCGCACCCGCAGACGGCGAGCGCCAGGAACGCCGGCACCGGGTGGTGCACGAGTGCTTGGACGAGCACTGCGACGACGAGGCCGCCGGCGTTTCCGGCGAGCCACATCAGCGCGGCGACCGTGCCACCGTCGTTGCCGGCGCGGCGCTCGGAGAGCTCGAGGATCACTGGCAGGTCGGTGAGCAGGAGCATGCCCATGACGGACAGGACGACGGCGTCGACGGCGAATGCGTGCACGACGGCGAGCACGACGGAGCCGCCGATTCCGGCCACGATCGATGCGCCGATCAGTCGCTGCTCCGCCCCCCGCGCGAGCACCGCGGGCGCCAGGAGCGCCGATCCGATCGCCCCGAGCAGCACCATCGCGACGAGCACCGCTCCGGCCGAGCTCGCGGAGACGCCGTAGTGATTGAGCAGCGCCTGGAGCCAGGTCGTCAGAGCGATGAACACGCCGAAGCCGACGAACACGAGCCCGGCGAGAACGCGCACCTGCCGATCGGTCCAGACTGCCCGCAGCGGCCGCCGGGCGGCGACGGCGAGCGCGCTCGGCGCCGCGCCAGGCAGTCGCAGCGCCGCCACCAACGCCGTCGCGGCCACCACGGCGAACACGGCCCCGATCGCCAGCAGGAGGTGAAGCCGGCCTCCGCCGAGCGCCGCGCCGAGCACGAGCGCAAGCAGCATCCCGACCATCATCCCGGCCGATCCGACCGCGATCCCCTCGGGACGCCTGTGCTCGGGGAGCCGCTCGTCGGCGAGCTTGGTGATCGCGTTCAGGACGAGCGGTTGCGCGACGGCGATGATGCACTGGCCGGCGAGGGCCCAACCGAAGTCGTTACCGAGAAGCCGCACGAGCCCTCCGAGCACGGTCAGCAGCGCGCCGGCTGCCAGGCCGCCTTGGAGCGAGCGGTCAAGCACCTTGCCCGCTGGGATCGCGAGCACGACATAGAGCAGGGGGAAGATCTCCGAGAGCCATCCGACCGCGCTCTCTGACACACCGTAGTAATGGGCAGTGCCCGTCGTGATCGGCGCGTACGTGAGCCACAGGAGCTGCGTCGCCGCCGCGACGAGCGCGAACGCGCCGATCACGATCCAGCCGTGGCGATCGGAGTGCGGCCCGGTTCCCGTGACGTCATCGATCAGCAATTGACCTGCCCCTTCAACTGCGGCGAGCCCGAGGCTGGAAAGCTACCGCTCGCGGTTCCTGGACGCGCGACGAAACTGCCGCAACCGCTCGCTCCGCCGGTTACGATCGGGCGTGGCATGTCGCGATCGAGGATGTTGCAGGCACTGGCGTTAGCCTGCGCACTCATGGCGGCAGCGCCCGCCGGGGCCGCCGCGTCCGCGACCCAGGAGTCGATCCTCCAGGACGACAACGAGCTCGTCTACGCCTCGCCGAGTCATGTCGCCGCGACGCTCGGCCAGCTCGCCGCGCTGGGGGTCGATCGGATCCGGGTGTCGGTGATCTGGGCGCTAGTGGCGCCGGATCCCCTCTCCACCACAGAACCGGATTTCGACGCAACCGACCCGGCGGCATACCCCGCCGGCGCTTGGAATCGCTACGACGTCCTGGTCACCGACGCGCAAGCCGACGGCATCGCCGTCGACTTCGATGTCACCTCGCCGGAGCCCCGTTGGGCCGCGACGGCCACCCCTCCGGATATCAGGTACAACGACTACTCGCCTTCGGCGGCCGAGTTCGGGCAGTTCGTGCAGGCGGTCGGCACACGCTATAGCGGCAGCTACGTGCCCCCGGCGCCCGTCGCCCGGCCGCCCGGGCCGCCGACGCTCCTGGGCGGACTGCCATTGCCGCCACTGCTCGGCACCACCACCACGACGACCACGACCACGCCGCTGCCGGCGCCGCTTCCGCGCGTCGACTACTGGGAGATCTGGAATGAGCCCAATCAGGGAGGCTGGCTGGCGCCGCAGTGGCGCCAGAAAGGGAACCGCGGTCGGGGACGCAAGCGCTGGATCGAGGAGTCTCCGGTCATCTATCGCGGACTGGTCGATGCTGCCTGGACCGCTCTGTCCGACACGGGCCACGGCCAAGACACGATCCTGATCGGTGACACCTCGGCGAAGGGCTCGATCCACCGTGGAGTACTTCCCGCGCTGGCGCCGATCACGTTCCTGCGCGCCCTCTATTGCGTCGGAGCGTCCGACCGCCCGCTGACCGGAGTCCTCGCCGCCGAGCTCTCCTGTCCGACGAACGGTGATCCGAGCGCGCTCGCCGCCGAGCATCCCGCACTTCTGTACGCGAGCGGATACGCCGACCACCCGTACTCGTTCGACGAGCCGCCGAATCGCCGTAGTACCAATCCGGCGTGGGCCACGCTCGCCGATCTGCCGCGCCTCGAGCGGACCCTCGTTCACATATTCGCGAGCTATGGCAGGCCGATGCCCTCCGGGGTGCCCCTCTACCTGACCGAATATGGCTACAAGAGCAACCCCCCGAACCCATTCGTCAGGATCTCCCAAGCGCAGCAGGCCGAGTACATCAACGAGGGCGAGTACATGGCCTGGCAGGATCCGTACGTGGACGCGCTCGCCCAGTTCGAGCTTGTCGACGCGGGACCGGCGACCGACGAGACAGTCGGCAGCGCCGCCTACTGGGGCACGTTCCAGACCGGCCTGATCGGTCTCAACGGCATACTCAAGCCGTCCTACTACGCGTACCGGATCCCGATCTGGCTCCCAGATCCGCGGACTGGTCCGGACGTCACTGTGTGGGGCCAGCTCCGTCCGGCGGATCACACGGGCCTGCAGTTCGGCACGATCGAGTACGAGCCCGCGGGGGCGAGCACGTTCACCAGCCTCCGCGATCTGCAGACGTCGAACCCTCAGGGCTTCCTGATCGCCCACGTGGCGCTCTCGAGCCCCGGGGGGCTGCGGCTCGCGTGGTCTGACCCAGCGACGGGGCAGGTCTACCACAGCCGGATCGTGCGCGTACGGTGAGCTAATCGCCGGCGCCGTCGCCGTCGCGCCGGCCCGAAGCCCCGAGGAGGTTGCGAACCTCACGCAGCGCGACCGGCAGAGTCGTCAGGTCGTAGGTCCGTGTTGCCCTGATATCCCCGAGCATCGCGCGGCAGCGCTCGACCGCGACCGCGTTCGCCCCGGTCCAGGCATCGATCTCGGCGTCCGCGCCCCGCGAGTTCGGCGCAGCCGAACTCGTAATGGAATCGGCTAAAGCCGATTCCACGACCTCCTGCGTGAGAGCGCGGTGCAGGCTGTAGAGATCGTCGCGAAGCGCCGAGCGCGCGAGCGCCTGCCAGCGATTGACGCGCGGAAGCTCGGCGATCCGGTCGCGCAGCCAGTTCAGCTGCAGGCGACCGCCGAGTAGGAAGTACGTTTCGGTCACGGCGTCGAGGCCGCGCTGTGTCCCCTCGGAAACCTCGACGATGTCGAGAGCCGAGAACAATGACGGCATTCCGGCGACCCGCCCGGCGAGGCCGGCGGGCACCCCAGCGGCCCGCAACCTGTCGAACTTGGCGTCCCATAGGGCGTGATCGCCCTGATCCAGCAGACCCGGCAGCGACGCCGCCAGCATCGCCGCGCCCGGCGCGAACTGGTCGACCGTCGCCGCGATGTCGATCGTTCGTTGGCGCGCGCGCGCGAGCCAGCGCGTCGAGCGCTCCACGAGCCGGCGACCGTCGATCAGCATCTCGAGCTGGATCCGCGCGTCGACGTCGTGGTCGAGGGCTTCGACCTGCTCCCAGAACTCATGCATCCCGAATACCTCGCGGGCGCCCGCGTAGGCGCGCGCGAGCGTCGCTGAACTGGCGCCGGTCTCCTCGTACAGGCGGAATGCGAACGTCGTTCCGGCACGATCGACGAGCTGGTTCGCGACGAGCGTAGAGATGATCTCGCGGCGCAGCCGGTGCGTGCGCATCTGGACGCTGAAGCGCTCGGGCAGCGGCGCCGGGAAGTAGCGCTCCAGGTCGCGGGCGAGGTACGGGTCTTCGGGCAGGTCCGACTCGAGCAGGTCGCGGTAGAGCCGGATCTTGGTATAGGCCATCAGCACAGCGAGCTCCGGCGCGACGAAGCCGAGGTGGGCGTGCTTGCGGCTGCTGATCGTCTCGTCGCCCGGGAGGAACTCGATCTCGCGGTTGAGATGGGCGCTCTGCTCGAGGTTGCGGACCATCCGCTGGTGGACGTCGACCATCGATGCCGCCTGCGCCACCGCCAGGCTCATCGCCTGCGTCTGTGTATAGCTGCCGTAGAGCACCTGCTCGCCGACCGAGGCCGTGATCTCGTGCAGGAGCTCGTTGCGCTGCTTCTGGGTCATATCGCCCGCCGCGACCACGGCGTCGAGCAGGATCTTGATGTTGACCTCGTGGTCTGAGCAGTTGACTCCGGCAACGTTGTCGATCGCGTCGGTGTTGACCTGGCCGCCGCTCAGCGCGTACTCGATCCGCCCGCGCTGGGTGAACCCGAGGTTGCCACCCTCGCCGACCACACGGCAGCGCAGCGAGCCGCCGTCGACCCTGACGGCGTCGTTGGTCTTATCGCCTGCCTCGGCGTGGGTCTCGGTCGATGCTTTCACGTAGGTGCCGATGCCCCCGTTCCACAGCAGGTCGACTTTCGCGCACAGCAGTGCCCGGATCATCTCGCTCGGGGTCAGCTCGTCGGCGTCGATCCCGAGCGCATCGCGGACCTCAGGCGAGACCGGAATCGATTTCGCGGTGCGCGCAAAGACGCCGCCGCCGGGAGAGATCGCCGCCGGGCGGTAGTCGCCCCAGGACGAGCGCGGTAGCTCCGCCAGCCGCCGGCGCTCGGCAAAGCTGGTTTCCGGGTCGGGATCGGGGTCGAGGAAGATGTGAAGGTGGTTGAACGCGCCCACGAGCTTGATGTGCGGCGAGAGCAGCATCCCGTTGCCGAACACGTCGCCCGACATGTCGCCGATTCCGATCACCGTGAAGTCGGCGGCCTGCGTGTCGAGACCGAGCTCGCGGAAGTGGCGCTTGACCGACTCCCAGGCGCCGCGAGCGGTGATGCCCATCTGCTTGTGGTCGTACCCATGTGAGCCGCCGGAGGCGAACGCGTCGCCGAGCCAGAAGCCGTAGTCCGCAGACACGGCGTTGGCGATGTCGGAGAACGTGGCAGTTCCCTTGTCGGCGGCGACCACCAGGTACGGGTCGCCGCCGTCGTAGCGGACGACTTGAGGCGGCGGAACGATCTCGCCGCCGACGATGTTGTCGGTCAGATCGAGCAGGCCGCAGAGGAACGTCCGGTAGCACGCGATCACCTCCGCCTGGAGCGCATCGCGGCCGGCCCCGGCCGGCAGGTTCTTGACCACGAAGCCACCCTTGGAGCCGACGGGGACGATCAGCGCGTTCTTGACCATCTGCGCCTTCATCAGTCCGAGAACCTCGGTGCGGAAGTCCTCTCGCCGATCTGACCATCGCAGGCCGCCGCGCGCGACCTTGCCGCCGCGTAGATGCACGCCCTCGACGCGAGGCGAGTAGACGAAGATCTCGAACTGCGGGCGCGGGAGCGGGAGGATCGGGATCAGCGAGGGATCGAGCTTGAACGCGAGGAAGCTCTTCGGCGCGCCGTTCGCGCCCAGGACGAAGTAGTTCGTGCGCACGATCGCGGTCGTCACCGACAGGAAGCAGCGCAGGATTCGGTCCTCGTCGAGGCTCTCGACGGCGTCGACCGCCTGCTCGATCGCGCCGGCGAGCAGCTCGGCGGCGTCGCTGCCGTGGGGCGCGGGGTCAAAGCGAGCTTCGAACAACTCGACGAGGAGCTTCGCGATCGCGGGGTGCGCGAGCAGCGTGCGCTCGATGTAGCGATCGGAGAAGGTGATCCCCGCCTGGCGCAGGTACTTGTGGATCGCGCGCAGGATCGTGACCTGGCGACCGGTAAGGCGTGCCTCGAGGACCAGCGCACCGAGGCCGTCGTCTTCCAGCTCGCCGCTGCTCACGGCGAGGAATGCCGCTTGAAAGCTCTCGCGCGCGTGCGCGTCATCGAGCTCGCCGCCGCTGCCGCAGGTCAGCCCGAAGTCGTAGATCCAGGCGCTCCGGCCGTCGCGCGCCGCGATCGCGTAGGGTCGCTCGTCGGTGACGCGAGCACCCATGTTCTCGAACGTGGGCAGCACGTCGGAGAGCGTGACCCCAGCAGTGCTGAAGAGCTTGCAACGAACGGCCCCGCTCGTCGGAACAGGACGTTTCGCCGGAACAGGACGTTTCGCCGGCTCGAGCGGGTGGTAGATGCTCATCAGCAGTCCCGCGCTGTCCGCCAGCTCCTCGATCCGGCGGATGTCCGCGACCGCGGAGCGAGCCACCCAGTCGTCGCGATAGGCGGGCGGAAACGCTGCGTCGTAGCGACGGAAGAGCTGGGTCCCGAGCTCCTCGCCCCGGTCCTCGACGAGAGCCTCACGAAGATCATCGCTCCACGACCGAATCGCTTGCTTCATGCGGCCCTCGAGCTCGGCCGTGTCGGGCTGCAGCGGCTTCTCGGGATCGCACCAGAGGATGTAGCTGACGCGTACGAGCACCGACTCGGAGACGTACGGACTCCAGTCCACGGTCCTGGCCCCAAAGGCCTCGGCGAGGATCGCGCCGACTCGCTCCCGGTTCTCGGTGTTGAAGCGATCCCGCGGAATGAACACCAGGCAGGCGAAAAAGCGGTTGTACGGGTCGCGCCTGACGAACAGCTTCAGCCGCTGGCGTTCGCCGAGGCCGAGGATCCCCATCGCCGCATCGAACAGCTCGTCGGTGGTGATCTGGAAGAGCGAGTCGCGTGGATAGGTGTCGATGATCTCGACGAGCGCCTTCGCGTCGTGACCGTCGGGCGGAAACGCGGCGCGCGCGAGGACTGCCTCGACCTTCTGGCGAACGATCGGGATCTGATGCGGGCTTTCGTTATAGGCGGCGGTCGTATAGAGGCCGAGGAATCGACGCTCGCCGCTCACCCGGCCGTCGGGTCCGAACGACTTGATCCCGATGTAGTCGAGGTAGGACGGACGGTGCACGGTCGCGCGTGAGTTCGCCTTTGTCAGCACGAGCAGCTGCGGAACGCGCGCGAGCTCGCGCACCTTGCTCTGCAGCCTGGTGAAGCCGCGGTCATCTTCGGTGTCACGCAGGATGCCCAACCCCGTCCCTCGGATCGCCTGTAGGCCGTCTTCGCCATGGTCGGTGGCGAGCTCGTACTCGCGGTAACCGAGGAAGGTGAAGTGGCCGTCGGCGACCCACGCCAGGAAGGCCCTCGCCTCGTCCACCTCAGCGGCTATCACGGGTGGCGGCGAGGCGGCGAGCTCGGCTGCAATCGCCTGAGCACGAGCGCTCATCGCCTGCCAGTCCTCGACCGCCGCGCGCACCTCTTCGAGCACGTGCCCGATACCGTCGGAAAGGGCGGTGAGCCGCTCCGGATCGGTCTCACGGTCGACCTCGACGTGCGCCACGGATTCGGCGATCGCGTCGGGCGCGTCGCTTCCGGGAGCGAGCGTGTCGATCAGCATGCCCGAGTCGTCGCGGCGGACCCGGATCACGGGATGGATGAGGATGTGGATGCCGTAGCCCCGCCGGGCGAGCTCGATGCCGATCGAGTCGACGAGAAACGGCATGTCGTCGCTGATGATCTCGACGACCGTGTGGGTCGACCGCCAGCCGTCGTGCTCGAAGTCGGGGTTGTAGACACGAACCTTGCTGATGCCGGCGCCCCGCTGCTGAGCGAGGTTCCAGTGCGCTATCGCAGCCCCGTAAAGGTCGACCGAGCTTCTGCCGATAAGGTCATCTGGAGGGACCCAATGGTAGTACTGGCGAACGAACGCCTCACAGTCGACGGCCTGGCCGTCCGCGAGTCGTTCGTGGATCCGCGCGCAGACCGATTCGATCAGCTCTGCTTCGAACTCTGCCGCCTTGACCACCATCTGCCACCGCCTTCCTTGTCCTCCGTCTCGCTACGAGCGACTGCTTACCTGCGTGCGTCAACTGCCTGCTGACCACGAAGACTGTGCTCGCGAGCGCAGCGTACTCCGCGTCGCCAAAACAATCGTGGATTGCGAGCGAACTTTCTCGCCGCCGCTGCGTCGTACAAGCGACAAGGCCGCACACCGTGGCCCTACCCCTCGCAGTTGCCACCGACGACACCGGTGGCCGACCACTCGTCAGGAGGACCAACCAGCATGAAACGTGTCCTGATTGCTCTCATCACGGCGCTCTCGCTCGCCGTCGGCGTGGCCGGCGCGCAAGCGAACACAACTCGATTCCCCGGCTTCGGCGGGTCGGGCGGCAGCGGCTTCTCTCAGCAGGCGGCCGTCGTAGGCACGGTCGTCTCGGTCGACCCGACCGCCGGCAGCTTCGTAGCAAACGCGTATGTCGTGACACCCCCAACGGGCGGCGGCTTCGGCGGCGGTGGCGGTGGCGGCGGCGGTGGTGGCGGTGGCGGCTTCAGCGGCTTCGGCGGCTTCGCCAGGCACAGCCACGCGTCCACGACGCCCACCACCACCGAGGTGACCATCACCACCAACTCGAGCACGATCATTCAGATCGGCGGCATGGGCGGCGGCCTGTTCGGCGGCATGGCCCGCAGCCGGGATGACGGTTCGGGCGCAGGCACGACAGGGACGGTCAGTGATCTCGTCCCCGGCGCGCAGTTCCTCGCGCTCTTCCCGGGCTCTTCGACCGACACAATCCAGACGCTCGTGGCCAACCCGGCTACGGCGGTGTACGCCCAGGTGCCGAAGCAGCTCTACGCGTTCGTCGGCACCGTCACAGCAACCACGCCGAGCACGACCACGACGCCGGGCTCGGTCACGGTGACCGTGATGAGGTCGCTTCCGAGCAGCCTGGTCGCTGCCGGGAGCTCCGCGACGTTCACGGTCAGTTCGCACACGTTCATCATCGGCGGGTCGAGCCTCACCGGAAGCGGCGGCGGCCTCTTCGGCGGCCTCTTCGGCGGTTCGCTCAGCGACGTCGCGGTGGGCGACCTGGTCGCCGGGGGTCTGATCGGCGACGCCGGCCAGACCGCAACGCAGGTCGAGAGCACCCCTCTGATGTTCATGCTCGACCTCCCGGCACCGCCCACGAGCGGCAGCACGACTACGAGCGCGGCGAAGAAGGCGCTCAAGACGACGCTGAAGCTGCTTCACGGCGACAAGCTGAGGATCCACAAGCACGGCAGGAAGCACCACAACAAATCGAAGTCGACCAAGCGCGCTGAGAAGCACGCAGGAAGGCGCTGATCA
>Ga0302326_10006344_pt1 | contig 26532 bp, 26 predicted proteins | sample Palsa_T0_3_FD_202264 | JGI IMG/M metagenome (GOLD analysis project Ga0302326, IMG submission 202264) | Peat permafrost microbial communities from Stordalen Mire near Abisko, Sweden - Palsa_T0_3 | ecosystem: Environmental > Terrestrial > Soil > Palsa > Peat permafrost | place: Sweden: Abisko... | reverse complement strand
AGAACGAGGCAAAGAGTACCACGGCGGCAAGCGCTGCCGAACCGATGGCGTAGCCTTTGGTCACCGCTTTGGTCGTGTTGCCGACCGCGTCGAGCGGATCGGTGACGTTGCGTACGTCCTCCGGCATCTCGGCCATCTCGGCAATGCCGCCGGCGTTATCGGTGATGGGACCGAAGGAGTCGATCGCCACCACGATCCCGGCGAGCGAGAGCATGGCCATCACTGCGATGCCGACGCCGTAGATACCGGCGAGGCCGTAGCTCACGAGGATGCCGAGCACGATCACGATTGCCGGAAGTGCGGTTCCTTGCATGGAGACCGCCAGACCCGCGATGATATTGGTCGCGTGTCCGGTGACCGACGCTTTCGCGATGTTTTGCACCGGCGCGAATTGGGTGCCGGTGTAGTACTCGGTAATGACGGTGATCAGGCCGGTGATCGCCACGCCGACGAGCTCGCAGAAGAAGATGCTCGTGGGATTAACCAGCGCCGAACCGGCGAACTCATTTTGCGTCGCGAACCAGAAACCGGCGAGAGCGAGCACGCCCGCGACGATCATGCCGTTGTAGAGCGAGGCCATGATGCGCGTCTTCGAGACTTTGCCCAGACCGACGACCCACGAGCCAATGATCGAGGCCACAATCGAGACCGCGCCGAGCACCAGCGGAAAGGTCGTCGCGCCGGGAAGTCTGTCGCCAAAGAGCAGATTGCCGAGCAGCATCGCCGCGACCGTTGTCACGCAATACGTTTCGAACAGATCGGCAGCCATGCCGGCGCAGTCGCCGACGTTGTCGCCGACGTTGTCCGCGATCACCGCCGGATTGCGTGGATCGTCTTCGGGGATACCCGCTTCTACTTTGCCGACGAGGTCGGCGCCGACGTCGGCGGCCTTGGTGTAGATGCCGCCGCCTAAACGCGCGAAGACCGAGATCAACGAGCATCCGAAGGCGAGACCCACCATGGCGCCGAGGGTCTTGGTGGTATCGCCGGCGTTGACATAATCTTGCAGGATCGCAAAATAGCCCGAGACGGCCAAGAGCCCGAGGCCCACGACCAGCATGCCGGTTACCGTGCCGCCGCGGAAGGCGACGTTAAGCGCGGGGCCGAGGCCTCGGCGTGCCGCCTCGGCAGTGCGCACGTTGGCGCGGACCGAAACGATCATGCCGATGAAGCCGGCTGCGCCCGAGAGGATCGCACCGATCAGAAAGCCGACCGCCGACTCCCAGCCCAGCGGCGCCGGGGCGATAAAGATGAGAATCGCCAGGACAACCGCGACAATCGCGATCGTTCCGTACTGGCGTTTGAGGAAGGCCATGGCGCCCTCTTGGATCGCCGCAGCGATCTCCTTCATGCGGGCGTTGCCGTCCGGTTGACCGAGCACCCAGAAGGTGAGCACGATGCCATACAGCACCGCCAGCGCACCACCGAGAAGCCCGGCCCAAATCGCGTATTGTGCCGTCATGTAACGTTTAGGTCCTTGAGGAAGCAGCAGTGCGGCGCCCAAGGGGCGCCGCTTAATGTAGGGCGGTACTGCGGTCCGGAAGCTTAGTCCTGTTGTTCGTCCTATTGGAAGAAGCGCTGGTGCGATTCGGCGATGACGCGGCGGGCAAAAGCGGCATCCTGCCACGAGCCGATGCGCGTCTGCTTGCCTTCGAGCGCTTTGTAGGTTTCGAAGAAGTGCGAGATCTTGCGCAAGAGGTGCGGAAAGATCTGCGTATAGTTGTGCACTTCGTCGAAAGACGGCTCACCGACGGGAACCGCGAGAATCTTCTCGTCTTCTTTGTCGCCGTCGATCATCTCAAGCAGTCCAATCGGACGCGCGGCGACGAGACAACCCGGAAACGACGGCTCGATCACCAGGACCAGCACATCGAGTGGATCGCCGTCGTGCGCTAGCGTCTGCGGCGCAAACCCGTAGTCGCCGGGGTAATGGATCGCGGAATGCAGGGCGCGGTCCAAGCGAAAGATGTCATGCGTCTTGTCATACTCGTACTTGTTGCGCGACTTCTCGGGAATCTCAACCACGACATTGATCTGATCGGGCTGGCGCTCGCCCAGCGGGAGATGCAGATAGTTCCGAGGCAACGGCGCGTTCATGACCGCGCAGGTGTTCTCGCAGGCTCAACCAAGGACCTCGACATGGTGGAGGAGACCGAATTTCTCGTCGTCGGTGCCGGTCCCGCGGGGGCGACCGCTGCCCGCGAGGCCGCGCGCTCCGGAATCGAGACCGTCGTGCTCGAAAAGGACGCGGTTGTCGGCGCAAAGCGTGTCTGCGCCGCGGGGCTGCGCCCGGGTTTTTGCGACACCTTTGATTTGCCGCGCGAGCTGATTCACTGTGATACGCCGCGGCTCGCGCTCTTTGACCCCAGCGGTCGCGAATACGAAATTTTCTTCGGCCCTGGCCACACCACAACGCGCGAGGAACTCGACGGCGAGATTGCGCGCCTTGCAGAACGCGAAGGTGCGGTCATCCGCACGCAGTCGCTCATGCGTTCTTTCGAGCGCGATGGTGACACAAACACGGTCGAGTACGCCGATTTACGTTCGGGCGAACGGCGGCGTGTTCGTGCGCGCAACGTCTTTTTTGCCCAGGGCGCGACGGCGCGCTTCGACCGCGCGTTCGCGGATCCGCGGTGGAACTGCGGCCTCATGACAACGCTGCAATATCGGGTATATCTGGATCGCCCCGCCATACCGGCTGTCTATCGCACGCTCGAGCTTCATTATTATGCTGCACGCGACGGGCGCCAAATCGTAGCCTGGATGTTTCCCAAGCGCGATCACTTGGCGATCGGCTTGGGCCTGGTCGGCAAATTTGAAGGAAAACGCCTGCGCGAGGAGCTCGATGCCTTCACCGCGCGAACGCGCGAGCGTTTATATCCCGGCGCCACGGTCACGCGCGTGAAAGAAGAAGGACACCTCCTCTATGGCGGCTGGCCGCGCGCGCAACTCGCTTGCGGCGGGGCGATGGTCGGCGGTACGGCGGCGGGGCTCGTGGATGCGACCAATGGCGAGGGAATCTTTGAAGCCGCGATGAGCGGCCGGCTCGCTGCAGCGGCAGTGCGCGAGCGTCGCAACGCGCCCGAGCGCGCGGCGCAGCAGTACGCGCGTCGCCTTCGCAGTCGATTCCAGCGCCGCCTCGAACACCGTGTTCGCCTGATGCGCTACCTCGAGGCGCGCCCCGTGCGCTATGGCCTATTGTTCGATCAGCTCGCCGGAAGTACACGATTTGCCGATGCGCTTCAAAGGGAAGACGGGGAACGAACGCCGTTCGACCGGCTCACGCTCGCTCTGAATGCATTGCGCTTCGCGACGCGGGCTTCTTTTGCGTAGATGGCGAACCGGACCCTAGTACGGATACGATCGCTTGTCAACTATTGCTATATCGGAACACGAATTTCAAGCGTTGCGCGATTTGATCCGCGAGCGCTTTGGTATCTTTTACGACGACACGAAGCAGTTCTTGCTCCAGAGCCGGCTGCAAACGCGCCTCCTCAAGTGCCGCGTTGCCGATTTTTCCGGATACTATCGGTTTCTGACGACATCGCCGGAACGGGAGGGCGAGTGGAACGAGCTGGCCTCCGTCCTCTCCAACAACGAGACGTATTTCTTTCGCGAACGCGCCCAGCTCGAGGTGCTCGTGACCGAGGTACTCGAGGAGTCGCAGCATGCAGGTACGCCGCTGCGGGTATGGTCGTCCGCTTCCTCGACCGGCGAAGAGCCGTACACCATCGCGATGATGTTGATGCAAACGCACCGCGTTACGCCGTCGGGGGTGGTTCTGCGCGCAACCGATCTTTCGCCGCGCGCGCTTGAGCGAGCCGCGACCGGGTTCTATCGAGAGCTTTCCTTCCGAGCGACCCCGCCGGAGATGGTCCAAAGGTACTTCCGCCCGTTTGAAGGCGGTTTTTTCATCAACGACGAGATCAAGCACATGGTGGATTTTTCGCGCTTGAATCTCATGAATGCTCATGCCGTTGCCGGAATGGGCCCATTCGACGCGATCCTTTGCCGCAACGTCCTGATCTATTTCGAGAAGCCGACGCAGAAGCGCGTTGTCGAGGCCTTTGCAGAAGCCTTGCGCCCGGGAGGATATCTTTTCCTTGGGCACGCGGAATCGATCATGCGGATGACCGACCGTTTCGAACCCGTTGTAACGCCGAAAGCGATATACTACCGACGGAAGTGATGTAAACGTGGGACAAAAGATTGGTGTGCTGGTCGTAGACGACTCGGCGTTCATGCGCCGGGCGATCTCGACGATACTCGAGAACGAAGCCGATATGACCGTCGTTGCGACCGCGCGCAGCGGCGAGGAAGCCATCACCAAAGCCCTGCAACTGAATCCCGACGTCATCACGATGGATGTCGAGATGCCGGGGATGGGTGGGCTCGAAGCGGTGCGCCAGATCGTCGCCGATCACCGCATCCCGATCATCATGTGCAGCTCGCTCACCCGCGAGGGCGCCGAAACGACCTTCCGCGCCCTCGAGCTCGGTGCGGTCGATTTCATTTCAAAGCCCGACGCCGCATATGTGAACATCACCGACGTGGCGCGCGATTTGGTCGCCAAAATCCGCGCGGTCTCACGCCGGGGCGCTCAGCCCGCGCAACCGATCGTGCATGCGCCCCCGCCGATCGAGCAGGCCCCGCGGATCATCGCGCCACCGCCGGTTGCACGGCCCCGTCACACCGGTCGATTCGAGGTCGTAGCGATCGGGACGTCGACCGGAGGCCCGGTCGCCCTCTCGCACGTCGTGCCAATGCTTCCGGCAAATTTCCCGCTGCCGTTGCTCATCGTTCAACACATGCCCATGGGTTTCACGCGGCCGCTCGCCGATCGCCTTAACGCGCTGAGCAAACTCGCCGTGCACGAAGCCCTCAACGGCATGATTCTCGAAGCGGGCACGGCGCTCGTCGTGCCCAGCGGGAAGCAAGTCGAGTTGCGACGCCGCGGAGCCGACACGGAGGTGCGCCTGGTGGATGACGACGGCCATTCGCTGCACGTTCCGAGCGTCGATCACATGACCGCGCAGGTCGCGCAGGCCTACGGCCCATCGGCGATCGGCGTCATTCTCACCGGCATGGGGCAAGACGGTGTGCGCGGTTTACGGAAACTTAAAGAACGCGGCGGTTACGTGCTCGGTCAAGACGAAGCGACGTGCGTTGTCTACGGCATGCCGCGAGCCGCCGCGAAGGAAGGCCTGGTCGACCGCGAAGCTCCGCTAGATGACATTTCGCCGATCTTGGTGGGCCTTGCAAGCGTGGCAAAGTCTTAATCTCTTAGGTGCAGAACGCTGACGAAGAATAGGCCGAACGCTGACACAGAACCGTAGGAGGGCGATTGGTGATTCTGAATACGAGAGACCGGACGCGTGAGATGCACGTCCACGAGGTTGCATGAAGCTGAGCCGTAGTCCACGCAGCTACGTCATCGGCGGCGTCGAACTCTCGCGAGAAGAGATCGTCCACAAGTACTTACACTTAGTGAAGTATGTGGCCGGTCGAATCTCCGTGAACCTCCCGCCGAATGTTGAGATCAACGATCTCATCAACGACGGGATCTTGGGTTTGATCGACGCCATCGAAAAGTACGACGACGCGCGCGGCGTAAAGTTCGAAACCTACGCAATCACTCGAATCAACGGGGCTATTCTCGATGCCCTGCGTTCGCTCGATTGGGTCCCGCGCGCCGTTCGTCAGCGCGCCCGCGAGCTAGAGCGCACCTACCAAGAATTGGAAGTCGAGCTGGGTCGCGCGCCGAGCGAAGCCGAGGTCGGCCAACGTCTCGGGCTCTCCAAGAAAGAGTTCGATCAGCTCATCCAACGCGTTCGCGGCACCGCCGTCCTCTCGCTCGAAGAATTTCTCCCCAACGAAAAGGGCTACGAGATCCCGCTCGTCGACACGCTGCGCGACGACGGCAACGACGTGATGAGCGAGGTCGAGTCGCGCGAAGTTCACGCCGAACTCGTGCGCGCCGTCGAGAATCTCTCGCCGCAAGAGCGCACCGTTATCACGCTCTACTACTTCGAGGGCCAGACCCTTAAAGAGATCAAGGGCGCCCTGGGCGTCTCGGAATCGCGGGTCTCGCAGATCCACGCGCAGGCCGTAATCCACTTGCGTCAGCGGCTACGCGAACTGCGTGCGGACCTGGGTTACCGTGAAGACGACCCAACAATCAAACAGAAATACTTGCGCAAACCTGCGCCCAGCCCCGAAGCGGCCGAAAATAAAGTAGAACGGACGCTTCGAGGGGAAATAACCGATCATGGCGATTCGTCCCGCGGATCTGCAACTGGCATACCTGGCCGCCCCGCAAAACGCGGCCCAGGTTAGCGCCGCCCAGCAGGCCCCACAGGCGGCCCAAGCGGCTGCCCAGGCGACGTTCGCCGCGCAAGTGCAAAAGCGCGAAGAAACGGTCAAAGAGACCGACCACATCGAACGCACGACACTTCGTACCAACCCTGACGGCGGCAACGACGGCGGTGGTTATACGCCGCAGCAGCGGCGCCAGGGCGCGCAAGACGCCGATGCCGAGGATTCGCCGCTCGGACTCGCCGGCGAAGGCGAGCACTTCATCGACTTCACCGCGTAAAGGCTAACCGATGTCGGGGCTGGATCCGCTCGCTGCACTCGCTGCTCAGGCGGTCGCGAACGCGCAAGCCGCGATGGACCAAGCAATTCTTAGCCTCGGAGCGGATGTTACCGCGCTCCAAGCCCAAGTTAACGTCGGCGAAGTTATTGCCGCAACCGTGCTGCCGCCGCAGGGTGGAACCGATCTGCTTTCGTTCCTCGGGCAAACCGTTGCGGCACAGATCCCGCCGGGCATCCATCCGGGCGAAACGCTGCTCTTACAAGTAACGGGCTTTACCAATTCGACTGTAACGGTGCGCAATCTCGGGACGGTAGATCCGCAGAATCCGATTCCGACCGTCAACCCGGAGCTCGCGCCGCCGCCGACCGACGGCCCGCAGAGCGCAGTGCTCACGACACAGATCGCGCCCGCACCGAGCGGTGCAACAGTTGAAACGCCCGGCGCACCGGCACCGACCGCCTCTGTACCGGTTGCCCTTCCGCCGGTTCCAGCACCACCCGCGACAACCGCGCCGGCAGCGATCGCACCCGCGGCACCACCCACCAACATTGCTCCGCCGCGCGAAGTCTTTGTCGCAGCCTCGGTACGCCCGAACCTTGCGGCGACGGCGCGCGAGCTGGCAGGCGAAATCGAAAATGCGATCGCGCGCAGCGACGTCGAGGCGCGTCTGGCCGCAAATCGCGCGAGCGCGCCCGCACCGCCGCCTGCATCATCGCCTTCGGCGCCGGCCGGCGCGGCGCGCGCCGCCACGCCGCCCAGTGCCGCGCCGCCCAATGCTGCTCCGGCAAGCCCGCGTTTTCCAGTCGCGCCGCCGATCGTTCAGCCTGCATCGAATCTTGCTCCACCTGCGCAAGCGCCTGCGCCCGCGCAGACGGCCGCCGCGGTATCGGGCGCGCGGGTGGTCGTGCCGGTATCGCCGGAAGCCGACCTGCTCGCGCGCCTGGGCGTGCCGATCACTCCGACCACGCTCGCCGCCGCACGCGCAGTCAACACCGCGACGCAGAGCGTCACAACGGCATACGAGCGACTCGAAGGACTTCTCGCGCGCCTCGCGCCCGAGAACGCGGGTGCGCTGCGTTCGATGCTCGCGTTTGTCGCGCGCTTTGATTTGCGCAATTCGCGCGCGCTTCCCGAACAAATTGCAACGTTCGTTTCCGATGTGCTCGACGGTGCCGAATCGAAAATCGCGCAAACGGTGGCGGCATGGAACGAGGTCCCGCTGAACGAGCAGGCCTCGGGTGCCCCGGCGCAAGCGCCGGCCGGCTCGCCTCAGAGTCCGGTGCCGCTCGCGCAGGGAGCACTGTCGACGGCGCCGGTTGCGCTCAACGCTGCCGCCCAGGCGGCCGAGCGCGCCGCCGCCATGGAGTACGACGTGAAGTCCGCGATTCTCGCGATGATTGCCTCATCGTCGCGCGACGGTTCGCCGGAGATCGCCGGCGCATTACGCGATGCCCTGACGGCCACGACCGCACTGCAGCTCAACGTGCTCTCGGCGCAGAGCAATGACCCGCGGACGATCGCGATTCCGCTTCCGGCGTATTTTTATGAGGGCGGTGAACCGGTGCATCTGCAGATTTCGCGCGATGCGCCGAACGGCAAGAACGCGATGGATGCCGACAATTTTCACATCGCATTCGTGCTCGACACCAAATCGCTTGGAACGGTCGCGATCGACCTGCAGACCGTCGGGCGCGCGGTGAGCGTCGATGTAAAAACGCAAGCTACGCCGGCGGCAGACCGGTTTCGCTCAACGCTAAACGATCTGCGCTCGCGGCTCGAAGGACTGCGCTACCGGATCTCGTCGATCGGCGCCGGCGTTGCGCCGCCGTCCGGCGAGACCGCCAAAGCGTCCGATGAGCAATCAGCCGCTCCCGCCGAGCGACGATCGTTGTGGGATACGCGCGCATGAGCCGCTTCTTCGATTTTCGCAAGTCGGTCCTCAAGCGGCCCGCGGCGGCTGCGCTAAAGTGGGATCCGCTCTCGTCCGAGCCGCCCGAGGTCGTCGCCGTCGGACGTGGGGTCTCGGCCGAAACGATCGTGCGCATTGCCAAGGAGCGTGGGATTCCGCTCTACGAAGACGCGGGTTTGGTCGAGGCCCTCGCGCGTTTGAACGTGACTGACAGCATTCCGCGCGAACTGTATGCCGTGGTCGCTGAAGTGCTTGCCTACGTGTATCGCGTCGACGCCAAGTTCCGGGAGCATGCCGGCTAGCGATGTGGAAGAAGAATTGGCTCTCGAAAACAATGCGCGACCACAAAGATTGGATTCGCGAGGAGCGCTTAACAAAAATGGGCGGGAACCTCGCGATGCACATCTCCGGGCGCGAATTTACGGTTGAATACATCGACGGCGTCGGGCCGACGCGCTATGTGATCGATCGCGAGCGCTGCTTTGACGAGCGGCATGCACGCGTCGATGACACGCTCTTTTCGCAGATCGTCGCAGCGCTCAAGATGGCAGTACACGATTGTTTCGGCGGGACCGTGCACGCCTTTTCGCCGACGGCAGCGGTTTTTGAAATCCACTTCGTGCCGGGGCACGCGCCCTTTGGAGCCGGCCGGCGGGTCTTCATCGAGGGACGGCTGGCCGACATCATGCGCGATTCAATCGGCAAGCCTAACGTCACCTTCGAGTATCCGGTGCGCGTCGACGGCGCCGCACCGCAGTGGGTGAAGATGGAGGCCTCTACCATTACCGGGCTCGATCCCGTCGCATAGTGCCGCCGTTTCGGCTGCTGGCCGGTGCGAAAAACGGAAATGTCTTGATCGACGGCGATCGCATCGTCTGCCTCGGCGATCCTTCGTCGTTCGAGATTCCCGCGGATGCAGAGCGAATCGACTGCTCGGGCGCAACGATCTCCCCGGGCTTTTGCAACGCTCACGTGCATTTTTTTGAACGCAAGTGGTGGAATGCGCGCGCAATCGATGTCGCGGACTTACGCGTGCAACTAGAGGACTTCACCCGTTTTGGCGTGACCTGGGTGTTCGATCTCTCGTCGGCTTGGGAGAATACGTCAATCGTGCGCGAGCGCATCGAACGCGGCGAGGTTGCCGGCCCGCGGATTCTCTCGACCGGAGAGGGCATGGTCGCTCCGGGTTCATTGCCGCCGCCGATGGTCATGGCCGTGATGGGCCTCGCGCCGGTTTCGCTTGCGGAGATTGCGGATGCGCAGCAGGCCGCGCGCGCGACGCGTGGGCTGCTCGACGCGGGTGTCGATGGCGTCAAAGTCTTTCTGTCGTCGAATTCCGGCCACGAAATTTTCGATGAGCGTGCGCTGCAGGCGGTGGTCGACGAAACGCACGCCGCCGGAAAACCGCTCTTCGCGCATCCCAATACCGGGGACGATGTCCTCGCAGCGTTGCGCGCCGGGGTGGATGTGATCGCGCATACGACTCCGCGCAGCGGACCCTGGTGCGATGATATTTTGGATGCAGCGCGGGCGCGCCGAACCGCGCTGATTCCGACACTTGCGCTGTGGAAGCAACTGCTGCGGCACGATCGAGCGTCGGTTCAATCGCAGACGATTACCGTCGCGGTTGAACAACTACGCGCATGGCGAGAAGCCGGTGGAATCGTGATCTTTGGAACGGATTACGGCGCGGTCGGGGCCGATCCAGGCGACGAGTACGAACTCATGATGCGCGCCGGGATGACGACCGATGAGATCGTCGCATCGATGACGAGCGCGCCGGCTGATTTCTTCGCGCAGACCGATCGCGGCCGCATCGCGCCCGGATACGACGCAGACCTTGCCGTTCTCGACGAACCGCTTGGAAACGTTCGCATGACGCTCCGCAAAGGCCGGGTGATCTACAAACATACGAACAGAGGTTCGTATAATTGCCCCGACGAAGGAAGGGGTCCGTGAGCTGGTTTCAACGACTCCGGGCGTCCTTGGGCAAGGCCCGAGACACCTTCGCCGCGGTCCAAAACCTTGGCCTCGCGCGCAAGCCCCTGACACCGGAGTTTTGGGAAGACCTCGAGGAGTTGCTCATCATGGGCGACTTTGGCGTCCCGACGACGGCAAAAATCATCGAGGGCCTCAAGACGGTCGCCAAACAGGAAGCCTGGAGCACCACCGATCAGGCCGTCGCGCGATTCCATCGTGACGTCGAAAAATTCTTGACCCTTCCGAATCCGGAATTGCAATTGAGCGGCGATCCGCCATCGGTCATCCTCGTGGTCGGCGTGAACGGCAGCGGCAAAACGACCACGATCGGCAAGCTCGCAACGCGCCTACGCGGCGAAGGGAAGCGCGTGCTCTTGATTGGCGGCGATACATTCCGCGCGGCGGCCGCCGAACAACTCGCGATTTGGGCCGAGCGTTCGAAGAGTGAGATCGTGCGCGGAGCCGAAGGCGCCGACCCCGCCTCGGTGATCTTCGACGGCATCAAAGCCGGGAAGGCGCGCGGCGTCGACGTCATCTTGGTCGATACTGCCGGACGCTTGCAAACCAAGACCAATCTCATGGAAGAGCTCAAAAAAGTCCGGCGCGTGATCGAGCGCGAGCTCGGACGCCCGCCGGATGAAACGCTGCTCGTGCTCGACGGCACGACCGGTCAGAACGCGATTTCGCAGGCGCGACTTTTCAATGAAACGACGCAGCTAACGGGCGTCGTGGTGACCAAACTCGATTCGACGGCGAAGGGCGGCGTGTTGGTGGCCGTCGTCGACACCTTGGAGATTCCGATCAAATTCATCGGCTTGGGTGAGACGGCTGATGCACTGCGCCCCTTTATCGCCGCCGAATTCACCCAAGCCCTTTTCGACGAGACCCCGGATTCCGTGAAGGTGTAGTGCCATGCCCTTGTCACCGCGGGGTGACAACGTGATGGTATATGAACGCAACGCATAAACGAGAAATAGGAGAGAGAACCGCAATGGCAGCGCAAGACGAACGAGCAATCGCCCTGGGCAACGCCCTCGCCCAGATCGAACGGCAATTCGGTAAGGGCTCGATCATGAAGATGGGCGACTTCCAGGAACGCATGGCGTTCGAGGTCGTGCCGAGCGGATCGATCGCACTCGATCTCGCGCTCGGGGTCGGCGGATATCCGCGCGGCCGCATCGTCGAGATCTACGGTCCCGAATCGAGCGGTAAGACAACGCTCGCACTGCATGCAATCGCCGAGGCGCAAAAGACCGGCGGCACCGCCGCCTTCATCGACGTCGAGCACGCACTCGATCCGAATTACGCGGCCGCGCTCGGTGTCGATCTCGACAATTTGCTCGTCTCGCAGCCCGATACCGGCGAACAGGCGCTCGAGATCGCCGAGATGCTCACGCGCAGCAACGCGGTCGACGTGATCGTCGTCGATTCGGTGGCGGCGCTCGTGACCAAGGCTGAGCTCGAGGGCGACATGGGCGATGCGCACGTTGGCCTGCAAGCGCGCCTCATGTCCCAGGCGCTTCGCAAACTGACCGCCGCAATCTCGCGCAGCAAGGCCGTCATGATCTTCATCAACCAGCTTCGTGAGAAGGTCGGCGTGATGTTCGGTAGTCCCGAGACGACCTCGGGCGGCCGCGCGCTCAAATTCTACGCGTCGATCCGCGTCGACGTGCGCAAGCTCGAACAGATCAAAGTTGGGCAAGACGTCGTTGGTTCGCGCACGCGCGCCAAGGTCGTCAAGAACAAAGTGGCGCCCCCGTTCCGGCAAGCCGAATTCGATATCACCTACGGTCGAGGGATCTCGAAGATGGGTTCGATCCTCGATGTCGCGCTCGAGCAGAACATCGTAGGTAAGAGCGGCTCGTGGTATACCTACGGCGAGCAACGCATCGGACAAGGGCGCGAGAATGCCAAAGCGTTTCTCGAAGAGCACCTCGACATGGCAAGCGAGATCGAAATCAAGATCCGTGAAGCGCTCACCAATGCTGTTTCAAAGAACGGACACAGCAGCGGTGCCGTCGCCACCATCACGGAAGAATGACATGCAGCCGCACGAAGCGGCTGAAGGTTCGGAGCACAGGATGTGCGATCGGCCGAAGGCCGAACGAACCGTCTATAGCTATGCGCTTGGGCTACTAGCGCGCCGGCGATTGACCCAGGCGCAGCTCTGGGAGCGCTTGGCGCGCAAAGGCTTCGACGACGACACCATCAGCGGTGTCGTCGCTCGTTGCAAGAGCGAACGGTTTCTCGACGATCGTCTCTTTGCACAACTTTACGTCGAGGGCAAACGCAAAGCGCTGGGCAATATGCGCTTGGTCGGCGAGCTGATCCGCAAGGGTATCGATAGCAACGAGGCGCGGGCCGCCGTTGAGGCCCTCGAGGAGGGCGAACCCTCGCGCTGTATGCGCGCGCTCGATCAACTGCTTCGCACGGCTGCGCCAAGCTACCCGTCTGCGGCACGCCGTCTCGAGCGTTTGGGCTTCGCCGCTTCCACGATCTATACCGTGCTGCGCGAGCACGCCGCGGAAATGGTGTCCTTGTAACGGGCTAAGCGGGCACTGCCCAGCATATGGCCGCTCCCACGATTGTCGTGGCTGAAGATGACCGCGCGATCCGCGATCTGCTCGCGCATCACTTAGAGCGCGACGGCTTTAGCGTCGTCGCCGTCGCTGACGGGCAGTCGGCGCTGCGCCGCGCTCGACATGCGGCGGATTTGGTCATTCTCGACATCGGACTCCCGGGCGTTGACGGCTTCGACGTCGTGCGAACGCTGCGGCGCGAAGAGCGTTCCATTCCGATCGTCATGCTGACGGCGCGCATCGATGAGATCGATCGCGTCGTCGGGTTCGAGCTCGGCGCGGACGACTACATCTGCAAACCGTTTTCTCCACGCGAGGTCGTCGCGCGTGTGCGGGCGGTGCTGCGCCGTGCCGGGCGGACCTTCGATGCAGCTCCGGCAAGCCTCTGCTTCGGGAGGCTGGAGATCGATGAGGCAGCGCGCGAGGCGCGCGTTGACGGTGTCGACGTCCGCCTCAAGCCGCGCGAATTCGCGCTCTTGCTCGAACTCGCAGGCAACGCCGGCGTCGCGCTCTCGCGCGAACGATTGCTCGAACGCGTCTGGGGCTTCGACTTCGATGGCGACGAGCGTACGGTCGACGTCCATGTTCGCCGCTTGCGCGCCAAGATCGAAGAGGATGCCGGGTTGCCGCCGATTGTCCAGACGATTCACGGGTACGGATACAAATTCGTTCGGGTATGAACGTTCGCGGCCGGCGGATCCACGCGCTTGCCCAGCTTGAACCGCGTCTCTTGGAGGTGCTCGCGCAGGGACGCGACGTTCCCCTCTTGGTGCTCCGGCTGCCTGAAGTTGCACGCCTCGCCTGGCGCAACGGCCGGCGCGCTGCGCGCCGCTTGGAACGCGAAACCGTCGAAGCGTTTGCGCGCGCGGCAGAGCGCATCGTGCGTGAGGGTGATCGCCTGGCCCATGAACCCGGGAGCGATTGGTTCGTGATTGCCATGCTCGCGCCCGCGCGGGCGGGGAGCACCGCGCTGACCCTCGACGCGCGCTCGGCGCTCGAACGGATCGCGGCAACGATGTCGCTGGTCACGGGAAAGCGGATGGAGACCGGTTGGTGGCCGATCTCGGCGCCCACCGATGTCGAAGCGTTCGAGGCGACGATCGAACGCGCGCTCGAGCGCGGCGCCCGCGAACGCGAACGCTATGAGTTCCTCGCAACCGTGGGCCACGAATTGCGAACGCCGCTCACCTCGATACGGGGCTACATCGAAACGCTGCTCGACGAAGATCTCGATGCGCCGACCGCGCGCCGGTTTCTCGAAGTCGCCCGAAACGAGGCCCTGCGCCTCGGGCGCCTCGTGGACGGCATGCTCGACTTCTCGCTGCTCGATCTCTCCCCGCATCCGCTGGCCGGGGTCACCGATCTAGTTGCGGCGGCTCAGGCGGCAATCGATGCGCTGGATCCGATCGCACGCGAGGCGGGCATGCAGCTTCACGTCGCGCACGACGGCGGGGCTGCGGCACGGATCGGCGGAGACGCGTGCATGCACGTGCTGCTCAACGTCATCGAGAACGCGATCAAATACGCCGGCCGTGGCGGACGGATCGTCGTGACGATCGAACGCCAGGATCCGTTTGTCCATGCGATCGTTGACGACGACGGCCCCGGCGTCGCGCTATCCGAGCGCGAGCAGATCTTCGAGCATCGCGCGCGGGGCGGTGCGAGCGAAGCGACACCGGGATCGGGGATCGGCCTTGCCATCGTGCGCGCGATAGTCGAGCGCGCCGCCGGCGCTGTGAGCGCCCACGACTCGCCCCTCGGAGGCGCGCGATTTATCATTCGTCTTCCCGCCGCAAAGGCGGACTTTGCGCCGAGCGCGTCGTAGAACGCATTCCGTGGCAGTGTCACGGATTGTTTTTGCTCACGAGAGCGAAGCGGCTCTCGCCCGGCTCTTCGACTTCTATCGAATCGGCTGGGAATACGAACCCCGTTCATTCCCGATCGATTGGGACACCAGCGGCAAACCTGTCGCTTTTTTTACGCCCGATTTTTATTTGCCGGACTACGACCTGTATATCGAGATGACCGTTGCGAAACCCGCGCTCAACACACGCAAGAACCGCAAGCTGCGCTTGATGGCGCAGCATCATCCGCGCGTGCGCGTGAAGCTCTTCACGCGGCGCGACGTCGAGCGACTCTTCGCGCGCCTGCGCCCGGCCGCATGATCGGCGAGGTGCTCTTTGACGCGCCGGCGATCGCCGCGCGCGTTCGGGAGCTGGGGGCGGAGATCTCGCGCGACTACGAGGGGCGCGTTCCGGTCCTGATCGGCGTCCTCAATGCGGCCGCGACCTTTCTCGCCGACCTAACGCGGGCGGTGACGATCCCGTGCGAGTACGATGCCATCGCCGTGACCAAATTCAGCAGCGCCGAGGGCATTCGGTTCCTGAAGGACACCTCAGCATCGATTGAGGGTCGGCACGTTATCCTGGTCGACGACACGATCGATACGGGTATGACGCTACAGTATGTTTTCAAATCGCTCTCGGCCCGCTCGCCTGCTTCTCTCGCCGTCTGCACCCTGCTGGATCGTCCGGCACGCAGAATTGCCGATATTGAGATCAAGTACCGCGGCTTTGAGATCCCCGACGTCTACGTGGTGGGCTATGGCCTTGACTACCGCGGTCGCTACCGAGAACTTCAGGCGCTCTATGCCCATGGATCGTGGCCGTGATTGAACGCTGGATGCGCGCGTGCGCACTAATAGTCGCCCTGCTTGTGGGGATGCTGCCGCTGCGCGCCAACTCGCTCGAGCTGCAGTCGATCGAACGCGCCGCGGCCGACTACAACAGCCCGAACGCGCATCTGGCCGAGATGTTCCGTTCGGCGCTGCTCGACACGGGCAAGCTCGCCGAATATGCGCCCGATGGAACCGCCTACATCAAGACCGGCGATATCCCCGCAGAGTGGTTGCGCGATGCCAGCGCCCAGGCCCGTCCTTATCTGTTCTTTGCCAAGGATGACCCGGATACGCGTAAACTTGTTCGCGCAATCATCGCGCGCATGGTGAAGTATCTGCAAGTCGATCCGTATGCCAATGCCTTCACCCTTGATTATCGGGTGTGGGAGCAGAAGTTCGAACTCGATTCCCTCGCCTACCCGATCGCACTGTCGTGGAGCTATTGGAAGACGACGGGAGACGGCTCGCTCTTCACGCCCGATTATCAAAAAGCGCTGGACGCGGCGCTGGCGACGATGCAGCGCGAACAGGATCATCCGCGCGATTCACGCTACGCGCATAAGGAACTCGCCGAAGACGGCAAGGGCCGCGCGGTCGGCTACACCGGCATGATTTGGACGGGATTCCGACCGTCTGATGATGCGTGCTACTACAACTTCCTGATTCCGTCGGAGATGTTTGCGGTCGTCGCGCTCGGCGACATGGCCGAGATCGAACGGAACGTCTATCACAACGTCGTCAAAGCTAATGAGGCGAGCTCGCTGCGCGACGAAGTGCAGCGCGGTATCCAAACGTACGGCCTCGTGCTCGTTCCGAAGTACGGCTACATCTATGCCTACGAGGTCGACGGACTCGGGCACGCAATCCTGACCGACGACGCCAATATCCCAAGCCTGCTCTCGGCCCCGTACATCGGCTACACGACGCCCAGCGATCGCTACTACGAGAACACGCGGCACTTCTTGCTCTCGGGCGATAATCCGTCGTTCTATCAAGGGCAAGTTGCGCGCGGCATCGGAAGTTTTCACACCCCCGATCACTGGATTTGGCCGCTTGCGCTCATCATGCAGGGTCTTACGGCCACGACTGACGTGGAAAAGCAGGACGTACTTGCGCAGTTGCTCGCGAGCGATCCCGGGGATCACCTGCTGCACGAATCGTTCGATCCCGACGATCCCAAGCGTTTCACGCGCGAAGACTTCGGTTGGCCCAACGCGCTGTTCTCGGAGTTCGTGATGACGCAGTTTCAGGGCGCGCGCGAAATTCCGATGGGCGATACAAGCGATTTAGAATTCCGCTCCGAATAGGCCCCAGGTGACCAAGGCAGATATCATCGTCGGCATCCAGTGGGGTGACGAGGGTAAAGGGCGCGTTGTCGATTTGTACGCCCGGAACTACGACGTGGTCGCGCGCTTCGGCGGAGGTGACAACGCCGGGCATCAGATCAAGGTCGGCGATGTCGACATTGCGCTGCGTATCGTTCCTTCCGGCGTGCTCAATCCACATGTCGAGCTCTTTGTCGGCGGGGGCACGGTCATCAATCCGGCTGGATTGCTCGACGAACTCGACCGTCTCGCGGCGATCGGCGTCGACACGTCACGGGTCAAGATCTCGGATCGCGCCCACCTGGTGCTTCCGTACCATGCGGCGCAAGATCGCGCGAACGAGCGCGCCCGCGGAGCGAGCGCGCTTGGCACGACCGGTCGCGGCATCGGTCCGGCCTATGTGGACAAAGCTGCCCGTACCGGCATTACCTTCGGCGAATTTGCGCGGCGCGAGTCGCTCGCCGAGAAGATTCGCTTGAATCTGCTTCACCGTGCGGCGTTGCTCGAGGGCGAGAACGTTCCAATCGAGGCCGATATCGTGGGCGCCACGCTCGATGCGGCCGAACGGCTCGCGCCGCACGTGGTGGACGGCGTTGCCTACATTCATGAGAAGTTTGAGCGCGATAAGCGGGTGTTAATTGAAGGCGCGCAAGGCTCGCTGTTAGATGTCGGGTACGGGACGTACCCGTACGTGACCAGCTCGCACACCATTGCCGGCGGCGCGTGCATCGGCCTCGGCATTGGGCCGGGGGCGATCGGCCGGGTCGTTGGAGTCGTCAAGGCTTACTGCACGCGTGTTGGTGCGGGTCCGTTTCCATCGGAGCTCCACGACGAACGGGGGGAGCGCTTGCGTCAAGCCGGGGGCGAGTTTGGCACGGTCACAGGCCGGCCGCGGCGCTGTGGTTGGTTCGATGCTGTGGCGGGGCGCTACGCCGTGCGCCTTAATGGCCTCAATGCCCTAGCCTTGACAAAGTTGGACGTCCTCTCGGGCTTCGAGCGTGTGGGCATCGTCACCGGCTATCGGCTGCGCGGGCAAGCCGTCGATTTCGCGGCTGCGGGATCCCCCGATTTGGAGGTTGTCATCGAGGAACTCGAAGGTTGGAGCGAGCCGATCGGCGACCTGCGGAGCAAAGCCGCGCTACCCCAAGCAGCCCAGCGCTACATCGCCCGTATAGAAGAAGTGCTTGCCTCGCCGGTAGAATTGATCTCGGTTGGCCGCGAGCGAAACGAACTGGTCCGGTAGTAGCTAAAGGCGATAGCACCCTGACCGATACACGAGATAGTGGCCTGACGTTCGCGACGGGCTTCTCCCGCACCGAACATGGAAGCTCGGTGTTGCATGCCACGGTTGGCTCGGAGAATTAGGAACATATAGGCGTGGACCGTCTTAGCTCGCTTTGGTCCGACCTTGCCGGCCGTTTGACGGCTATTTGGCAGAATCAGAACCGACAGACTCGCACGATTGCCCTCAGTGGCATCGCTGTGGTGCTCGTCGGTTTGTTGGCACTTTCCTGGCTCTACTTTGGGCGCGGGCAGACCTACCAAACGCTCTTCTCAAACCTTTCGGCCGAAGATGCGTCGGCCGTTACACAACATTTAAAAGATGATAAGATTCCCTATCATCTCTCCACCGACGGCAAAACGGTCTACGTTCCGGAGTCGGATGTGAGCGACGAGCGGGTGGCCATTGCCGGCTCCGGCCTGATCAAGGGCGGGTCTACGGGCTACGAGTTGTTCGATCGGACGAACTTCGGGATGACCGAGTTTCAGGAGAAGCTGGATAAGACGCGAGCCGTGGAGGGAGAGCTCGAGCGTACGATCGATGGCCTCGACCCGGTCGAATCCTCGCGCGTGAATATCGCCGCGCCGGACCAGTCGCTCTACACCGCAACGCAAGAGCCGACGACGGCGTCGATCGCGATCAAGACCAAACCCGGTCAGACGATGGATGCAAGTCAAGTCAAAGGCATCACGATGCTCGTCGCCAACGCGGTCGACGGGCTCAAACCCGAGAACGTGACGATCGTCAATCAAGACGGGCAGATTCTTCTTCCCGGTGCGAGCACGTCGAGCGGCGGTTCGGGTGATGCGTCAGCCGATGCGCTCAAGATGACGCAAGAGCAATTGCTCGCCAAGGAGCGTTACGAGTCGGCGCTTCAGCAGAGCATCCAGTCGATGCTCGATTCCACGCTCGGTCCCAAGCGCGCGGTTGCGCGCGTCTCGACCAAGATGAATTTCGATGCGAATTCGAGCGAGAGCAAAGTCTACGCGCCGCAAGGCACCGTGCTCTCGGCGCAGTCCGAGCGTGAGTCGTACCTCGGAACCCAGCCGGTTCGCAATCCGGCGGTAGGCGTTCCAGGAACGACCAGCAACATCGGCACGTATCAAGCGGCAAATCAACAAGCCAATGGGCGCTACAACCGCTCGAAATCGACCACCAACTACGACATCACCGAACAGAATCTCAAGCACATCGACGCGCCGGGTAAAGTCTTGCAGACCAGCGTTGCAGTGCTGGTCGACTCCGCTGCGCAAACCGCAAACGCGAACGGTACGCCGGCACTCGCGAATGCGCAAACCTATCAGCTCTCGCCGGCAAACGTGCAGCAGATTCGCAACACCGTCATCGCCGCGGCCGACCTCAACGTCGCGCAGGGCGATCAAGTGTCGGTCGAAGCGATTCCGTTTAACCCATCGGTCGAAAACGCCGGCGCACCGTCGTCGACAACCACGACGGTTCTGGGCATTCCCGTGTGGGCGTTGGGTGCCGTTGGCATCGTTGCGCTACTCGCCGCAATCGGTTTGATCGCGATGCGTTCGCGCCGCGGACGGTTCGCGCCGACGACCGAGTTGCCGTCCTTCGATACGTCGCTTGCCGAAGAGCTGCCGCCGTTCGAGGAGCACCCGATTCTCGAGGGTGGGCCGGGCCTCGCCGCACCGATTCGCTCTGCAGCGGATCTGACACGAGAACAGATGATCGAGTACGTGACAACCGTGGCTCAAGAAAACCCCGACTCCATTGCCAAGCTCGTCAAACTCTGGCTAGCGGAGTAAACATGATGATACGCGCCCTAGGGGAGAGAATCGCTCACATGCAATCTGTCGCGCGCCGTGGCCCGGGGGCCCCACGCAGTGGGGGGCGCGTAGCTCAGAGCGGAGCGCCATCATAATGGAATCACCGATCGTCAATCTCAGCGGGATGGGCGGACTGCCCGAGCCGCCGCCGCTGACCGGTTTGCCGGAGCACCCGCAGATCGAGATTTCGGGGCCGGAAAAGGCCGCGATCCTCTTGATCACCCTGGGACTCGAACTCTCCGCGACGATCTTCAAGTTCTTACGGCAAGACGAAGTCGAGCGTATCGTTCTCGAGATCGCCAAAATCACGACCGTTCCGATCGAAAAGCGCGACGCCGTTATTCAGGAAGCGTATCAGCGCGCGATCGCGCTCAAGTACATCAACGAAGGCGGCATCGAGTACGCCAAGGAGATCCTCGAGCGCAGCTTCGGAGCGGGCCAAGCCGATGACATGACGTCGCGGCTCTTCGCCGCGCTCAAGCACGGCAATCCGCTCGAACTGATTAAGAAAACCGAACCCGCGCAGCTCCTGCAGTTCATCCAAGATGAACATCCGCAAACGATTGCCCTGATTCTGGTCTACATGCAGCCCGAACAAGCCGGCGCAGTGCTTTCGGCGCTCCAGCCGGATCTGCAAGCCGAAGTTGCGATGCGAATCGCCATTTTACAAAAGACCGCACCGGAAGTGCTCGAGCAGCTCGACGAGCTTCTCGGCCGCCGACTGCTCGTCAGCGGAGCGGATTTCGCCAAGGCCGGCGGCGTGCAATCGCTCGCAAACGTCATGAACTTCGTCGACCGCGAAACCGAGAAGAACATTCTCGACGGCCTGGCCAAGCGCGATCCCGAGCTTGCGCAGGAAGTCAAGAACTTACTCTTCGTCTTCGAAGATATCATCAACCTCGACGATCGCGCGATCCAGCGTGTGCTCAAAGAAGTTGACGGCAAGGATCTGGCGCTCGCGCTCAAGGTTGCCAACGACGAGTTGCTCGTGCGCGTCTACAAGAACATGTCCACGCGCGCGTCGGCAATGCTCAAAGAAGAGATCGAGTTGCTCGGCCCGACGCGCATGCGCGACGTCGGCAAGGCTCAGCAACAGATCGTTGACGTCATTCGCACCTTGGAAGAGAACGGACAGATCGTCATTGCTCGCGGCGCAAAGGACGAGCGGCTAGTCTAGCAACGTGGGTAAGATAGTAAAGGAGGCGCGCTTCTCCGACGCCGCTTACGTCGTCGAAGTTCCGCACGCTGACTTTGTTTCGGAAGCGCAAGCACATGGCGAACCTGACGATCGGTTCGCCGCTCCGTTTGTAGCACCATCCACCAACGGCCATACCGAGCGCATTACACTTCCCAAGCTCGAGCCGAGCGTCGATTGGGAAAAGTTACGCGCCGATGCCGAGGCGATCATCGATCACGCCGCAAGCGACGCCGAGAGCCTCATCCATCAAACGCAGAGCAAAGCCCTCGAACTCATGGCGGCGGCGCAGACGCGTATCGCGCAGCTGGAAGAAGAGGCCCGCACGGCGGGACACGAGCAGGGCTACACGGCGGGAAAGAGCGCGGCTGAAGAAGAGCTGGCACCGGTCATTACCACCCTTCGCGAACTGATCGAGAGCGTTCGGGCACAACGCGCCGTGGCTATTGCCGCGGCTGAGCCGGAAGTCGCGCGTCTTGCGATGGCCATCGCCGAGCGCATCGTGCACGACGAACTCGTCACGAATCCCAACGTCATTGTCGAGAACGTTCGGCAGGCGCTTACGCGCCTGGTCAGCCGTGAAGTCGTGACGCTGCGCGTCAATCCGGTCGATCTCGATATGATCCGTCAGCATCGCGATGGAATCATCGCCGCGGGCGACGTCGAGCATTTGCGTATCGTCGAGGATCAGCGCATCGATCGCGGCGGGGTCATCATCGAAACCGATGCAGGCACCATCGATTCCAAGGTGGCGACCCAACTGCGCGAGGCGCGGCGTGCAATTCTGGGCGACGATGATATCGCGCTCGGCGAGACGACGGACATGTTGCGCTCGTCCGCCCAAGCCAGCTAGCCGGAACCGATGGAAACCACCGTTTTCTCCGCCGAGCCGTATCTCGAAGCGCTGCGCGGCGCAGACTTGGTGCGGCAGTACGGCAAGGTGCGTCAAGTCATCGGCGTCGTCATCGAAAGTCTCGGGCCAAACATGGCGGTCGGCGAGACCTGCTCGATTTCCTATAAGCGTAACGCCGAGCCGGTGCTGGCCGAGGTCGTCGGCTTCCGTGACAACAAAGTGCTGATCATGCCGCTGGGCGAGCTGATGGGCATCGGCGCCGGCAGTGACGTTGTCGCGCACGGCGCGCCGCTCGAGATCGGCGTCACCGATCATCTTCTAGGCCGCGTCCTGGGTGGTCTCGGCCGTCCGATCGACGGCAAAGGCACGATCGTCGCGGAGAATCGCGCTGTCGTCACCGCTGCGCCGCCCCCGCCGCTTTCGCGCCGCCGCGTCACCGAGCCGCTTCCGCTCGGCATACGCGCGATCGACGGAATGTTGACGTGCGGAAAGGGACAGCGCGTCGGCGTCTTTGCCGGCTCGGGCGTCGGAAAGTCGACGATTCTGGGCATGATCGCGCGCAACACCGCCGCCGACGTGAATGTCATCGCCCTGGTGGGCGAGCGCGGTAAAGAAGTGCGCGACTTTATCGAGCGCGATTTAGGTGAAGAGGGGTTGCGGCGCAGCGTGGTCGTCGTTTCGACCAGCGATCAGCCGGCGCTCGTGCGTATCAAGGCTGCATTCGTCGCGATGACGATCGCCGAGTACTTCCGCGATCAGGGCCTCGATGTGATGTTCATGATGGACTCGGTGACGCGCTTTGCGATGGCGCAGCGCGAAGTAGGCCTTGCGATCGGGGAGCCGACCACGACGCGTGGCTATACGCCGTCGGTCTTTGCGCTCTTGCCGAAGTTGCTCGAACGCGCGGGCACCTCTGCGCGCGGCACGATTACCGGGCTGTTTGCCGTGCTGGTCGACGGCGATGACATGAACGAGCCGGTCGCGGACGCTGTCCGTTCGATTCTCGACGGGCACATCGTGCTCTCGCGTGCGCTCGCCAACGCCAATCACTATCCCGCAATCGATGTGCTGCAAAGCGTCAGCCGCGTGATGCCCGACGTTGTCGATGCGAATCAGTACTCCGCCGCGTCGGCGATTCGCGACGTGCTCGCGACCTATAAGGATGCTGAAGATCTGATCAATATCGGCGCGTACGTGCCGGGAAGCAATCCGCGGGTCGACCTCGCGCTCTCGAAGATCGAAGGCGTCCGCCACTTCTTGCGTCAAGGCATCTATGAGGCCAGCTCGCCCGAACAGACGCTCGCCAAATTGATGAGCGTCACGTGAAACGCTTTGCCTTCGCGTTGCAGCCGGTGCTGGATCAACGCAAGCGCATCGAAGACGAGAAGCAGCTGGTCGTGGCCGTTCGCGCCCGCGCACTGGATGAGGCGGAACGCGAGCTTGCGCGTCTCAACGAAGAATTTCGCGTTCACGCGGCCATGCTTCGCGATTCGCACGGCAAACTCGAAACACGTGAGCTGCAGTGCATTTACGCACATCTGCAATTCCTGGATCGCTGTATCGTCGCGCAGATCCGGATCGTTGCCGAGCGCCGCGTGGCGCTGGATCGAGCCCGAACCGAGTTGCTCGAAGCCAGCAAAGAAAAGAAGGTCGTGGAGAAGCTCAAGGAGCGCCGCCGCGAAGCGCACGCACTCGAAGAGCAGCGCGTCGAACAAAAGGAGCTCGACGACGGAAATGCCCGCCGATACGGGCGCGTTCAACTAGGAGGTACGCCGTGATCGTCACTCGCCGGCGGCGCAAGCCGTTTCCGTGGAGGCGCCTGATTTTGCCGGTCGTCGCGATTGGGCTCGTGGTTTTTGCGATTGCGTGGCCGCCGTCGCGCAACGTGGTCACAGGTGGTCCCCTTTCGCCGGTTTGGCAGAATCTCGGTGCTCGCTTCGATACGATTGCCGCGCCGTTCCATTTCGCCGCGCAGAACCAGGTTTTGACCGATCGGAATCGGCAGATCACCCAGCTCCAGTCGCAGATCGCGGACTTACAGTCACAAGGTATCGCCAAAGACAAGCGGATCTCGGCGCTCAACGCGCAGATCGGTCAACTACAAAGTCAGGCGGCAAGCGCGCACTCTGCGGCCACCGCTCCGGGCGCGGCAAAACCCGCGACCGCGGCGCAAAACGATCCCGCGGGTGCAACGTCCGCCGGCGGCAGCGACCCGTCATCCGATGCAACGCCTGAGATGCGCCGGACGGCGCAAGTTTGGGCGAACATGCAGCCGGAGAACGCCGCCAAGGTCGTGCAAAAACTCCCGGTTCCGTACGTTGCAAGCGTGCTCGCGTTGATGTCGCCCGACGACGCGGGTGCGATTCTCGATGCGGTGCCACCGACGTTCGCCGCGCAAGTAACGCAGGAGAAACCCAGCCTAAGACCGTAAGCGCGGCGTCTTGATCGTCCGCACGCGTACACTTCCCGCCGATGTCCTCTCGCCGATCGGTGCGTATCTCGCACTCGCGTCGCCGGGCGCATCGTGTATGCTCGAAAGCGTCGAACATGGCGGAAAGATCTCTCGCTACTCGTTCATCGGCCTAGATTATCTGGCCGCGGAATCTTTCCACGCAACGGCCGATATGCTGGATCGCATTCGCGCGTTCGTCGCCGCGTATCGCCCAACTGACGATGAACATGGGTGGGGCGGTGCGCTGGTCGCCTTCGCCTACGATGCGGCACGCCCGTTCGCGCATCTCCCCGAGCGAACGCAAGATACGCCCGCGATGCCCGCCGCCTACGTTGCGGTTCCGGCAACGTGGCTGGTCTTCGATCATCTCACCCACTCGCTCGTGCTGTGGGGTTGCGGCGAAAGCGCGGCGAGTGTCGACGATCGGCTCGACGGTTACCTTGCGCGTTTGCTTGCGCAAGCGCCGCAACTTGCACGTTCCGTGCGTGCGGCCGGCACGGTGCACGCGTCGATGGACCGGGACGGCTACGTCGAGCGCGTCGCCCGCGTCAAACGCCACATCTACGACGGCGATGTGTATCAGTTGCAGCTCGGGATCCGCTTTAGCGCCGAGCTCGACGGCGATCCGTTCGATCTGTACCGAGCGCTGCGCCGGCGCAATCCCTCACCCTATATGTTTTACGTCGACGGGCCGTTTGGCACGGTGCTGGGAGCCTCGCCCGAATTTCTCGTGCGCTTGGAAGGACGACGCGCGCGCATTCGACCGCTGGCGGGTACGCGCTCGCGCGGCGAGAGTGACGACGACGATGCGCGCATCGCGCGCGAGCTGCTCGAAAACGAAAAGGAACGTGCCGAGCACGTGATGCTGGTCGATCTTGGGCGCAACGATCTTGGGATGGTCTGCGAGTACGGATCGGTCGCGGTCGACGAGCTGTTGCAGATCGAGCGCTACAGCCACGTGATGCACATCGTCTCGGATCTGGTTGGCGATCTGCGGCCGGAGTGCGATGGGCTGGATCTCTTCCGCGCCGGATTTCCGGCCGGGACAGTGACGGGAACGCCCAAGGTTCGAGCGATGCAGTTAATCGACGAACTCGAACCGGTTACGCGCGGCTTTTACGCCGGCAGCGTTGGCCGCTGGTCCTATGGCGGCGACTTCGACTCGTGCATCACCCTGCGCAGCCTGCACGTTCAAAACGGCAAAGTCTACTGGCAAGCCTCGGCGGGTATCGTTGCCGACAGCGACCCGCAGTTCGAGTATGATGAAGTCCTCCACAAAACCGGCATCGCCCGCGAGATGTTGGGAGTGACGTTATGAGCGCCGATGTGCTGTTTATTGATAACTACGACAGCTTCACGTATAACGTGGTGCATCTGCTCGCCGCGCAGGGCGCGCCGCCGGATGTGATCCTCAACGACGACGAGCGTCTGGTGCCGGAGCTGCTCGATAGCTACCGGCTGCTGGTGATCGGACCAGGTCCGGGCAACCCGTCGGAGCAGCCGCGGATGATGGCGGTCCTGCGCAGTGCGATCGAGCGCGGCATGCCGGTGTTCGGCGTGTGTCTCGGGCTGCAGGCAATCGGTGAGGCGCTCGGCGCCACGGTCACCCACGCTCCCTCTCTAATGCACGGGAAGACCAGCCGCATCGAGCACGATGGAACCGGGGTGTTCGCCGGCTTGCCCTCTCCCCTGACCGCGACCCGCTACCATTCGCTGTGCCTGGACCCGGAGAGTCTGCCCGACGTGCTTCACGTCACCGCCCGAAGCGAAGACGGCGTGGTCCAGGGGGTTGCCCATCGGAGCCTCCCGGTGAGCGCTGTCCAGTTCCACCCCGAATCGGTCCTGAGCGAGCACGGCGCAAAGATGCTCCGCTCGGCCCTGGCCGCTGCCGG